>Ga0209023_10005666_pt1 | contig 13524 bp, 16 predicted proteins | sample LakOneMetagenome_FD_187468 | JGI IMG/M metagenome (GOLD analysis project Ga0209023, IMG submission 187468) | Freshwater and sediment microbial communities from Lake Erie, Canada (SPAdes) (version 2) | ecosystem: Environmental > Aquatic > Freshwater > Lentic | place: Lake Erie, Canada...
GATCTGGAGGACACCCCCCGGCCGGACGGCTACGTCCCCTGCACGACGCTGTGGTGGGCCACCGGCGACCGCTACCTCGGCCGGCTCGCCATCCGGCACCGGCTCACGCCGCACGGGTTGGCCCGCAGCGGCCACATCGGCTACGACGTCCGACCGTCGGCCCGCCGGCAGGGCCACGCCACCGCGATGCTGGCTGCGGCGCTGCCGCTCGCCTGGGCGCTGGGAATCACCAGTGCGCTGCTCACCTGCGACGTCACCAACGTCGCGTCCCGGCGGGTGATCGAAGCCAACGGCGGCGTACTGCAGGATCAGCGCGACGACATCCTGCGCTTCTGGGTACCCACCGCTAGCTAGGCCGGCCGGCGCGCCAGCCACGCACGCCCAGCACCCCCACCACCGTGCCGATCAGCAACGACGCGGCAATCAGCAGCACGTGCACGACCAGGAACGACGTCGGCGCATCCGCCGCCGACCAGGAACGGTCATCGCGCCAGATCGCCAGCGCGAACCGCGGCCAGATCAGCCACGTCCAGCCGCCGACACCGATCAGAAAGTACGACCACCTACGCGAAAGCACCACGTCGGCGAGTATGGCACTCGCCGACGTGGTGCCGTTGAGCAGTGTCAGCCGTTGTTGAGCCGCTGGAAGATCCGGGCGAACCCGCCGCGGACCTCATCCTCGGACGGCGGCGCCGCCGCGTGCCCGTGCTCCAAGCCGTGCGGCTCGTCGTCCTCGTCGTCGTCCTCGTCGGCCTCCAGGTCGTCGAACGGGTCGTCGTAGAACTCCGACGGCTCGCTCAACCCCAGCTCCTGCGCGGCCTTGATCTCGGCCCGGATATCGGCCACCGACACCTTCGGCTGCATCGGCTCGACGACAGCCATCAGCTCGTCGTCGGCCACCACTTCCTGGGCCAGCGCCAGCGCGTGCAGCCGTTCGTACGGCCCGCACACCACCGGATCCCAGGCACCCTCGTCGTCAAGCGGCCCGAACGTGATGATCCAAGGGAGATCACGCTCAGGCGCGTCTTCTGCCAGCTCTACTGTCACCAATGCGCCCACGCGCACCAGCATGACATGCCCGCTAACGCAGCCGCAGTCGCTGGGTCAGCTCCTCCACCGAAGGCGACAACGGCGCCACCCGCAGCGCGATGGTCCGGCCGTCCGGGTCGGCACCGAAGAGTGCCTTGAGCTGCCGCTCACTGAGCTGGTCGCGATCCAGCTCGTCGCGATCCAGCAGCTCGAGGGCGGACCGGTCGGTCAGCGACAGCCGGACCTGACTGAGCGGCCCGAAGCGACGCACCTCACAGCCGGCCAGCGCGGCCCACGGCACCCGCACGTCGCCGACCACCGACGCCACGTCCACGCCCGCGGGGCTGGTCGTCAGCTTCCACTTGCCCTCGACCCCACCGCGCTCACGGATGGCGAGCACCGCCGCCGTGACCGAGGTCAGCCCACCGATCAGCACCGCCCTGATCGGGTATACGCCCTGGACGAGGCCCGGCCAGAAGAACAACACGACAAACCCGGCGACGACCAGGGCGATGTTCACCAGTACCGCCCAACAGACCGTCCACCACAACGCCGTGCGATACCGCTGCATGCCAGTTCCTTCCGCGGGGATCAGCCCGACACGGTACGGCCCGCGGCCAAGTCGCGCACCCTCCCGTACGGGCTGGTGGCGGCGAGCGCCGCCCCGAACAGCAGCAGCTGGTTGAACAGGTACAGGTACAGCAGCAGCGCCACCGCCGCGGTCACCACCGCGTACGCCGGGTTGTGGCGGGTGTGTCGGATCAGCGCCTGCCCGACGGTGTTGAGCAGGGTGACGCCGGTGCCGACGAACAGCACCGACGGCAGCAGCCGCCAGCGCGACAACCGCAGCCGCGGCACCCCGACCAGCAGGTACGCGGCCAGGAGCAGGTTGAGCAGGACCGCGAAGAAGTAGCCCAGGCCGCTGATCAGCGCTGATGGCCCACCGGCGATCCAGGTGACGAGCGATTCCAGCGCGTAGAAGGCGGTGAGGGACAGACCGACCAGCAGCACCATCGCGATCAGCACGCCGACGTCCACCAGGTACCGCTTGATCGGGTGGCCGGGCTGCTGCTCGACCCGGTGGATGAGGCGCTGCGACGACCGGATCGTCTCGATCCAGCCGACGCCGGTGACGAGTAGGCCGATCAGACCGATCAGGCCGGTCTGGCCGCGTGAGGTGACCGGGAGGGTCGGGTCGATCCAGGGCAGGTTGAGTCGCAGGAAGTGCTGCACGTTGTCCTGGATGTGCGGGTCGTACCTGGCGACGAAGCCGAGGGCGGAGAAGGCCAGCAGGACCAGGGCGTAGCAGGCGAAGAAGCCGTAGTAGGCGATCGCTGCGGCCAGCCGGCCGGCGAGAACGTCGCAGTAACGGTCGTACGCGAGCGCCAGGTTGTCGACGAAGGACCAGCGCTGTCGGGCCCATCGCGTACGCAGCCGCAACCAGCGCTGGGCCCGCTCGAGTGTCTTCACGCGGTGAGCCGGAACTCTTGCCGGTGGGTCCAGTGGCCGCTGCCGTCGTGGGTGAACAGGCTGAACCGGTCCAGCGGGAAGGTGGCCGTGTAGTCGGCCAGGTCGGCCGCCACGGCATCCAGCGCCGCCGCGTCGACGTTGTGGGCCACCGTGACGTGCGGGTGGCACTGGTAGACGGGGCTGGGCAGACCCGGCAGGGCGTTGATCGTGGCCGACAGCTGCTGGGCTGCGGCGAATCCGTCAACGACCGCGACGTAGACGACGTCGTTGGTGGGGCGGAAGGTGCCGGTGCCGTGCAGCCGCAGTGGGATCGGGTGTTGGCCGGCGGCGATGGCAGCCAGGTGCCGCTCCAGCGCTGGCAGCAGCGCAGCCGGCACCTCGCGCGGGGTGAGCAGGGTGACGTGGGCGCGGATGTGCTCGGCGGCCGGGTCGCCGGCTTCGGCACGGCGGGCGGTGAGCTGAGATCCCCAGGGTTCCGGCAGGTCGAAGGCCACCCCGACATGCACGGTGGGTCCAGGGTGCACGCGGTCGGGGTTCACACCGTCGCCGCCGGCCGCCGGTGCCGGGTAGTCCCATGATCGATTAAGCCCATGGGCCCATTTTGACAGCCTTCGTGATCGACCGGATCGTCCGGTTGGCTGACCACGATCAACGTCACCTAGAGCCGCACCGTCATCGCCAGGCCCCTCGGCTCGGCGAACCCCAGCGAACGGTAGAGACCCTCGCCGTCCGGGGCCGACTTCAGGTCGATCTTCTTCACCCCGCGGGCCCGGTACCAGTCCAGCAGCGCCAGCATGCAGGCCCGGGCGTAGCCACGCCGCCGGCAGTCCGGCTCAGTCGCCACATTGAAGATGTAGCCCATCTCCCCCGTCGGATTGCGTGCGCCCGGCAGCCGCCGCTCCACCACACCAATCGCGCAGGTCGCCAGGGTGCCCGGCCGGTTGGGGTGGTCGACGACGAACGCCGCCCAGTCGCTGGCCGGATCGGCGATGGCCGCGTGGAGAGTCGCCCGGGCGCTGTCCTGCCACGGCCCGTCCGGCTGGGGCGCACCCGTGACCGCCGTCATCATGACGCTGCGCAGCCGGACCAGTTCGGCGACATCATCACCTGTCGCGCGGCGTACCTCGACCATGCGGCCAGCCTAGCCGCGGTCGCCGCGGCGGGTCAGCCCTCCAGCGTGCCCAGGCTCAGCGCGGTGACGAAACCCGCCACCAGAATCAGGCCAGTGAACAGGTGCGCGTCGTCGAACGCCTCCGGGATCATCGTGTCCGCGATCATCGCGAAGATCGCCCCGGCGGCCAGCGCGCTGATCCCCGACAGCACCGGCGGCGAAGCACCACCCAGCAGGCTGTAGCCGGCCACCGCAGCGATACCGCTGGCCAGCACGATCCCGCCCCACAGGCCGAACACGTACCGCGGCGTACGGCCGGCCTTACGCATACCGGCGGCGCTGGAGAGGCCCTCGGGCAGGTTGCTGAGGAAGATCGCCACGACGGTCACCACGCTGACGCCCTTGCCGGCAAGCAGACCGGCCCCGATCACGATCGACTCCGGCACACCGTCCAGGAACGCGCCCAGCGCGATCGCCGAGCCTGAACCGGCCTGCTGCTGCTCGCTGGGCTGGGCCACGCTGGCACCGGAGCGTTTACGGTGCCGGGCGCCCCGCGCAGCCAACAGCACGTTGCATCCGGTGTAGATGGTCGCGCCGGCGGCCAGCCCCAACACGCAGGCCAGCAGGTGGCCGCGCTCGCGTACGGCGGCGATCACATCCACCGACATCGCCGACAGCAGGACCCCCGCACCGAACGCCATCACCGACGCGATCACCTTGGCCGGGACCTTCGCCAGGTAGCCGACCGCCGACCCCACCAGCAGCGCCGACCCGGCCAGGACGCCCCAGCCGCCGGCCGCCAGCCAGGTCGGCATCAGTACGCCCCGGAGGTGCGCAGGACAGCCGTCAGCGTCCGCAGCAGGATCACCAGATCCAGGCTGAGCGACCAGTTCTCGACATACCGCAGGTCCAGCCGGACGGCCTCCTCCCACGGCAGGTCGGACCGTCCGGACACCTGCCACAGCCCGGTCATGCCCGGCTTGACCGCCAGCCGACGGCGCATGTCGTGCGGGTACACCTCCACCTCGGCCGGCAGCGGTGGCCGCGGCCCCACCAGCGACATGTCCCCCCGCAGCACGTTGAACAGCTGCGGCAGTTCGTCCAGCGAGAACCGGCGCAGCCAGTAACCGGCCCGGGTGACACGCGGGTCCTCACGCATCTTGAACAGCACCCCGTCGTACTCGTTGAGGTGTCGCAGCTCGGCCAGGCGCGCCTCGGCGTCGACGTACATGCTGCGGAACTTGACGATGTCGAAAGACCGACCGCCGCGCCCGACCCGGGTCTGCCGGAACAGCACCGGCCCGGTCGAGCCGAGCTTCACCCACAGCGCCAAACCGATCAGCAGTGGCGCGAACAGGGCCAGCAGCAGGCCGGCGCCGACGCGGTCGAACACCTCCTTGACCAGCCTGGCCCCACCGTCCAGCCGCGGGTGTTCGACGTGCAGCATCGGCAGGCCGTCCACCGGCCGGATGGTGGTGCGATCACCGGCCACATCGATCAGTGCGCTGGCGACGATCAGGTCGACATCGTCGCGCTCCAGCCGCCAGGCCAGCCGGCGCAGCGCCTGACCGTCCAGCTCCGGGCAGGACAGGACGATCACGGTGTCGGCGCCGGCCAGCTCGACGGCCTCGCCGACGTCGTCGAAGCTGCCGTAGACCGGGATGCCCACCTGGCCGTCGTGGGTCGGCGGCAGACATGCGCCGACGACCTCCAACCCGTGGAAGCGGTCCCGCCGCAGCTGCCGGGTGATGTGCAGAATGGCCAGCTCATGCCCGACGACAACCACCCGCCGCAGGCAGTGTCCGCGCACGCGCAGCCGGTGCAGCCACTTGCGGATCAGAAAACGGGCACCCAGCAGCAGCACCGTCGCCGCGGGCAGGGCCATCAGCACGTAGCTGCGCGCCAGCTCCACATTGAACGCATAGGCGCCGATCGACACGGTGGCGATCAAACCCAGCCCGCCCCGGATAACCCGGCGGTACTCGTCGTTGCCGACATAGAGAAAACGCCGCTCGTACGCCCGCGACATCGCCAGGAACCCCACCACCGCGAACGGCAGCAGCGTCGACATCAGCAGGTACGGCCGGTGGTAGTCGGTGACCTCACCGAAGCGCACCGCGAAGGCCAACAGGCCCGCCAGCAGTCCCACGGCCGCGTCAACGGCGATGAGGGCCAGCAGGTACCTGGCCTGCCAACTGGTGCCCGGGTGGCTGCGGCGCGGCAGGGCGAACAACGGGCCAGCCGGATCCCACCGATGTGGACGCAGCAAGCTGTGCTGCTCGGCAGGCCGACTCGGCGCGGGCACGACCGGGACACTCGCTGCCGGCCCGCCCGCAGAGGTGGTACGAATGCCGTCGAGCCGGTCCACCATCACCTCCACCAGCGCTGCGCCCCGGCTGCCGGGCCACAAAGCACTGACCAGGCGAAACTAGCCGCCGTGATAGGTGTTCTGGGTGTGCTCCAGCCCTTGGGTCAGCACCGACTCCACCACATCAGCCGCGCGGTCGAGCAGGAAATCAAGCTCTTTACGCTCAACCGGGGAAAAATTCGATAAAACATAGTCAGCCGGATCTTGCCTCCCCGGTGGCCGTCCGATGCCGAATCGTACGCGAAGGTAGTCCTTGGTGCCCAGACTCTTGGACATCGAGCGCAGACCATTGTGGCCACCCTCGCCACCGCCTGATTTCAGCCGCAACTGACCGAAGTCGATGTCCAACTCGTCATGCACGGCGATGACCTGCGCCGGCGTCGTCTTGTAGAACCGGGCCAGCGTCGCCACCGGGCCACCGGACAGGTTCATGTACGTCAACGGCTTCAACAGCACCAGCCGCGGTGCCGCGACGCCCACACCCAGCCGACCCTCGGCCACCTCGCCGCTGACCCGGCGACTGCGCGACATCTTCACCCGCAGCCGCTCCGCCAGCAGATCCACCACCATGAACCCGACGTTGTGCCGGTGCCCGGCGTACTCGGCCCCCGGGTTACCCAGGCCGACCACCAGCCACGGCGCCTGCTCGGACTCCGTCATCCCCGCCTCCAGCGCATCCGCTCCCGATAATGCGACAAAGGCAGACCCCGCACGGAGTCTGCCTTTGTCGAAAGTACTGCTGGTGGATCAGGCCTCGGTGGTCTCCGTGGCCTCGGCGCCGGTCTCGCCCTCCATCTGAGCGGCAGACTTACCGGCGGTGATCGCGGCGATGACCATGTCCGGGTCGGCGGCCAGGACCGTACCGGCCGGCAGGACGACGTCCTTGGCGGTCACGGTCGAGCCGGCGAGCCGGCCGTCGAGCGACACCTCGACCGACTCCGGCACGTGCATCGCCTCGGCGGTGACGGTCAGCGTCTGGTGCTCGGTCACGACGAGCGTGCCCTTCTCGGCCTCGCCGGTCAGGATGACCGGGACCTCGATGGTGACCTGCTCGCCACGCTTGACGATGACCAGGTCGACGTGGTCGTAGCTGTCCTTGATCGGGTCGCGCTGGATCGCCTTCGGCAGCGCCAGGATCTCGGTGTCACCGACGATCTCGACGGAGAAGACGGTGTTCAGGCCACCCTTACGGATCGCGGCAGCGAACTCACGGGACGGCAGGGCGATGTGCTTCGGGGCCTCACCGTGGCCGTACAGGACTGCGGGCACCTTGCCGGCCCGACGGGTGCGGCGGGCGCCACCCTTGCCGAACTCGGTACGGAGGTCGGCACTGATCTTTACCTCGGACACGGGAGTACTCCTGATGCTTGATCGGGCTGCGTGAGGTCAGCGGCGGTGCCGGGCGAGGGGCGCAACGGGGGCCAGACCCGAGCACCGCGTCGATCACGGTGCCCCTTAGATAGGCCTTTTCGTCAGACTGATCTAACTAATCCGACTTACCTGATCAACCAGTCTCAACTGATCGACTCTGGCGCGGGGCACCCTCGCCGTGGCAACCGGCCCAGCTTACCCGACTGCCCCGGACCCTTGTCTGGCAACCCCCCACCTGCGGCGGAAGGTCCTATTGATGTGTCTAAAGGGCTAGCTGAGACCACCGAACAGGGTGGTCACCGAGCCGTCGTCGAAGACCTCGCGGATGGCCCGTGCCACCAGCGGGGCGATCGTCAGCACCGTCAGCTTGTCGAACTGCTTCTCCGACGGCAGCGGCAGCGTGTTGGTCAGGATGACCTCGGAGATGCGGCTGTTCTTGAGGCGCTCGGTCGCCGGGTCGGACAGCACGCCGTGGGTTGCTGCCACGATCACGTCGGCCGCACCGGAATCGAACAGAATGTCCGCCGCCTTGGCAATCGTCCCACCGGTGTCGATCATGTCATCGACGATCAGGCAGACCCGACCCTCGACATCACCGACGACGCGGTTGGCGACCACCTGGTTGGGCTTGAGCGGGTCACGCGTCTTGTGGATGAACGCCATCGGCGAGCCGCCCAAGCGGTCCGTCCAGCGCTCGGCGACCCGGACCCGACCCGAGTCAGGGGCAACAACGGTGATCTTGCGACCGCCGTACTGCTGCTCGACGTAGGAGGCCAGCGTCTCCATCGCGAAGAGGTGATCCACCGGGCCGTCGAAGAAGCCCTGGATCTGCGCGGTGTGCAGATCGACGGTGAGGATCCGGTTCGCGCCGGCGGTCTTGAGTAGGTCGGCGACCAGGCGGGCCGAGATCGGCTCGCGGCCACGGTGCTTCTTGTCCTGCCGGGCGTACGGGTAGAACGGCAGCACGACGGTGATCCGCTTGGCCGAGCCGCGCTTGAGCGCGTCGACCATGATCAGCGTCTCCATCAGCCAGGTGTTCACCCCATGGGTGATCGACTGGACCACGAAGGCGTCCGAGCCACGCACCGAGTCGCGGTACCGGATGAAGATCTCGCCATTGGCGAACTCGTATGCGTCGGTCGGGGTCGGGGCGACGCCCAGCACCTCACCGATCTCGTCCGCCAGCTCAGGGAAAGCCCTCCCTGAGAAGAGCATGAGGCTCTTACGGTTCTCCGCGACGATACTGGCCATCCGCCTGAACTACCCCCTTCGACGGCCGGCATCACACCGGCGCGCACCGCAGTCTGCCCTCCGCCTGGTCGTTACTGACCGTGCGGTACCTCAGTGTGGCAACGGTCACTCATCAGCCGCAAACCGACCGGAGTCGGCGGCGGACGATTCGCTCTCCAGAGCGAGCGCAGCGGCCTCAGCGGCGGCAGTACCCGCACGTCGACGCGGTACCCAGCCGTCAATGTTGCGCTGCTGACCCCGGGCCACACCCAACGCGCCCGGCGGTACGTCATTGACGATCACCGAACCGGCGGCGGTATACGCACCGTCACCAACTCGTACCGGGGCTACGAACATGTTGTCCGCCCCAGTCCGGGCGTGCTTGCCGATCTCCGTACGGTGCTTGGCGACGCCGTCGTAGTTGACCGTCACGGTCGCGGCGCCGACGTTGGTGCCCTCGCCGATCGTGGCGTCACCGATGTACGACAGGTGCGGCACCTTGGCGCCGACGCCCAGCTCGGTGTTCTTCGTCTCGACGAAGGTACCGATCTTGGACTTGCGGCCCAGCACGCTGCCCGGCCGCAGGTAGGCGAACGGGCCCACTGACACCTCGTCGCCGATCTGTGCGCTGGTGGCGTGGGTCCGGATCACCGTCGCGCGCTCACCCACCGTCGTGTCGATCAGCGTTACGTCCGGGCCGATCTGCGCCCCGGCGGCCAGGTGGGTCTCGCCGTACAGCTGGGTGTTGGCCTCGATGGTCGCGTCCGGGCCGATGGTGGCGGTGACGTCGATCCAGGTGGTCTGCGGGTCCAGGATCGACACGCCCGAGCGCATCCAGGCGGTGTTGATCCGGTCGCGCATCCGCCGACGCAGGTCGGCCAGCTGGGCGCGGTCGTTGGCACCGAGGGTCTCCTCGGCGTCGGCGACGACGTGGACCAGCACCTTCTCGCCGGCGACGACGAGCTGGCCGAGCACGTCGGTGAGGTACTCCTCGCCCTGGTCGTTGTTGGCCGAGATCTTGCCGAGCTGCTCCACCAGGTGGGCGGCGTCGAAGGCGTAGATCCCGGCGTTGATCTCGCGGACCTGGCGCTGGGCGTCGGTGGCGTCGCGCTCCTCGACGATCTGCTCCAGCTGACCGGCCGCGTTGCGGATGATCCGCCCCAGACCGAACGGGTTGTCCACCTCGGCGGCCAGCACGGACGCGGCGGCGCCGGCCTGCTCGTGCGCGTGCAGCAGGGCGACCACGGTCTCGGCGCGCAGCAGCGGCACGTCGCCGTTGAGGACCAGCACGGTGCCGGTCAGTCCGGGCAGCGCCTCGCAGGCGATCCGGACCGCGTGGCCGGTGCCGTTCTGCTGGGCCTGCAGCACCGGGATGACGTGCGGGACGATCGTGGCGGCGTGGGCGCCGACCGCGTCGGCACAGTGACCCACGACAACCGCCGTCCGGTCGGCGTCAACCGCGGTGGCGGCGGAGAGCACGTGCCCGACCAGCGTCCGGCCGAGCAGTGGGAAGAGCACCTTGGGCAGGTCGGACTTCATCCGGGTGCCTTTGCCGGCAGCGAGGACGATCACGGTGCGGGGTGCGTGCTGGGACATGCCATCACCTCGGCGGCTGCGTCGAACAGCGCGCAGCAGCGTTGATTGGGGCGGACAAGCCCACGAAAGCTCAAGGGCGAGAAGCTCCGGGGAAAAGCTCGGCCGCCAGGACTCGAACCTGGAAAACGGGATCCAAAGACCCGCGTGTTGCCAATTACACCACGGCCGAAAGGCGCGCAGTCAGCCTAACTTGTCCAAGCCCGTACCGGTGACGGTGGTCGCGCACCTGGTTTCTCACACCGCCGTGAGCTGCACAAAGATTAGTGATCGGCGGTTGTCGGGCCCGACTGGCAGGATGGCGACGTGAGTGACACCGCCACCGGGGGCGAACCCGGCACCGGCGAGACCGTGGCCGCCAGCCCGAAGCCCCGTCGGAGCGCAGCCCGACCGGCCGGCAAGAAGACCGAACCACGCGTACGCATGTCCGCCGCGCAGCGCCGCGAACAGCTGATCGTGATCGCCCGGAAGTTGTTCGCCGAGCGCGGCTACGACGCCACCTCGATCGAGGAGATCGCCGCCCGGGCGAAGGTCTCCAAGCCGGTCGTCTACGAGCACTTCGGCGGCAAGGAGGGCCTGCACGCGGTCGTCGTGGACCGCGAGGTACGGGCCCTGATGGACCGGCTGACCGCGGCGATGACCGGCGGGCACCCGCGCAAGCTGGTCGAGCAGGCCGCGTTGGCGCTGCTGGACTACATCGAGCAGGAGACCGACGGGTTCCGACTGCTGGCGCGGGAGTCGCCGGTGATGTCCTCCGGCGGCGGCTTCAGCAGCATCCTCAACGACGTCGCCCACCAGGCCGAACACATCCTGGCGGCCGTCTTCAAGTCCCGCGGCTACGACCCGAAGCTGGCCGAGCTGTACTCGCAGGCGCTGGTGGGCATGGTGGCGTTGACCGGTCGGTGGTGGCTGGAGGTGCGCGAGCCGAACAAGGAGACCGTCGCCGCGCACATCGTCAACCTGGCCTGGAACGGCCTCAGCCACCTGGAGGCCCGCCCGACCACGCTGCACACGCGACAGACGCCGTAGCGGCTCGCACGCCGCGCCATCAGCGACGGACCGGGCCGCCGGGCCAGAGTCGGACCGTCAGCGGCTCCGGGAGAACATGCGCGTCACCAGCCGCGTCGCCAGGCTGATCAGGATGGCATTGACGATCGCACCGAAGACGATGCCGATTTCGAACACGACGTAGCCGGCCCACTGCGGCACATCGTGGGAGATGCTGTCGGCCACGATGACAGCCAGGTAGGACGCCGGTGCGGTGGCGAAGAAGGCGGGGATCGCGGCCATGGTGTCGTCACCGGTGATGTGGACCCAGATCAGGGGCAGGGTCAGCAGCGCGACGACGCCGAGATAGATCCTGGCCGGCCAGGTGCCGAAGACCAGGGACGCGAAGGTGGGACGGGCAGTCAGCGGGGCAGCGATGGGGGTTGTCATGACGACAATCATGACAGTTGATGTTTTCCGTCCATTGAGTACCGCTACTCAACCTCGCCGTGACTACTGCTAGGCGAAGCGGTGGTCACCCTCCGGGCGGTGCTGTTCGGGCGCCGGGTGCGGATGGGGGCTGATCGTCCACAGGTGAGCCGAGTGGTCCAGCGACTGACGGTGCCGGAACTGCTCCTCGGCGGCCGCCTCGGCCGCGGTGCCGACCCGGTCGTACAGGCCTGACAGCAGCATCGACATGCCGGCCAGGTACGACACGATGCAGGTGGCGACGGAGAAGTTCAGCAGGTTGAGACTGGTCTGCATCAACCCGAGCATGGCCACGCCGACCACCAGGAAGGTGACGCCACCGGTCATGTTGATGTTGTGCGCGATCCGGCCTCCGATCAGCGCCCCGAAGAGCACCGCGGCGCCCACCAGGATCGACAGCACGGCGAAGGCCGGGTTGGTCCGCAAGCCGAGAGCCCACAAGTCAGCCCGGCTGAAGAGCGGCTCATCCCAGGTAGTGACCAGCCCCACCACGCCGAAGGCCAGTACGTACAGGCCGGACAGGCCGGCGAACACCCGGTACACCGGGGCGAGCGGGTGATTGATCGGCATATGCAGCATGACGCCTCCCTCGACGGGTTACCCGAATGGATAACCCGTCAGGAGAGGCGTCAAACGTGCCGGGGGTTGACTCAGGCGCGCTGGGTGGCCGGGGCGACCCGGCTGTACAGGCCGGCCGAGAGCAGCACCAGGCCGACGATGAACACCACGATCGCGCTGGTGATCGAGGCGTTGAAGATATTGCCGTCGGTCTGCATCAGGGCGATCTGGGCGAAACCAACCACAAACAGCAGGTACGCGACAATCTGGTTGATCTTGCTGTCGAGGTTGCGGCCGATCACCGTCACGGCCAGGGTGACCGCCCCGACCAGCGCGGCGAAGGCGCCGAAAGCCAGGTTGGTCCGCAGCCCCAGGGCGTAGGTGGCCGAGTTGTCAAACGCTCCACCAGACGCCTTCATGAAGCTGATCACGCCAACCAGCAGCATGAACACACCGGCGGCGGCAGCGAGCGTCCGGTACAGCGGCCGCAACGGGTGATTCACAACCGGGGGGTGGTTCGCCATCATCGTCTCCATCACATCAGGGGTATGCGGCCACATCAGGGGTATGCGGCACAACGGTGAGCCGCCGGCCATTCTGACGCACCGGCGGCACAGCCGAAACGCCAGGATCTACTCCGGCAACCGCTCCGCCAGCTCCAGCCAGGCCGTCTCGGTAGCTTCCCGTTCGGCCATCACCGTCTTGAGCTGAGCATCCAGCTCGCTGAGCCGGGTGAAATCGGTCGCTGCCGCCGCCAACTGCTCGTGCAGCTTCGCGGCCCTCTCGTCCAGCTTCACCAGCTGACGCTCCAGCTTCGACAACTCCTTGCGGGCCGCCCGCACATCACCAGGCGCAATCGCATCAGCAGCCCCGGAAGCCACACCGGCACCAGCCGGGCCCGACCCCCCGGTCGACACCGGGCGGGAACCCGGCGTCTGCACCCGCTGCAGGTACTCGTCGATGCCGCCCGGCAGATGTCGCAGGTGGCCATCACCGAACATGCCGTACGTGACCTCGGCGACCCGTTCGATCAGGTACCGGTCGTGGCTGGCCACCACGATCGTGCCGGGCCACGAGTCGAGCAGATCCTCCAGCGCCGCAAGGGTGTCGGTGTCCAGGTCGTTCGTCGGCTCGTCGAGCAGCAGCACGTTCGGCTCACCGGCCAGCAGACGCAGCAGCTGCAGCCGGCGGCGTTCGCCACCGGACAGGTCCGACACCGGCGTCCAGAGTCGACGGTCGGTGAAGCCGAACGTCTCCGCCAACTGACTGGCCGACATCTCCTTGTCACCCAGGACCACCCGACGGGCGACAAGGAGAT
>Ga0209023_10005667_pt1 | contig 13523 bp, 12 predicted proteins | sample LakOneMetagenome_FD_187468 | JGI IMG/M metagenome (GOLD analysis project Ga0209023, IMG submission 187468) | Freshwater and sediment microbial communities from Lake Erie, Canada (SPAdes) (version 2) | ecosystem: Environmental > Aquatic > Freshwater > Lentic | place: Lake Erie, Canada...
TGAATTGGCTGCGTACTTTGTAAGCTCAGCAGATTTTTCATCCATGAAAATGATCGGGTTTCCCTGTCGTACAAAAGGAATATAAAGATCATTCATCATCTTTACAGCCCTTTCAGAAGTTGTTCCGATGATTACCCTGTCTGGTTTCATAAAATCATCTACGGCCACCCCTTCACGTAAGAACTCAGGGTTTGAAACAACATCAAATGATTTCTCAATATTTTCACCCGAAAATTCCAGGGCACTTTTTAAAATAGCGGCTTTTACTTTATCGGCAGTTCCAACAGGAACGGTACTTTTATCAATGATAACTTTATAATCGCCCGGCTTTATCAGTTTGCCCAGTTCATTGGCAACTCCAAGTATGTATTTAAGGTCAGCACTGCCGTCCTCTCCCGGAGGTGTGGGCAGGGCCAGGAATATTACCTGTACATCTTTCACGGCTTCGGTAAGCGAAGTTGTAAAAAACAATCTCTCTTCCTTCTGGTTCCTTAGAAATAATTTTTCAAGGCCGGGTTCATAAATCGTAACCTGGCCCGATGATAATTTCTTTACTTTCTGCTCATCAATATCAACACAGGTAACACTGTTCCCGGTTTCTGCAAAACAAGTTCCTGTAACCAACCCAACGTATCCAGTACCAATTACTGCAATTTTCATATAATTTCTTCTTGTTTAAAGTAATGCTTATTTGCCTGTGAATTCCAGCACTTTTGATACGATGAATGCCTGTTGCTCTTCATCAAGTTCGGTATGGATCGGCAATGAAATAACCCTTTCCGTGAGCCAGTCTGTTCCGGGCAGGTCGTAATTGCTGCCACCAAAAGCATCGAACATTTTCTGCCTGTGGGCAGGAACAGGATAATAGATCATAGATGGAACCCCTTTATCGGCAAGGAACTGGTGAAGGGCATCGCGGTCTGTGTCGTGTAATACAAGCGTATATTGGTGAAAGACATGCTTATTATTTTCCTTACGAAACGGAATTTCTATTTTTTTATTATCTGCAAAAGCTGCGTCATAATAATCGGCCGCTTTGCGCCTTGCTGCTATGTATTCGTCCAAATGGGCAAGTTTTATGTTCAGGATCGCTGCCTGCATGGTATCCAGCCTTGAATTACATCCAACCACATCGTGATAATACCTTTTACTCTGACCATGAGATGCGATCATTTTCAGTTGGGTGGCCAGGGCATCGTCATCTGTAAAAATAGCGCCGCCATCACCAAATGCCCCCAGGTTCTTTGAAGGATAAAATGAGGTACAACCGATATGGCCAATACTGCCTGTCTTTTTTGTAGTTCCGTTAGAAAAGGTATAATCGTTGCCGATCGCCTGGGCATTGTCTTCTATTACAAATAAATTATGCCTGGCTGCGATCTCCATAATGGCTTCCATATCGGCCGAATGGCCGTATAAATGAACGGGAATGATTGCCTTTGTTTTGGGCGTAATGGCCTTTTCAATAGCCGCAGGGTCAATACAAAAGGTCCTTTTGTCAACCTCAACAAAAACCGGTTTGATATTCAGCAAGGCAGCCACTTCAACAGTAGCGATATAGGTAAATGAAGGGGTAATGACCTCATCTCCGGGTTTTAACCCAAGCGCCATCATAGCGATCTGGAGCGCATCTGTACCATTGGCACAAGGGATTACGTGCTTGCTGCCATTGTATTTGGCAAGATTAGCAGCAAAATCATTTACCGGCTGCCCGCCTATAAACTGGGAACTTTCCATTACTGCGATTACCGCGGCATCAACCTCCGCTTTTATTTTATGATACTGGGTTTTCGTATCTACCATTTGTAAAGGCCTCATATAGTCTGTTTTAAACGGCGCAAAGATAAGATTTTGAATTCCTAAATCAAGATACCCGCTACGAATTGATTTAACGGCCAATACCCTTTATTTTTGAGGTATAAAATTATCGATTGAGCATTATTTTTTACAATCTCTTCCTGGTGCTGTATTCGGCGGGCATAAGGCTTGTTTCCCCCTGGAATAACAAGGCCCGGCTTTGGCTGAAAGGCAGAAAACAGTTCCCCAATATCCCGTTTAAGGAAAAAACCATCTGGATGCACTGCGCCAGCCTGGGGGAATTTGAACAGGGCCGCCCTCTACTGGAAGAAATAAAAAGGCAGTATCCCGGTTACAAAATAGCCCTTAGTTTTTTTTCGCCAAGCGGATACGAGGTTATGAAAAATTATACAGGTGCTGATCTAGTTTTTTATTTACCGGCAGATAATATGATCAATGCAAAGAAGCTGGTTGATGATCTAAACCCCTCGCTGGTGCTTTGGGTAAAATATGAATACTGGTATTATTACCTCACTGAAATTAAAAAAAGAAATATTCCATTATTGCTCGTTTCAGGGATCTTCAGGAAGAACCAGCCCTTTTTTAAATGGTATGGCGGCATCTGGAAAAAAATGCTTGCCTGTTTTGACAGGATGTTCTTGCAGGATGAAGAATCAGTTTCATTAATGAGATCGATCGGGTTTAAAGACAATATTGAAATTGCCGGGGACACGAGATTTGACCGTGTGATCGCCATTGCAGAAAAAAATGAGACAGTTCCGCATATTAAAGATTTTATTGGTACGCATCGTGTATTGGTAGCAGGTAGTACCTGGGAAGAAGATGAAATTGAATTGCTTCACTTTGTAAAAGCAAACCCAGACCTGAAATTCATCATTGCACCGCATGAAATAGATAAAGAGAATTTGAACGATGTTAAAAAAGAATTTAAGCAATCGGTGTTTTATTCAGAACTGGTGGCAGGTAATAAACCGGCAGATGATATCAATGTTCTTATTATTGATAATATCGGGATGCTGTCAAAATTATACCAGTATGCAGATGTAACTTTTGTTGGTGGCGGATTTGGCAGTGATGGTGTACACAATGTACTGGAAGCTGCGGTTTACGGAAAGCCTGTTGTATTCGGGCCTGTGTATGAAAAATTCACAGAGGCAAAAGGCCTGGTTGAATGTGGTGGTGCGGTAACTGCCGGTGGGCCGCTTCAGTTAGAATCTATTCTTAGAAAATTATTTGATGATCATGATGCATTTGAAAAAAGCAGCAAAGCGTCAAAGGATTTTGTTTACAACAATAAAGGGGCTACTGAAAAGATCATTGATCATATTCAAAGAAACCGTCTCCTGATCAACTGATCGAATTGTTTTACCGCAGGGGTCATTTCATCCCAGGCAAGTTTTAATTTCAGTTCACGTTTTATCCAATACTCAGCTTCGGGATAAATGGAAAAACTATTGATGGTTTTAATGCTGCGTTCATACATCACCTCATCACCCCTGAAAAGTTCCTTGATATATAAAAAACGGTCATTGATCCCGATCGCTTTTTTCAGGTCTTTTACAGGAACTTCCTGCAATGCATCACTTAGTTCAAGGTTTGCCTGTTTTAATTTGTCATTCAGCGAAGCAGCCTGGTTAACTGCAATTGATTCATGCAATTCCCTTTTCTGTTTTTCTTTATATGATTCCTGGTGCGCAAGTGTGGGAATATCTTCTACCGGATCGAATAATAAAGTTGGTTTATTCTGAGAACTGATCTGTTCCCTTGTCTTGGCATTTCGTTTTATTTCTTCAAGTTCGGCCTCCAGTTCTGCTTCATCAACCTGTAAAGCCATCACTATTTTTTCTTCAGGCTTTATTTCTTCTGTTACAGTTTTCTCATAATTCACAGGGATGTGTACAGATACAGCTTGTTCTTCACCCGTGCTTTGCCGGTTTGCTTTTGCATGCATCAATTCTGACTGCAACATCTGAACAGTTAATAAAAGCTGGTCTACAGATGCTTTCTGCGATAATTGTTCCTGCAGTTTTTTACAGAGGGTTTCCACCCGGTCCATATAACTTGATTTAGTAAATTTTGCTGATCCGGTGCTTAAAATTTTGTTTTGCCCTGTGACAGGAATCCATAATCTTTGCACGAAACAGGTTAAAGTTACAAACACAATTTTAAAAATTATATTTAATGTTTATAGAACCGAATTTTAAGGGCGCACGAAAGGGCTGGATAGAAGTTATCTGCGGAAGTATGTTCAGTGGTAAAACGGAAGAACTCATCCGCCGGCTGAAAAGGGTCAAGATCGCAAACCTGAAAGTGGAGATATTCAAACCGGCTATTGATACTCGTTATGACGAAGTAAAAATTGTAAGTCATGACACCAATGCCATTCAATCAACACCCGTTGATAGTTCCCAGACCATTTTATTGCTGGCGCAGAACGTAGACGTAGTGGGTATTGATGAAGCCCAGTTCTTCGATTCAGAGATCGCCAATGTTTGTGAACAACTGGCTTTAAAGGGCATCAGGGTTATTGTTGCCGGACTTGACATGGATTACAAAGGAAATCCGTTCGGTCAAATGCCCAACCTGCTTGCCAAAGCAGATTATATTACCAAGCTCCACGCCATTTGTATGAAATGTGGTGATATTGCCAATATCAGCTACCGAAAAGTTGCCGGTGGCGGACAGGTATTATTGGGCGAAAAAGATATTTACGAACCAAGGTGCAGGACCTGTGCACAGGAGAATGATTGATACTAACCCTGTCGGCAGTTCAACCCCGACAGCGGTTTAATAAAAAAGGTCATCCTGAATTAACAGGATGGCCTTTTTTGTCAGACACAGTATCTTATTCTTTTACAAATTTAGATGTGATAACAGTTCCGCCATTATTGGCCCGGATCATGTAAACACCTTTGGCAAGTTTTGAAACATCAATTGCCTGTGGATTGTTCACAACTTTCTGTTCCATAACTACGGTACCTTTTGAATCAACGATCTGCAGAACACTTTGCTTGCTTGTCATTCCAAGCAGGCTAACATTGAGTGTATTCAATACCGGGTTTGGATAAACTTTCAGTACTGCATTTTCAGCAGCAACAGGTAATGCTTCTTTTGTAGCAGTTCCCAATTGTACTTTCAATGTATAACATGTAGTTGCACTGTTGGCGCCATTGTATCCATAAACCTGTGCGTAGTATGTTCCTGCAGCAGCAGTGTAATTAATGGTTTCGCTTGTAGTGCTTCCGTTCTGGGAAATACCAACCTGCGTACCTGCACTGTTCAGCAGTTTAAGGTCATAGTCGCCAGGCAATGTTGTTAATGTAAGTGTGATAGTACCTCCCGTTGTAATTACGAATTTGTAATTATCAACATCAGCACTTGGGCTTATCAAACCAGTAACATTTGTATTGAACGGAATTGTTGCAGCACCTGCTGTTGTTCCGTTTGTTGAAACATCATAAGCACTCTGGCAACTGGTAGCTGTAGTTGCAGTTGCTTTGATGGTGTAACATGTAGCGCTTGTAGCACCATTGTAACCGATCACTTTGATATAATAAGTACCTGCAGCCTGGCTTGCCAGTGAAACTGTTTCAGTAGCAGTAGTGCCTGCACTTGAACCGATCTGTGTACCTGCGCTGTTGTAAATATAAAGATCGAAATCAACACCTGAAGGACCAACAAGATTATAAACATTGCTGGTTGTACCGGTAGTAGTGATCTTATAATAATCAATATCAGTAGCAGAGCTGATCGCTGCAGAATTAGTAACACCTGAAGTGATTGCAGCAGCGGTAGCCAATGTTTCGTTTGGTTCGAAAGCTGTTGCGCAGGTTGATGCAGCAGTTGTAGTGAATTGTGCAGCAGATGCTGTACTTGAACCTGATGAACAGTTGGTAGTTACCCTCCAGTCATATAAAGAAGATGCAACCAAACCTGTAAGGCTTGCTGATGTTCCTGTTTGTGCTGTTGAGAAACTTGTCCATGTTGAAGATGAATTCAGTTTGTAATCAACTGCATAACTAACGGCACCGCTTACTGCAGTCCAGCTAACAGTTGCGCCACTTGATGTTATAGCAGATGATGCTAAACCTGTTGGTGCTGTACAAGCAGGAGGTGCTGTAGTTGTGAATTGAGCAGCAGTTGCAGTTGTTGTTCCTGATGGACATGTTGCGCTCACCCTCCAGTCGTATAAAGAAGAGGCAACTAACCCTGTAAGGTTTGCTGAAGTTCCTGCCTGAGCTGTTGAGAAGCTTGTCCATGTAGAAGATGAATTCAATTTATAATCAACGGCATAGCTTGTAGCAGCGCTTACTGCAGTCCAGCTAACAGTTGCGCTGCTTGATGTAACAGCTGAAGATGATAATCCTGTTGGGGCAGTACAAGGAACCAAAGTGGTAAACTGTGCTGCTGTGTATCCGCTTGAACCGAAAGAACAATTAGTCCTTACTCTCCAGTCGTACACTGATGAAGAAGTTAAACTGCTTAAAGCAACAGAAGTAGATGTTGTTGCAGTGGCAGCATTTGTCCATGTAGAAGATGATGTTAATTTATAATCCACATCATAATTCAATGCACCGCTTACTGCAGTCCAGTTAACGTTTGCACTTGTTGTCGTAACAGCTGTAGCAGTCAAACCTGAAGGTGCATTACATACAGGAGCTGAAGCAGTAGTAAACTGCGCAGCAGTGTATGCACTTGATGCACTTGAGCAATTTGTTCTTACTCTCCAGTCATATACTGTTGAAGCAGTTAATCCGCTGATAGCAACTGAAGTTGCAGTTGTAGCAGTAGCAGCATTTGTCCAGGTAGACGAAGTAGTTAATTTATAATCCACATCATAACTAACGGCACCGCTTACTGCAGTCCAGCTAACAGTAGCTCCTGTAGTTGTGATACCAGATGAAGCCAACCCTGCAGGTGATCCGCAAGATGAACCTGCAGTGATCGTAAAGTTTGCATCAGATATATCAAAGAAGATATTTCCAACTGCTTCTACTTTTATCCTGGCAGTTGTTGTTGCTGTATTTGGAATAGTCAACGCTTCTGTTCCGTCATTTGGCGTACTTGCTGACAATACAGTAGGGAATGTTTGTCCGCCATCTGTAGACAAAGATATTTTTACATTGGCGCAACTAACCGGTGCTGCAGTTGAACTTGCAACATCCCAGGTGATTGTCTGTGTAGAACCTCCGGCATAAGATACTGCCGTGTTTGGAGCTGTAACCTTGAAAGGTCCTGAAGCTGCACTGACAGTAACTACCATATCGGCAAAATTTGTTTGTCCAACTGATACCGGCGCTGTTGAACTGTAAATATGGTTATCCCTTACAGTTAGCCTGAAGTTCAAAGTTCTTGCAACAGAACTCAATGCTTCTGTATTTGTACCTGCATCACCACCTGTTAAAGGACCACTGATGAGTGCACCTGAAAGTATGGTTGCCAGTTTCGGGAAATACCTTGTTGGAGATGCTGTCGGGCTGAATGATATCCAGTTTGGTCCTGTTGCTTTTGTTGCACTGGCAACACTGCTTGCACCTGTCTGTGATGAAGACGCATTGTCATTCTGTTCCCAGCAATAAGTAAGTGCATCGCCATTTGCATCAGAGGCAGAACCTGTCAGTGCAAAAGGAGTGCTTTTTGGAATAGTATAACTTGTAAGTGCATTAACAACAGGAGCAACATTATTAGCACTAATGCTCGTAGTTACCGGGCAGGTTTTACTTGCCAGGTTGGTCTGTATCTGTGCAATAGTTGCTTCATGATATATATCAATAGAATGTGCCGCTACGTCCTGGCTTGTAATACCGGCATAACCCATAATGGTAATACCAGAACCTATTTCTTTATTAACACCTGAGCCTTCATTGCTCATAGAGAAAGTATGGTTTCCTCCAAGCTGGTGGCCAACTTCATGTACTACATAATCAATATCGAAATTATCTCCCTGTGGAATTCCATCTGCAGGGGAAGTGAACCCGCTTCCTTTAGATCCGTTCGTACAAACACAACCGATACAACCTGCATTTCCACCGCCGCCTGAAGCACCGAACAAATGCCCGATATCATAATTAGCTTCACCGATAACAGAAGTTAATGTTGATTGTAATTGTGCATTCCACGTTCCGCCTGCACCTGTAGATGCTGCATCATATGGATCTGTTGATGCATTGTAATAAATAACGTTTGTTGAAGCTGCTACAAGGTTAAGGTGCAATGCAAGGTCTTTTTCGTAAACACCGTTGCAACGGGTAAGTGTTGCATTGATAGCAGCCAGTGGCAACGCTACCTGTGCAGCACTTGTAGCACCAAAATAATTTGAGTACTCAGCAGTAACTGACTGGGCTAAACGCATTGTTTTAAGATCGTTGCCAGACCTTGCTGTTGTATTTGTACCTGCAACCTTAGCATTGATACCAGATGCCATTTGCCTGTCTACTGTAGAACATGACCAAGGTAAGGCGCCTTTTGTTCTTTGAGATTTGAATACAGCATATACTGTATGATCCTGTGAATACGGCTCAATGAATTCATTTTCTTTATCTGTCCTGAAAACCATTGTCTGTATGCCTTGCGGAGAAATACTCAGTTTCAGTGTTGCATATTTATCTGTGATTCCTTTACCAGAGAATGCCCTGATCTCAGGAAACCTTGCCTGTAATTCAGCATCAAAATTTGAAGCTTCAACAACTTCAAACTGCTCGATCTGGCCATCAGCATTTGGAAGAGAAATAACTGTTGCATGTTTAGCATGATTGTCAACAACAGAAAACAACTCCTGCCTTAGGGTGGCAAGATCCAGACTGAATAATTTGAATTCTTTTGGAAATGATAGCCTTGATACAGCTTTATCTGTAGTCATCCTATCTGCTTTTGTGTACAAAGACCAGGAATTCTTTTCCTGCGCCATCAACCCGTACATACTTGTCAATGACAACAAGAATAGTAATAGTTTTTTCATAAAATGTGTTTAGTTGAAAATAAATTATCGATGAATATAGGAGTAAAAAAGAATTTAGTACCCGTCGTTAACAAGTTTTTTACTAACCAGATGTTAACGGTATTTTTACGTTGTGTTATTACGCAACTTCTTTAAAATGCACATTGATCGCAGTAACACCTGGCTACCAGCTCTTTATTTTATTAATGATGCTTAAATAAATATTACTGGTAAGAAAGTTTTTACTTTGCACCCATGATCAGCCGCATAACTGCATTACTGAAAAAAGACATTTTGCTCGAATTGAGGCAGCAGCATACTTTTTACGGTATACTTCTATATATAGCATCTACCATTTTTGTTTTATACCTGTCATTGCCAGACAGCCCCGAAGCCAATGTGTGGAACAGTTTATTCTGGGTGATACAATTATTTGTTTGCGTAAATACCGTTGCCAAAAGTTTTTTACAGGAAAGCCGGGGGCGCATGTTATATTTTTATTCCATCACATCGCCTGTTGAATTTATCATAGCCAAGCTTTTCTTTAATATCATCCTCATGCTTATCATGAGCCTGGTGAGTTTATTGTTATTCTTTACTTTTCTTGACAACCCAGTTACTGAAAGCCTTCGTTTTACAGGAATTGTATTATTGGGCGGTACAAGTATCAGCCTTGTATTTACCTTAATGAGCGCCATTGCCGCCAAGGCCCAGCAAAACGCTGCCCTCATTGCTATTCTTGGTTTCCCTGTCATATTACCACAACTGCTGCTATTAATGCGGTTGAGCAAAGCTGCTTTTTCTGAAGTATTCAGGGATGGGGCTGTATTACAACTGGCCGGACTGATAGGGTTAATAGACTTAATGGTGATCGTACTGGCGGTAATACTGTTTCCGTATCTCTGGAAGGATTAAGGACTGGATCCTGGATACTGGATTCATGATTCTGGATAAAGGCAGTTCCTATCTGAACAGGCAGTTTTACAAAAGTAATTACCCAATATTCGGGTCTCAAATCCTGTATCCTGTATCATGTATCCCGTATCTAATATCCAGTATCCGGCATCCGCCATCCCGCATTATTTTTCATCAAAAATTTTAATTGCCATAAGAACTTTCCCCATACCTTTGCGCCTCTAATCAAATACCTCGCTTGTGCAAAAAAGCTGGTGGAAAATATTATCATTCGTATTATTGGTTTACACCATTGTTGGCGGCTTCTTACTTGATGTTCCTCACCTGTTCATTCTAAACGAAACTATACGCAATCTCTATTTTCACGTGTGCATGTGGTTTGGCATGATGATATTGTTCATGGTCAGTTTTGTTTACAGCATAAAATACCTCCGCGGTTTTAATTACAGGAATGATATTTATGCAAAGAATTTTGCCGCTGTTGGTGCCTTTTTCGGCATCTTAGGTTATAGCACCGGTGCTGTATGGGCAAGCTACACCTGGGTTACCGACCAGGGCCAGTCGCTGGGAGGTATTTTAAAAGAACCGAAACTCATCGGTGCTGCCATTGCATTATTAATATATGGGGCGTACTTTGTTCTAAGAGGGTCATTTACAGATATGGACAAAAGGGCCAGGATCAGTGCGGTATATAATATTTTTGCTTTTGCCATGTTGTTCCCGAGCATATGGATCATTCCAAGATTAGTGGGAAGTTTACACCCGGGTGGCCAGGGCGGCGAAGGTGGAAACCCGGCTTTGAATTTTAAAGATATTGACAGCAGATTGAGAATGGTATTTTACCCGGCAGTTATTGGCTGGACATTATTGGGCGTGTGGATCGCCACTTTAAAAATAAGGCTCGAATTATTAAGAGATAAATCATTGATACATGAATAAATTACTTTCACGTTTTTCATTGTTAATTTGTGGCTTATTTATGAGCAGCTTATTATTTGCACAGGATAATGCAACAAAACCTGAAATGGCAGATATGATGCGCAGTAATGGAAAGATATATGTGGTAGTTGCCGTATGTTTGATAATCCTTATCGGGCTGTTCTTATATGTAACAACTATTGACAGGAAGGTGAGGAGAATGGAGAAGGAAAATAGGTAGTGGCTAATGGGAAGAGGGAAAAAAAGATGAATAACATACTGATGTAAAAATGGGCGACAGTCTATCCCGATATTATCGGGACCCGTGAAGATGAGTTTGGTACCAATGCCGGCTAAATAAAATTAACGATAAACAGATTGCTTGAATATTTGAAAAATAAAACCAATTATTATGTCCTCAAATCAACAGTATAGCTTTTTTCAAAGTGTAGAAAAAAGTTTTGACAAAGCGGCCAAGTTCACAAAATTTGATCCGGGAATCCTGGAACAGATCAAGGCCTGCAACAGTGTGTATCAAATGCGTTTCCCGGTAAAAAGGGACGACGGTAGCATTGAGGTAATTGAAGCTTACCGTGTGCAGCATAGCCAGCACAAATCTCCGTGTAAAGGTGGTATCCGTTTCAGTGATGAAGTGAACCAGGATGAAGTAATGGCCCTGGCATCGCTGATGACCTATAAATGCGCTATTGTAAATGTGCCTTTTGGTGGCGGTAAAGGTGGTATCAAAATAAACCCACGCAAATACAGCGTTTACGAACTTGAAAAAATAACACGCCGTTATACCAGTGAACTGGTAAAGAAGAATTTCATCGGCCCTGGTATCGATGTTCCCGCTCCTGATTACGGAACCGGCGAAAGGGAAATGGCATGGATCGTTGATACTTACGCTTCTTTAAAACCGGGAGAAATTGATGCTGCCGGTTGCGTAACCGGTAAACCGGTAACACAGGGTGGCGTAAGGGGAAGAAAAGAAGCGACCGGGCTCGGTGTATTTTATGGCATACGTGAAGTATGTAATATGCCCGAAGTAATGAAAAAGCAAGGTTTGAGCCTTGGTATTGAAGGTAAAAAAGTTGTGGTACAGGGAATAGGAAACGTGGGTTACCACTCTGCAAAATTCTTCCGTGAGAACGGCGCTATAGTGATCTGTATCTCTGAACACGACGGGGCTGTATTCAATGCAAACGGGTTGAACGAAGAAGAACTTATACAACACAGGAATAAAACTGGCTCTATTTTAGGAGCTCCGGGCACAACTACCCTTGCTCATACAACAGATGCACTGGAACTGGAATGTGATATACTTATTCCTGCAGCACTGGAAAATGTGATCAATGGTGAAAATGCGCCAAGGGTTAAAGCAAAGATCATTGGTGAAGCTGCCAACGGCCCTTGCACTCCTGAAGCAGATGAAGTATTCATCAAGAAAGGTATCTTATGTGTACCTGATATGTACCTGAATGCAGGCGGTGTTACCGTAAGTTATTTCGAGTGGTTGAAAAACCTTAGCCATGTACGTTATGGCCGTATGGAAAAACGTTTTACCGAAAACCTGAACACACATATCCTTGCCCAGATTGAAGGATTGACCGGTAAAAGTGTAAGTGATACCGAACGCAAATTCATCATGCACGGGCCGGAAGAAGTTGACCTGGTACACAGCGGACTGGAAGAAACAATGATCACTGCTACAAGGGAGATCATGGCTATCTGGCTGGGCAATCCTGAAATTCCGGATATGCGTACTGCGGCTTATGTAAATGCTATCAATAAAGTTGCAACAAGTTATGGTGAGTTGGGTATCTTCCCATAATAGATATATTTTTCTTTATAAAAAGTCCCCTGAAATATTTCAGGGGACTTTTTTGTATTGTTTTATGCCGTGGCCTGGTCTTTTGACCAGCCATAACGGGATTATTTTGTATCGCGGCCCGACGGCTTCGTTCCTCAGTGTACCGACCGGTCGGCACCGCGTTAGCGGTCAGACCGCAATACGATTGCCGGTTGGCGAAAACACCATGCCGGGCAAATAGGGTTTATTTTATATTATTGTTTCAGGGTATTTTAGTTATTTTGAAAAATATGTATAAAGTATTTCTGATAATAAGTTTGTTTCTGGGGGGATTTTGTGTTTTCAGCGAAGCCCAGGAAAACCCTGAATTATCAACTATATATTTTATGAGATCGACTGGTTTAGCAGGAAGACCTGGTCCATTCGGCGCATGTATAGATGACTCTTTAGCGTGCAAATTAAATAATAACTGCTATTCCATTCATAAGGTTACTCCAGGGTTACATAGTTTTCAAGCCTGGATTGACGGCAGGAAACCAAAGGAGAAAATTCAGTCTTTGGATATTCTTATGCAACCCGGGGAGACATATTATATCAGCATGTCGGTGACAAATCATGGTTTTTATACTACCCTTTACCTGGTAGAAGTAACTAAGAATACTGCAAAAAAAATGTTTCTTACTTTAAAAGAAGATGACAGTTGTAAATAACCCTGTATGAAAAAAATTATTTTCTTTCTCATTTGCATTTTATTTATTTGCCTGACGCATGATGTTTATGCACAAAATGACAGCCTTCGCTCTACAGCAAAAATATACATAATCAGAGCTACCGGGTTTGATGGTACGCTGGTCAATTTTAGAGTACTTATTGATGATGAATTATATTGTAAGATCTCAAATAACCGCTATTCAATTATTAATATCAGGCCGGGCAAGTACACTTTTTATGTAACATCATGGGCAAAGCCAAGGAAAAAAAAGCCTCTGGGGTTAGAACTTGAAGTAGAAAAAGGCAAAACATATTATTTGCGAATGGTTATAAAAGACCTGTATTATAAAGACCCTTATTATTTTGAGGAAATTACTTATAACTCGGCTTTACCTTTGCTGGAAAAATATA
>Ga0209023_10005669_pt1 | contig 13520 bp, 7 predicted proteins | sample LakOneMetagenome_FD_187468 | JGI IMG/M metagenome (GOLD analysis project Ga0209023, IMG submission 187468) | Freshwater and sediment microbial communities from Lake Erie, Canada (SPAdes) (version 2) | ecosystem: Environmental > Aquatic > Freshwater > Lentic | place: Lake Erie, Canada | collected...
GTCCTGCTCGACGACGACAACATTCTCGCCGAAATGACCGCGACAACGCGTGTCGGATTTCACCAGTATACTTTTCGGAATCCGGTCGCTACCGCTCCCGGTTCTGACAAAGCCAACTCCCACATCATCCTCGATCTGATGCATGGGATTTACGATTATGCGGACAAGAACGTCTGGACATTCGTCCGCGTTGAAAATGACCACACCATCGTCGGATACCGCCAAACAAACGGCTGGGCGAGGACACGGACGGTGTATTTTGCAATGGAATTTTCCAAACCGTTTTTGTCGTATGGCTTTAAGGATTTTGGAAAACAGGATTACAAAGGTTTCTGGCGAAAGTTTGACCAATCAAAGAATTTCCCAGAAATGGCGGGCAAACAATTGCGTGCGTACTTTGATTTCGCGACAAAGAAGGACGAGAAGATTCAGGTCAAATTTGCGTTGTCGCCAGTTTCCACGAACGGAGCGATCTCAAACCTCAGATCCGAGATCCCGGACTGGAATTTCGAACGCGTCAAACGAGAGGCTCAGGCCTCGTGGAATAAAGAGCTAAGTAAAGTCGCAATCACCGCCACTGACAAGGGCGAAATGACCAATTTTTACACCGCGATGTACCACGCCTTTATCTCGCCCACGGTCTATATGGACGCGGATGGAGATTACAAAGGGCTCGACCAAAACGTGCATAAAGCGGCCGGATTTACTAATTACACGACATTTTCGCTCTGGGACACATATCGTGCCCTTCATCCGTTTCTCAATATCGTACAGACAAAACGTAACCGCGACATGGTGGAATCCATGATGGCCCATTATGACCAGAGCGTACACCACATGCTGCCGGTGTGGTCGCATTATGCGAATGAGAATTGGTGCATGATCGGCTATCACAGCGTTTCGGTGGTTGCCGACGCGATCGTCACCGGTAACCTGACCGGCACCGAAGCCAACAAGGCACTCGACGCATCTGTCCAAACCGCCAAAACGAAATACTATGATGGCCTCGAATATTACTTGAAACTCGGCTACGTGCCTGAGGATAAGAACGGTTCGTCGGTTTCGAAAACGCTCGAGTACGCCTACGACGATTGGGCGATCGCTCAGGCGGCACAAAAGTTAAACCGCAAGGACATTCAAAAAGAATTTATCAAACGCAGCGAGAACTGGAAGAACGTTTACGATTCGTCGGTCCGCTTCACGCGGCCTAAATCTTCGGACGGTACATTCCTCGCTAAATTCGATCCGCTCAAGACAGAGGGCCAGGGATTTATCGAGGGAAATGCCTGGAATTACAGCCTTTATGTACCGCATGATCCCGACGAAATGATCAAGAAAATGGGCGGCAAGAAGCAGTTTGCGGCGCATCTTGACGAGTTGTTTACGATGCATCTGCCTGACGAATTCTTCGCCGAAACCGAAGACATCACCCGCGAAGGCATCATCGGCGGCTACATCCATGGCAACGAACCAGCCCATCACGTTGCTTATCTTTACAACTGGACGGAGGAAAGATGGAAAACTCAGGAACGTGTCCGCATGATCCTCAAAAACCAGTACAGGCCAACGCCCGACGGCCTCGGCGGCAACGACGATTGCGGCCAGATGTCGGCGTGGTATCTGTTTTCCGCACTTGGTTTTTATCCCGTGGCACCGGCATCGGGTCAATACCAGCTCGGCAGTCCGGCAGTAAAAACCGCCGTCATCACGCTCGAAAACGGTAAGAAACTCACGATCGAGGCCAAGGACCAGTCTGACAAAAACGTCTACGTCAAAAAAGTAACGCTAAACGGCGAAACCATAAAACAAAGCTATTTGACCTACGCCCAGATAGCCGCGGGCGGCAAGATCGTTTTCTACATGGACGACAAGCCTAATAGGTAAGAATAATAGCCAAATAGAACACAGAGAATCTGGAGACTGTAACCTCTGTGTTCTCTGAGGCTAAAATTTTGCAAATATCGTCCGAGCGATGGCGATAATTAGAACCGCGACAAGTACGATCAATGAACCTAAGATTTGCTGACGCGAAAATCTCATTTTCCGTCAAACAGCAACGCGGGATTTATTTTGAACTGGAGCATTTTTGCCGTTTCCCGGCCGCCGTCGCCGCCTTTGCGTTGAACGGTAATGCGCCCGATCTTGAGGTTGCCGTTGCGGGTTAGTTCGACCTTTCCGTCACCGTAGAATTTTGTCGTGTACGCGTCGGTTCGCAGCACCCAACGCGGTTTGTCGGTCGATTTGAGTGCCACCATGACCCAACCGGCGGCATGAACGCCGTCACCGGCGAAAAGGTCGGAGACGATCGCGTCCTTGTTTGCGGTGAAGAAATCGATAACGGCCTTTTGAGCGGCGGGGTCGAGTTCGTTGAGGTACATCCGGTTCGGATCTTTCGATGGCTTGTTAGGCGGCGTTTCGCCGACAAATAATTTTAACGCCGCTTCGACGTCCGCCGGGATCTTCCACATCTTGACGTAATGGGCAAGCCAGCGTTTGTCGATCTGGTTAAAACCATTCTCGCTGCTGACGAGTTTGATCGAAATGCCCTCTTTCTTTTCGCCGATTTTTGTTTTGATGACGACCTCAACGTCCGCTTTTTCACCGTGCGGTTTGGTCGCCGTGACGTTTTCGATATCGGAGAGTTTATAATTCATCGCCCCGAGCCAGACTTTTGCATCGTCGTCCGCTTTCCAGTTATTAAACTTGTCGCGGATCTCGTCTTCGTTCTTAAAGCCGTTCTTTGCGGTGGTCGAACCAAGCTCGACCTTTGCGGCTTGCGAAGCCTGGGCGGGAACACTCGAAATGAATAAGAGCGTCGCACCAAAGGCGATAAGCACATAAAGACTCAGAACATTTACCCTCGCTAGTTTCATTTGCCAAGATTATCGGCCAAAGCGGGACATTTATGCAATCGCGAAGCGGCAAATGTTACAGTAATTTATGCTACTCATAAAATTCATCACGAAGATCATCTTTGGTGTCCTTTTCGTGGCTGCCGGTGCGAATCATTTCGTAAATCCGAAATTTTATCTTGATATAATGCCGCCGTATCTCCCCTGGCATTCCGCACTGGTTATCGTCAGCGGCATCGCGGAGGTCGTACTCGGAATTGGCTTGCTTATTCCTCAAACGAGCGTTTTCGCCGCGTGGGGATTGATCCTTTTGCTGATCGCGGTCTTCCCCGCAAACCTACATATGGCAATGAACCCGGAACTGTTCCCGTCGATCCCGGCGTTCGCACTCTGGCTACGGCTACCGCTACAGGGCGTGCTTATTCTGTGGGCTTATTGGTACACCACCACCGCGATCAATCAATAATAAAGTGATCCTGCTCGAGAATGTCGGCGTTTACTGGCCCGTGGGTTAGGTGGTCGTGGAAAAATATGCGGTCGCGGCCATTTTCCTTTGCCTTGTAGAGCGCACGGTCGGCGTTGCGTATGAGATCGATCTCGGACATCTCCATACTTGGAAATGCGGTCGCGATACCGAGGCTGACGGTCAGGAACGGGCTCGTTTCAGATCCTTTGTGAAAGATCCTCATCCGCCTTACGTTCTCGACCGCCTGTTCTGCGATCAAACGAGCTCCGGCCGAGCTTGTGCCGCCCAAAACGAGTGCGAATTCCTCGCCGCCAAACCTCGCGACAAGATCGGTTGGGCGTTTGATCGTATCCGCAAGCGCCTCAGCAACTTTCTGCAAACAATCGTCGCCGGCCTGATGTCCGTAGGCGTCGTTAAAGCGTTTGAAATGATCGATATCGATCATGATCAGAGATATTTCGGTCTTAAATCGAACGGCTCGATGCCATTCGTCGGTCAAAAAGCTCTCAAATCTTCGCCGGTTCCCGATCTTTGTCAGGCCATCGGAATTTGCGAGAGCCTGTAGGTTTTCATTTGCTGCCGCGAGTTCGCGGGTGCGTTCTGCCACCAGCCGCGTGAGTTTCTTTTCCCGCTGTTCGAGCTGGTGGACGCTCACTTTCCAGACGATCAAAAGGCCGACCGACGCACCCAGGGCGCACAGCAAGATAAACAGCCATGTCTGATAAAAAAATGGTTTAAGTTCGATCTTTACCTCGGCACCACTTTCATTCCATACTCCGTCGCTGTTTGCAGCTTTGACCTTGAAGGTGTAATTACCCGGCGGCAAATATGAATAATAGGCTGTACGCCGCGTTCCGGCGTCGATCCAATCTTCATCGTGCCCCTCGAGCATATATTGAAATTTGATCTGGCCAGATTTGATCAGGCTGATACCCGTATAGCGGATCTCGATATTCTGCTGGCCCGCTGCGATCCAGGCTCCAGCTCGAAAATCGACCGGTTCGCGTTCGACCAGAACATCCTCGACAACGACTGTCGGCGGCATCGGATTTGGGCTCTCGGCTCGCGGATCGACTATCGCGATGCCGTCCTGCGTCGGGAACCAGAAGTTGCCGTCTTTGTCTCTCAAACTCGCTGGCTGGCGGCCGCCGTTGCATTCGTTCGAGAGCATTCCGTCCTCTTTTCCGTAGCCGACACTGTTTATCTTGGCGATCTTTCCCTCTGCGAGATCGTTCAATTCCTGCCGCTTTACACGATAAATGCCGCGGTTCGAGCTTATCCAGAAGAATCCGGCTTCATCTTCTTCGATCGCAAAAACGCCGCTATTGTAAAGTCCGTTAGATTCCTTGTAATTGACGAACTGCCCGCCCTTGAACCGGCTCATTCCCTCGTCATATGTCCCGATCCAAAGCGTTCCCTCTTTGTCTTCGTAGATCGTCCTGACGTAATTGCCGGTGAGGCCGTCTTTGGCGGAGTAGTTTGTAAACTGTCCGTTCTCAAACTTGCTCAAGCCGCCGTAACCGCCGAACCAAAGAGCGCCCTTTGAATCCTCAAAGATGGTCGTCATGAACTCGTTTGGCAAACCGTCTTTGACGGAGAACTGGCCGCTCAGCTTATAATCTCTGAACCTCAACAATCCTTTGTTGGTAGCTGCCCAGACATTTCCCAATCTGTCTCCTTTGATAGCGAAGACATGAGAACCCTTGATCAAATTGGTCGCAATGCCGTTTTGGATAGTGTAAATTCCGCCGTTGAGTCCGGCCCATATCTTGCCGTTCGGGTCTTCCCACAAAGATTGCACCGACATTCTGCCCTCACGCCACGTCTCATCGAGCGGCGTATCCGGCGACGGCGAATTGGGTTGAAACGGTTCGAATTTTCCGTCGCGATACAGGCTCAGCCCTCTGGTCGTGCCGATCCAGATAGTGTCATGGCTGTCACGAAAGAGCGGATACACCTCAGAATTTACGATACCGTCCTTTTTGCTGTAGCCCTGAATGACCTGCCTGCGGCGACGGATCAGGCCATGGTCAGTCGCGAGCCACACGGTTCCTTCGCGGTCGTGATAAAGATCCTCGATCGATCCCGCTGCAAGGCCGTGTTCAGGACCCCAGATCGATATTTTGTCGTCTTTAAATTGTACAAGGCCGATGCTGGAGCTCGACGCTCCGCCACTCGCCACCCACACGCTGCCGTCCGCTTCCTGCCAAAACGAATGATAGATCGAATTCTCGGGCAGCCCGTCTGCCTCGCCATATGTTCGCAGCTCGCCATTGTGCAGGCGAAAGACCTGATTGTGCGACAGCCATAGATCACCCTTGCTGTCCTCGAACGTATTTACGCGGAAGTTGATCTTGGATAGATCGAGTGGAATAAACGTCGTCGAGCCGTCACGTTTTTCCGTAATTCCGTGCGTCGTGATCGTCCAGTCGGTCCCGGACGCGCCGTGAAGGACGAAATCTTCGTCATATCTGCCTTGTTTCTCAAGAAAATCGAATTTGCCGTCACTCAGGCTGTACCAGCTTCGCGAGGTGCGGTCGTCATCCTCTGACAGCACACGCAGCACGCCGTCTTCGTGACGCTCGATCTTGCTGATATAGTGGCCCGGAACCTGATCTGACGTATACGAATTAAACGTCCCGTTGCGAAAAACAGTGAGCGTGCCGTCCTCCATCGTCGTAGCGTAAAGCGTGCCGTCGGGATCGCTGTACAAGCCCGTAAAGCGGTTGTTGATGATGCCTTTGGTATTGCTCTTGTTAAAGGTCGTGAACCGCAGCCCGTCAAACCGCACCAACCCGTCAAACGTCGTAAACCATAAATATCCCTCAGGCGTCTGCGTGATCTGGCGCACGCCATTCTGCGGCAAGCCATTATCCGTTGTCCAGGTATCAAACCGATACTGTCCGAAAACGGCAGTGCTCGCAGCAACGCAAATTAGCAGGCAAAGACCCGGCAGGAATTTCATCAGATAGGGAAGGGTCGGGGGAAACGAAGGAACTTCGCTACGGTAAGGGGAAGAAAAACGGCGGTCCGCGTCAAAATAACGCTTTAGCTATTAAACAATTTTTAACGCCGCGAGTCAACAGATATATTCGCCAATCTGAGCCGTCCTTGAAAATAAATCTTCGCCATTACCGTGGTGTGTTAATTTTTTTGTGATAACAATTGCCAAATCAAAATGTTCCAATGGAGTCTCGAAGGCGACTCGGTTTAGTGCTCCAAGCGACCTAATTTAGACTTTCCAGATATTTCTCAGCCGTCTCGATATGAGATGAGCGTTTTGTTTGCTCCATTTTATCAAAGGTTCGAACGAGCATACCCAGACGCGGATTTGAAAGAAAAAAGTCGCGATGGACGTCCATGAATCGCCAAAATAGTCCATCCCAGATCTTTTGCCAGTCCCCTTTGGGAAAATCGCTCATTTTCATAAGGTAATTGCTGCCACTGATATACGGTTTGGTCGCCATCAGCCCGCCGTCGGCGAATTGGCTCATTCCATAAACGTTGGTGACCATAACCCAATCGTACGCGTCGACAAACAGTTCCATAAACCAGCGGTAAACCTCGTCGGGGTCGAATTCGCAAAGGAGCATGAAATTGCCGACTACCATCAACCGCTCGATGTGGTGACAATAGCCAGTCTTTAGAATCTTGCGAATAACGATGTCGAGCGGTTCGATGCCGGTTGTGGCATCCCAAAATGAACTCGGGATCTTTCGTTTGAAGTTCCAGAAATTAGTTGTCCGCTCGCGCGATCCGGCGAATTCGTACACGCCCCGAATTAACTCGCGCCAGCCGATGATCTGTCTAACAAATCCCTCGAGAGAATTAAGCGGAATATCATTATTACCGGCGAATTTGATCGCCACGTCCACCACTTCGACCGGTGTCAGCAAACCAGCATTGATCAACGGCGAGAGACCGCTGTGATGAAGTATCGTTTCCCTCGACACGATCGCGTCTTCGTAATCACCAAACTCGCGAAAGCGAACCTCAAGAAACTGGGCTAGCCATTCCTTGCTCTCCCGGTGCGTAACCGGAAGGCGAAAGTCGATATCCAGCTCGCCGTAGTTATCACGAAATCTGTCCTCAACATATTTCGCGGCTTCGTTGCCAAACTCATTTTCGACAGGAAATGTGATGGCGGGAGGAACTTTGGCCTTTGGATACTTTAAACGATTTTCTGCGTCAAAAGACCATTTGCCGCCAGTCGGCCTGAGGTCTTCGTCAACGAGTATTTTGAGTCGTTTTCGCTGTTTGGTGTAAAAGTCTGTTTGAAAATAGTGCTTTCTACTTTGAAAATACTCCGACAGATGATCGCGGGAATTGATAAAAAGCGGGGTCGCGTGCTCTACCAAAGCAGTTTCCGCAGCCGCCTTTCGGATGCGTCTTTCGAGCCAGTTGTCAGCTACGTCGCAGTAATGAATCTCGGTAACTCCCGTCCCGATAAGGTGCGGAATGAGCCATCGGATGTCTGCGAGACAGTCATTTGCCTCCACATATACCACGTCGAATCCGTTTTCAATCAAAAAACTTTCGTAATATTTCATCGAGGCACGATGAAATATCAGTTTCTGTTTGTGAAAATTGAATTGGTTGAAAAAGAGAGATTCTTCGACAAGGTAAACGATTCGGCCCGGCTTAACGGCAGGATTGATCTCAAAAAGCTGATGCGGAAAAACGATAGTTACCGATGTCATTTACCAACCCTATTATTTCGGCAGCGGTCGCTGCAATATTTGACCTCGGCCCACACCTTCTCCCATTTCTTTCTCCAGGCGAACGGCCGCTCGCACACAACACATATTTTCACGGGAAGATCCGATTTTTTTACCGACCTCATTTACAAATTATTCTTGAGGATCACTAGTACGCCTTCGTCAGCTCGACGCCGGTGTAATAGTGTTTGATGATCTCGTCGTATTTGACGCCCATTTTGGCCATGCCAAAGGCGCCGAATTGGCACATGCCGACGCCGTGGCCCCAGCCGCGGCCGGTGAAAGTGTAGCTGACGACAGTGTTGCCGGAGTAGCGTTTGTTCATCACAAATAGCTGTTCGGGAAGGCGGAGAGCGGAGCGGATCTTGCCGCCTTTTAGCGTTTTTGTGCCGTTCGAGCCGATGATCTCAAGCTCGATCGGGCGGCGTGAATATCCGACCTTTTTTACATTTACGTCATACAAAGTCCCAATGCCGCGTACGTATCGCGACAGCCGTGCCTGGACGTCACCCGCCGAAGCCGATTTGTTCCAATACAGCCACGGCGAAGCGTTTTCAGCGGTAGTCGGCGTATCGGTCGGTTTGATCTCGAGATACTTGACCGCTCCCGTAGCGTCGAGCTGATAGTTCACCTCTTTCGCCGCCGACCAAGGCCGCTTCGCGAACGGGATACATTTCCGATCCGAATTCACGAAACAAAAACACGTCCGGCCGCACGATCAGTGGCCTTTCGCCTTTGCCCGACTTGAGCATTAGTTTGCCGTCGGACGTCGGTTTGGCGATGCCGGAGAGCATCTCGGGCATCCATTTTTTCTTTTCGTAGATCTGTCGAATAAGCCGCAGCATTTTTGCACGGGTAAAGGGACGGTTTGGCTTAAGGGTAAGGTCAGGATGGATCGAAAAATAACCGTCCCGCAGCAGGACCGCGACGTCGGCACGGCGTTCCTTTGGTATCTCGGCCGCGTCATCAAACGAGAGTTGATAATTCACATCCGAATCGCTGAGCATCGTATCGGCGTAGCCTGGGGCGTAAATAAAGCTTGCGAGAATTCTGGCGAGCTCGACCGGCTTTGCGGTATCACGATTTACGTTCGGGTACGGTTTGCCAAATTTACCCGCGATATTATTGAGCCAATTCGACATCTCGCTATCGGTCGGCACGTCGTCGAACCATTCGTCGGTCATCTGGCCGGTCGATAGCTGAAAACCATTTGACGCCATGATCGACATCAGGCGAGCGAGTTCGAGATTGCCTTCGTCGCGGAGCTTTGCGGGTGAGCGTGAAGTCTTGACCAGGAATGGTTCGAAATGGCGGTGGCCTTCGAGCGAGCATTCGACGCCCTTTAGATAAGGCTCGCCCTTTTCAAAAATATTCCCGCCATCCTCGGTTCGTCCGCCGCAAGTGGATGTGTAATAAGCATTGATCGGTTTACCTTGGTAAGTAGCGACGATCCCTCGTGTCGATTGTACCGCGAGCGTGCCCATCTTGGTCTCGATCGAAACGCCTTGGTAGACCTGCGACGAGATAGTCGGTACCATATCAAATCCCTGCTTGCCGTAACCGCCCATATTGGCGATCGCGTATGTCCGGGCGGCAACGGCCTGAGCCTTTTGCGCTTCGATCGCGGGGAGGCCGAGTTCGCTCGGCACGACGCCAAGCAGATAATCCTCGAGCGGCACGACATTGACGACCGTCAGCGAACCGCGTGCGTTTACAAATACCTCGATCTTGCCGCGATATGCTTTTCCGTTGAGTCGAACCGGCATCGAACGTTCGTTTAGCGAACCAAAAGCGACAGATTTGAGCGACGAATATCTCGCCGGCTCGCTCGAACCGTTGACGATCACTTCCCGCAGGTTCGGATCAACGACGCCGGTTACGGTCGCATTTGTTGAGCCGGTTTTCTGCGTCAAACTACGAACCTCCGATGGCCCCTGTGTTTTCAATTGCTGCGACAAAGCGATCGCATCCTGCGAAACAATAGCCTTTCGCTCAATTACCGTCACCGCATCGTCAAAGCCTTTTTCCGCTAGTTTCGCTTTCAGTTCGTCAGCGTCAATGGTCGAATCTTTGACCGTACCGACCCACACTTTCCACGTATTCGACGCCGTATCGATACTCGCAAACGCTGTCTCGCCCGTCGCATCGCGGATCTCTTTGGCCAGATTTGTTGCGTCGTTCTGAGTAGGCAGATTCTGAAATTCGATCCGGTAATTCTCGATCTCGGGCGGCCGATAAGCCCTCGCCGAAACCGTCACCTTATTAGTCGCCAAAAACTTACTCTGCTCATCCGGACTAACAGAAACCAACGACGAATCGTTCGTCGCGATCGAAACCGAGCCCGAATTGGTCGAAAGCCCGATACGGATCAACGGCTCAGAAGCGAGTTTTTCGAATTCGACCGTATCGGCTGAAGCCGCGCAAACAACCAATAAAACCATTGTGAAAGCGGTGACCAAGCGTCCAAATATCATTTTTTGATTATACCAAATTAGTTCGCTTCGTTTGAAAATGTTCTCCGACGGACTTTTTCGCGGGGTCGCGAAACTTATTTGCCGCGGTGGACGAAATCATATTTCAATAACAATATGGGAATTTCACAGCCGCATTTTACGACCGATATCGCAAGTATCCTCGAACGGGTTGAGATGGTCGACCCGGTCCGCTACGCCCGTACACGAAATTTCATTGATGGCGATGTGACGTATCTCTCCCCGTACATTTCGAGAGGTGTGATCTCAACGAAATATGTGCTTGAACGCACTCTGTCTCGCGGATTTGAACCGAGACAGATCGAGAAATTTATTCAGGAACTGGCATGGCGCGAGTACTATCAGCGTACTTGGCAGGTTAAGGAAGAGACGATCGATCGTGACCTGAGGCAGTCCCAGCAAGGAGTTGCCAATTCACAGATAGCTGCGTCGATAGTTAACGGTTCGACCGGGATCGAAGCTGTCGACTCGGCGATCGACGAATTCTACAAAACAGGATATCTTCACAACCATATCCGAATGTATATCGCCGCGATAGCTTGTAACGTGGACCGCAGCCATTGGCTCATGCCCGCCCGTTGGATGTATTATCATCTGCTCGACGGCGACTGGGCCAGCAACGCATTGAGTTGGCAATGGGTCGCGGGGACGGCGAGCAACAAGAAATATTACGCTAATCAGGAGAATATCAACCGCTACTGTTATACAAGTCAGACCAGCACGTTTCTCGACGTTGATTACGCCGACTTCGAGGCGATGAATATTCCACCTGAACTTTCGGAAACCCTCTCACTCGTTTTAGAGACACAACTGCCGAAACCTTCACCGCTCGCCTTCAAAACGGACATCCCAACGCTCATCTACAACAGTTATAATCTCGATCCGCATTGGCACACGGACCTGACGGCAAACCGTATTCTCTTGATTGAGCCGTCTCATTTGTCGCGATATCCGGTTTCGAGTCGAGTAATGGATTTCATTGTCGAACTCGCAGGAAACATTGATGGAATTCAGATATTCATCGGCGAATTTGCCGATCTCGTCCGGGACCACGGGCTCGTGGACATTAGATTCAAAGAGCATCCGCTGAGCAAGCATTACACCGGCACCGAGGAGAGCCGCGATTGGATGTTTAACGTACCGGGCTACTTTTCATCGTTTTTTTCTTTTTGGAAAAAGTGCGAGCGATATCTCGGTTGATAAATTTGGGCGAATCCACCGGGAATATTTATTTTTCCAAAGCGTTGAAAATAAACGGAAACGTCCCCCACGTCTGGCCGCGGTGCTGCGGGCGGAAGGCGAAGAGGACGATCTTGCCTTTGCCGTAGGTTGTTTCGACGAGGGCGGCTTTGCCGTTTAGGTATTTTTCGCCGAGCATCCAGCCGGAGAGCAGAGCGTCTTTGGCGGCGTAGCGGGCGATGACTTTTACGCGGGCGTCCTGTGCGATGTCGAATGCTGAGCTGCTGTTAAAATACGCGGGCGTCATTTTTCTGAGGCTTTTGGCGAGGTCCTGCCGCGTGTCAACATCAAGGGCAACGATCGAGCCGGGATTGTAAAATTCGCTGCGTTTTAGTCCGCTTAGGACGTTTCGGATCGGCAAGCCGAACCGTTTAATTACCAGATCGCATGAATCGTCAAAACAGATAAGCTTACCGCCACCCGAGACATATTTCTTGAGATTTTCGACACCCTCCTCACCGATACCGCCCGCGAATTCGGTACTGTAGCGGTCAGGGCTGAGGCCTTTTACGATCGTGTTTTCGCTGTCCGCCGGCAAGATCACGACATCCGCCCCCAATCTGCCGGCGCGCATATCGGCGTCGGAGACCGTTTGAAACGGGATCATAAACGTGTCGAGCACAAACCGCGTCCAACCCTCGTCCATCGATCCGGTAAAGCCTCGATACAAGCCGATCGATGGCCGCTCCTTGAGTTGCCTGATCTTGCCGAATGGCGTTCCCGACTGCTCGAGACCGAGTGCCGCTCGAACCTGATTGTTATTATCAACCCGTTTCAGGCTCGCGCGGTCTTTTTCAAGATCGCGTATGTCCCACGCTGCGTCCGTATCGACGCCCATCTGGAGCGGCAGCGTCCAGCCCGCAACGTCGTACGGCACCTCGGCATCGCCATTTGGCAGCAAACGGTGCGGATATTCCTGCTTTTCAAATAGGCTGAGGATGTTATTTTTCTGCGGCTGACTTACAAAAACGACATACCCGCCGAGCGGCGTTTCGTGATAATCGCTTTGCGGGGCCATTTTGATGTGAAGCTCGCGCGTCATCTGATGCACCTCGATACCCTGCCACATGAGGATCTCTATAAACCGTGCGACCGACTCGGCGTTCGGTTGGCCCGCGTTAATTATGAATGCCTTGGGCTCGTCCGGTTTTGGTTCAAGATTGGCCTTGCCGTATTCGTAGAAATTCCGTAAATACCGCACGCGAAACTTCGCCGCCATCTGCAGCAAACTCCGCGACGCCGTCATTTCGATATTCGCGATATCCGCCGGACGCCACAGCCCGCCTTCCCAGATGTCTGGATAATTCGTCGCGGTTTCGAGCAAATTAGAAAGGCCACGAGTGTTGCGGTTTCGAGCAAGATCTTCTTTTCTTACCGTGACAGGCGACATCAGATTCGCACTTGCTGCTTCGGACAAAATGCCGATCGAATTGTGAAAATACGGCGCCGAACGAAAGCCGCCGTGCCACCATGTGTCATACGTAGAATTCGTCGCAACGCCCGCGATATCTTTCGCCTGCAGATCGGCCGCCATTTTGTAACCGATCAGCCCGACCTCGCGCAATATTGACGGCGAAACGAGTGGATTCGGCGGATCGAAAAATGGCGGAATTATAAACCGCGACGCGTTTTGGCCCTGCTGATGAACGTCATAAACAAGCTGCGGAAACCATTGCTGCCAAAAGAGTTTCGTGATCGCCTGCGTCTCTGCAAGGTTGAGCATGAACCAGTCGCGATTGTCGTCGTGTCCGGC
>Ga0209023_10005670_pt1 | contig 13519 bp, 9 predicted proteins | sample LakOneMetagenome_FD_187468 | JGI IMG/M metagenome (GOLD analysis project Ga0209023, IMG submission 187468) | Freshwater and sediment microbial communities from Lake Erie, Canada (SPAdes) (version 2) | ecosystem: Environmental > Aquatic > Freshwater > Lentic | place: Lake Erie, Canada | collected...
AAAAGATATTTCAATTTTGTGGCAAAGGGAACTTTCTTTTTCAGGTCTTTGCCGATATTCTGCCATTCATGAAAAATGATCTTCAGGGGGTGGTAGGGCTTATCGATGGGTTTTGTTAACCCGTATTTTACCGGTTCTGCCGCGGTCTCTTCCTGGAATGTGCCGAACATTTTGTCCCAGATGATCAGGCACATGCCCATGTTCTTGTCGAGGTAAAGCACATTGCTGGCATGATGAACCCGGTGGTGGCTGGGGCTTACAAAGACTGTTTCAAACCAAAATGGCATCCTGTTGATGTATTTTGTATGTACCAGTATACCATATGTCTGGGTGATTGAATACATGAAAACGATATCGAGCGGGTGAAAACCAAAAAGTGCCAGGGGTATGAAGTAGACGAAACGATAAACCGGTTGCAATACCGACGAACGGAAACCGGTAGTGAGGTTGAACTCTTCCGAAGAGTGATGTGTAACGTGTACTGCCCAGAATACCCGGCAATAATGATCAATGCGGTGTTCAATATAAAAAACAAGGTCTTCCAGGATGAATAAAGCGAACCAATAGAAGTATGGGTTTCCGATCCTGAAAAAATGCTGTGCATAAGACCAGGAAAGTACACTCACGTAAAAGGCCCAACGCAGCAGGAAGTCGAGCCCCGCATTGGCCAATGTGAGGTAAACATTCTGGAGCGTGTCTTTAAGGGTATAATAATGCCTGTGTTGCCAGTTGCTCAACAGGATCTCTGTACCGATCAGTATCGTGTAAAAAGGTATGGAGCATAAAAGGAACCAGGTTTCCCTTACCGAGTGCATAATAAATGAGTTAGGGGTGGATAGTCTGAAGTCAGTAGTTCAATAACCGGAACTGTTTTACACGGCCATGATCTCTTTTTCCTTAGATGCAAGGTGTTTCTCAACAAACCCGGTGTATTTATCTGTAATGTCCTGGATATCTTTTTCGGCATCCTTGCAAATGTCTTCACTAAGCCCTTCCTTTTGTAATTTTTTTATCATCTCGATCGCATCCCTGCGGATATTGCGTACGGCAACCTTTGCATGTTCGCCTTCATTGTTACATCGCTTTACCATTTCCTTTCTTCTCTCTTCAGTAAGGGGCGGCAGGAACAAACGGATCACGTTGCCGTCATTTTGCGGGTTGATGCCGATATTGGCCATAGTTATGGCACGCTCAATGGGTTGCAGCATATTTTTTTCCCAGGGCTGCACCGAAATGGTTCGTGCATCCAATACGGAAATATTGGCGATCTGGTTGATGGCAGTAGGGTTGCCATAATAGTCGGCCATGATGCCATCAAGCATATTGGGATTGGCCTTGCCTGCTCTTATTTTAACCAACTCTGCTTCCAGGTGGTTAAGTGCTTTGTTCATTGATGATTCTGTATCTCTCTCTATTTTACTTAATTCTTCAGACATATTTGTTATTGTTATTTGGCTGTAAAGCTATAAAAAAGAACCGTTATTTGAGGGGGGCTTGTTAAGATTTTGGAAGATCCGGGTTATAAGTTACAAGGGCGGGTATAATGTTTGTGAGATATACACTTATATAAAAACTATTTTGGGTTCACCGGCTTCTGCTTTGCGGCTGGTCGTCACTCTGCCTCCACAGCTTCAGAGGCGAGGCTCAGTATTTTGTGCGATTTGATGATGCCGGCATTTGCAATGCCTTCTTTCACCGATGCTTTGTTCTTTGGGCGGCTGTAATAGATCACACCAATAAAAATAAATGCAGAAACCAGCAGGATACCCAATACGGTGGTGGTACCCATATGGCGCAGGAAATAAGCCAGTATGATAAATGCAATGTTGGCACTCACACAGGTAATGGTCACCATGCGGTGGCTAAGTCCCAGGTCCAGAAGAAAATGATGTACATGGGTTCTGTCCGGACTGAATGGTGAACGCCTGTCGAGGATACGCAGACCAAAAACGCGAAGCGTATCAAAAAGCGGTATCATCAGGATAGCAAAACCAATTGCGGGTGCTGCCTGAACCGGGAAGTTGGCGGCAGGGTTGCTGCCCCAGTTGATGAATTTTATTACCAGGATCGAGTTTACCAGGCCCAGCAGAAGTGAGCCCGTATCACCCATGAATATCTTGGCCGGGGAATAGTTGTAAATAAGGAATGCAATGGTACCACCGGCAAGGGCAAACGCCATTACCGCATAGGGCAGTGTAGGCGGACCCGCAAAATAAAAATAGGTTCCGAATACCAATGTAGTAAGTACGCCAAGGCTTCCTGCAAGTCCGTCAACACCATCAATCAGGTTGAAAGAATTGGTGATCACGATCACAGTAAAAATGGTGAATACAACACTTGCGGTATAAGGGATCTCATGAAAACCCAGGAAACCGTACATGTTGGTGATCCTTACATCACCGAACTTGATGATGATCCCCGCAGCGATCAGTTGACCGATGAATTTTTTACTGGCAGAAAGTACAAGGATATCGTCTTTGATCCCAAGAAAGAAGATCACAGTGGCGGCAGCAGCAAAGTACTGGAGTTCAGAAGCCATGTTCCTGGGTACGCCCATCAGTAAGGCAATTATAAAACCGGCATAAATACCCAGTCCCCCCAGGGTTGGAATCACATTCTTATGAACTTTGCGTTCATCAGGCTCATCAAACAGTTTTTTGTCTTTTGCTACCTGTATGATCACAGGTATGGCAAAAAAAGTGATCAGAAAAGCCAGCGCCGCACTAAGTAAGATATACTCCATTCTGTGTTTTTAAATCTTCGTCAATTTACTGCAAAAGTATTGAATATGGCTTAGGTTAGTGCCTAAATTGCCCCAGTATAGACATAAGTTTTTGAAAAAGAGTTGCCTGTACCGTTATTTTAAAGATGGTTTTATAAGAAAAAATTCCTTTTTTCCCTAAAAACCATATTTTAATAACGCCCAAATTATGAACTTATTATCAACCTTTAACCGGCCCCGGGCTATTTTAATTTGTGTGTCAGGCGATTTAAAGTAGGTTTGCAGGGCCTGATTGGTTCATGGGCCCTGGCAAAACAACAGGGCCGGTAATTTCAATCACTTTTATGATGAACCACCAGTCATAAAGGCGTAAATAGCCTGAATATGTTTAATGAATTAAAACTTTAATATGAGTAATTTAAAAGATATTGCTACCCAGATCCGCAGGGATATCGTACGTATGGTACACGCCGTTCAGAGTGGTCATCCCGGCGGCTCACTGGGCTGTACCGAATATTTTACGGCCCTTTATTTTGACGTGATGAAACACGATACAAAATTTGAAATGGATGGAAAGGGCGAAGATCTCTTCTTTCTGAGCAACGGGCATATTTCACCCGTGTATTACAGTACATTGGCACGCAGCGGTTATTTTCCGGTACAGGAACTGGGCACTTTCCGCAAGATCAATACCCGCCTGCAGGGGCATCCCACCACCCACGAACATCTGCCCGGAGTACGCATCGCCAGCGGGTCACTTGGCCAGGGCATGAGCGTTGCCGTGGGAGCAGCATTGGCAAAAAAACTCAACAATGATACCAATGTTGTTTATTCACTGCATGGTGATGGTGAACTTGATGAAGGACAGAACTGGGAAGCGATCATGTTTGCAGCACACAAGAAAGTAGACAACCTGATCGCAACCGTAGACTGGAACGGTCAGCAGATAGATGGTCCCACCAAAGAGGTTATGGGCCTTGATAGCCTCAGGGCAAAATTTGAAGCCTTCAACTGGCAGGTGCTTGAAATGAACGGCAATGATATGGATGCAGTAGTAGCCGGATTGAACAATGCAAAATCTTATTTGGGGAAAGGCAAACCCATAGTGATCCTGATGAAGACAGAAATGGGGAAAGGCATCGATTTTATGGAAGGCAGCCACGAATGGCATGGCATTGCACCCAATGACGAACAATTGCAAAAAGCTTTGGCGCAATTGCCGGAAACCCTGGGAGACTATTAAGAGAGATACTGGATGGTGGATTCTGGATTTACCCTGAAAAAATTGAAAAGCATTTTGAATTCGCAGACACTTATCAAGGATCCGGTATCCAGAAAGCCTTAGCGTAATTCTATCTCCTGCCTGCTCGCCTTAGCCGCCGGGAACCAGGCCGCAAAAAATGCAATTGCCGCCGCAGTTGCTGCTACCAGTAAAAAATCTGTTGCGATGAATTTTACCGGGAAATAATCGATCAGGAATGACCCGCCTTCGATCTTGATTAGCTTGAATTTTATTTGCAGCAGGCAGATGATCACAGCCATTACAATACCGATCCCCGAACCGATCGCACCCAGCATCACACCTTCACCCAGAAATATCTTTTGAATGGTGCTCTTTTTTGCACCCATGCTTTGCAATACGGTGATGTCTTTTCTTTTTTCAAGCACCAGCATGGTCAGGGAACTTACGATGGTGCAGGTTACGATGATGAGGATAAGGGTAAACACGCCGTAGATGACCCATTTTTCAAGCTGCATCGTATTGTACAATGTGGCGTTCTGCTCGTATTTGGTTTTAACCACATAGCCATTACCCAATAGTGCAGCTATTTTTTTTTGTTCAGCGGCCACATCGGCTTTTCCCTTCAGTTTTATTTCAAGGGCGCTGTATTCATCCGCACCGATACCCATCTGTTGTTTTACAAACCCGATATTGGTGATGGCGTATTTTTCATCAAATTCCTGCTGTATTGAAAAAACACCCGAAGCATTCACATTGCCTTCGCTGATGGATTCAAGGGGGTCGGTACCTGCAGCATTTAGTTTAGGCAAGATCACGGTGAGTGCCGCCGAAGGCAATGACGGATCTACATTCACTTCTACTGCATTCTGGATGCCCGCACCCACCACGATAAGGGGCTCTTCGGCAGTACCTGTATTGTAAGTGCCCCTGTTGGTGCGCCCCGCTACTCCGCTTACTTTAGGGTAGTTTTCATCTACACCTTTCAGGTAGATCACGGTTTGTGCATCGTAATTCTTCAGGAGTGCCTTCTCTTCAACGATCAGCGAAAAATTCTCCACCCCCTGTTGTTGTTTCAGTGCAGCAAGCCGGGCAGTACTGAGAATAAAGGTCTTTCCTGTTGCGGGTGTTACTTTGATGTCGGTATAAAATGAAGAGTAGAGTGATTTAACAAGATCCTCGAAACCATTGAAGACACTCAGCACCAGTACCTGGCAACAGGTGGCGAAGGCGATCACGCTCACGGTCACCCATGCAATGATGTTGATGGCATTGGTACTTTTTTTTGCTTTAAAATATCTCCAGGCAAAAGTTAGATACATAACTAATTTGTTCATAGTTCATGGTTAATGGTTCGGAGCCTGTTACCTGTGAACTATTGGCTATGAACCATGAACCAAAAACTATTTGCTATCGTCTTTCTTGATTTCCTTGAACAATTGTTCTATTTTATCCACGTAATCCAGTGAATCGTCGATGTAAAAAGTAAGCAATGGCATGCTGCGCAACTGGTGGCGTACCCTTGCAGTAAGTTCTTTCTTGATCTCCCAACTGCGTTCTTCGATCTTCTTCAATGCCGCAAAACTGTCGGCAACCTTAAAGAAACTGAGGTATATCCTGGCTTCATAAAGATCGGGTGTGATCTTCACTCCCGAGATCGATATCATGCCTCCATCCATCATGGAGATACCAAGGCGCTGAAAAATATCGCTCAACTCCTTATTCAGCAATCCTGCCACCTGTTTCTGTCTTTTGCCTTCTAACATTTTGTTTACGCTTTAATCGATGTAAAATTAGTTACTTTGCCGTTTCTACACAGATTTATTAAAGATGAAACGATATTCAAGGGTTTTTACATACCTGAAACAATATAAAACTGCTATTGCAAGGTATTTTGTATTCATTTTCCTGTCTATTATATTTTCCGTTGTTTCTATCGGGATGCTGGCACCCTTTATGAACCTGATCTTTAAAAGGGATATAGTGCCTGCCATGGCCAATAAGCAGGGTGTACCTGTTATAAACTGGCTGCAGGAGCAGCTAAAACAGCTGGTGGGTACCGACCCGTTCCATGCGCTTGGGATGGTATGCATACTGATCATCATTTCCATAGGATTAAAAAACCTTTTCCTGTATTTATCTTACCGGGCAATGGGCCCGATAAAGAACGGGATTGTGAACCAGTTCCGTGTAGACCTTTATGACAAGATATTGCGGTTGCCCATCGGCTATTTCACTGAGCAACGCAAGGGCGACCTGATGAGCCGTATGACAAATGACGTGAATGAAGTGGAAGGCTCGGTGGTGGGTACACTGGAAGGCTGGGTGCGGGACCCTCTTACCCTTGTCATTAACCTGGTTGTATTGTTTACCATCAGCCCAAAACTTACCGGTTTCATTCTTTTGTGTATACCTGTGATGGGTTTTGTAATAGGAAGGCTTAGCCGGTCATTGAAAAAACAATCAACCGAAGTTGCAGTAAAGAACGGTGAAAGTATCTCTATCATTGATGAAACACTGGGTGGCCTGCGGGTGATAAAAGCATTCAATGTGGAAGGCTTACTGCGCAATAGATTTTTTACTACCAGCAGTAAATTATTATATGCAAGAAACCATATTGGTTTCAGACGTGACCTTGCTTCACCGCTTAGTGAAATGATGGGTGTTGCCATATTTGCGGGTATACTATGGTTTGGAGGCCGCCTGGTTTTAAAAGGAGAGCTTGGCCTGGATGGGGCGCTCTTTCTTACCTATATGGGTATGTTCTACAATATTATTGATCCTGCCAAATCCATATCAAATGCATTCAGCAATATGCAAAAGGGTGCAGCTGCCATTGGCCGTATCGAGGAAGTGTTGAAGGCACCGGTAACTGTAGATGAAAATCCAAACGGAAAAAAGATATCAGCCTTTACCGGCAGCATCGAATTCCGGAATGTAGGCTTCATGTATGATGAAGCAGTGATCCTTAAAAATATAAACCTGCAGGTAGGGAAAGGAAAAACAGTAGCCCTGGTAGGAAGCAGTGGTGCAGGTAAATCGACCCTGGCCGACCTGGTGCCCAGGTTTCATGATGCCAGCAGCGGTGATATTCTGGTAGACGGAACCAATATAAAAGATTATTCCCTGCATTCGCTGCGCGGACTGATAAGTATTGTTACCCAGGAACCCATACTCTTTAATGATACCATTGCCAACAATATTGCTTTGGGGATGAACAACGCAACGCAGGAAGAAATTGAACAAGCTGCTAAAGTTGCCAATGCGCATAACTTTATACTGCAAAAAGAAAATGGGTACCATACCAATATTGGCGACCGGGGCAGTAAATTAAGCGGCGGTGAAAGACAACGCATTACCATTGCCAGGGCAGTATTAAAGAACCCGCCCATATTGATACTGGATGAAGCCACATCTTCACTGGATACAGAAAGTGAGCGCCTGGTGCAGGATGCCATCAATAATTTAATGAGTAACCGCACTTCTATTGTGATTGCCCATCGCCTGTCCACCATCCGCCATGCCGATGAGATCATTGTGTTGCAACAGGGTGAGATCGTGGAAAGGGGTACACACGATTCACTGATCGCCTATAATGGATTTTATAAGAGGTTGGTTGATATGCAGGAAGTGCGGTAGGCGGAAAGCAATACCGGATGCTTGATCCTTGGTACCGGATAGTGTTTAATTAGCGAAAACCGTTCAATTTCCATAGGTTAACCTCAGTTTGTTTGCCAGGTAAACAGTTAGAGAGGGACCCTGACGGACTCAATCTTATTTCGGGACTTACAGGGGATTTACAGGGTACTGGCAGGGTACTGCTTCGTAACTCCTTCGGAAAGGCCCCGAACAAACCCGAAGGAGTACCCTAGCAGTACCGAAGCAGTTGCGAACAAAATGCATATTTAAAGCGAAGAACAGACTATATCCTTGGTTGCCGAAAATGGTTTTAATGTATTGGAGTGTATCCTGTATCTCAGGCATCCAGTATCCGGGATCGGCCTTTATCAAGCTCCTTCGATCAACCCCACCGCATTTCCCCAGGGATCAATAACCGTTGCTACTTTAATTCCACCGCCCACTTCAGCCGTATCGTATAAAACAGTAGCGCCCGCGGCCACTAATTTTTTTACACAGCTCTCTATTTCGTCCACTGCCCAATGTGAAACAGCCTGGTTGCCTTTAGTAACAGTATTGTCGATGGGATGCAAACCCAGTTCGCAACCATTGAAATCAAATCCTACATAAAAAACCTCATCAAAATAGGGTTGATTGCCGGTAAGGTTAATGTACCATTCTTTTGCTTTTTGCAGATCGGGTACATTGTAGATGACTGTCCTTAATTTTTTAAACATGATACCCCCTCCGCCCCCTAAAGGGGGAATTTTATCCCTAATTCTTTAGAGTTTTTTTTGAATAATTGAGTGACTTGGCAAAGCTAAATGAAAAACTTTTCAAATTTGCGGCTCTTTCAAGTTGGGACGGGAGGGGTATAAAAAAAGAGAATGAAATAAATCATTCTCTTTAAATATTTATACTCCAGGTTCCCCTTTCAGGGGGCGGAGGGGGTTGCATTACTTCACAGCTCCCATCTTCGCCTCGATGCTCAATGTAGCATGTGGCACGGCACGTAAACGGGCTTTGTCGATCAGGCGGCCGGTAACGCGGCAGATGCCATAGGTTTTATTTTCAATGCGCATGATCGCTTTCTCGAGGTGATCGATGAATGTGATCTGGCGGCTGGCCATCTGGCTCAGTTGTTCTCTTTCCATGCTCATGCTGCCATCTTCCATTGTCATGTAGCGGGCGTCATCATTGTCGCCACCCATTTCATCTTTGCGTGTGATCAAACCCTGCAGGTAAGACAATTCTTTTTTGGCAGATTCCAGTTTGCGCTGGATCAGTTCCCTGAACTCTGCAAGGTCGTTGTCACTATATCTTACGATCGGGGCGCCAAGGTCATGCACGGGCTGGTCCAGTACCGACTTTGTGAAATCGGGCTGGTATTTGCGTGATGTTTTGGTATTTATCTTAGGCAATACCACCGGTTTTGGCGGTGCTACCTTGATGTCTTTTGCCTTTACCAAAGCAGTGGTTTTTACCACAGGGGCTTTTGCCACGGGGACAACTTTTGCGGGAGCGCTTTTTACAGGAGCTGCTTTCGCCACAGGTTTCTTTACTTCAATCTTTTTTGTCATAGGTTTATTGGCCGGCTTTTTTGCAGCTACGGGTTTTTTAGGAGCCGGTTTTACAACCGGTTTTGCCGCTTTTTTAGCTGGAACAGCCTTTTTAGGGACCGGTTTAACTGCTTTTTTAGGGATTGGTTTAGCAACAGGTTTTTTAACCACTGCCTTTTTAGGGACTGGTTTTTTAGCCGGAGCTGATTTTTTTACTGGTTTAGCGGGTTTTTTAACCACTGCTTTCTTTTTTGTTGCCATACTATTCTCCTTTTTTTAGTACGTTCACTTTTAATATAACATTATTCACTTCAATTTCCATTCCGTCTTTTAAAACCGGTAAAAATGCAAGCGAATCTGCCAGAATTTCGGCGCAAATATAATCTTTATATTGAATTAAAGCCGGTTGCATCCCCGCATTTTCTGATACGGTCACCGCTATCCTGTCGGTGAGGTTAAAACCACTGTCCTTGCGGATATTCTGAATGCGGTTTATAAATTCTCTTGCTTCTCCTTCTTTCCTTAAATCATCAGTAATCGTTATATCTAATGCTACTGTTAAAGAGCCCTTAACAGCAACTTCATAACCGGGTATCTCATCAGTTGAAACCTCCATGTCTTCCATATCCAGGATAATGGCCTCTTCACCGCTGGTTTCAAAACCGGGATTCAAAAGATAATTTCCTTCCAGTACCTTGTCAATGGTAGCATTGTTGAAACCGGCAATCTGCTCTGCGGCCCATTTCATCTTACCTCCCAGCCGTTTGCCCAGGGTTTTGAAGTTTGCCTTCGCCTTCTTTTGAATGAAATCATTCCCGGCACTCAAAATGTCCACTTCTTTGATATTTGTTTCCGCTTTGATGATCTCTTCCACCTGTTTGATCCTTTCGGCCATTATGGCATCCATGGCCGGTATAAATACTTTTTGCAGGGGTTGGCGCACTTTAAGGTTCACTTTCCTTCGGAGCGACAGGATCAGCGAAGAAGCATCCTGTGCCAGTTGCATTCTTTTTTCAAGGTCAAGGTCGATCACAGCCGTATTCGTTTCAGGAAAACCGGTATGATGAACAGAAGCATATGTTGATCTTCTTGAAACGGAGTTGAGGTTATTGAAAAGCCAGTCTGCAAAAAACGGGGAGATGGGTGCCATCAGTTTACAGATGGTCTCCAGGCATTCGTACAGCGTCTGGTAAGCGCAAATCTTATCATGTTCATATTCTCCTTTCCAGAACCGCCTGCGACAGAGGCGAACATACCAGTTACTCAGGTGTGCGTCTACAAATTCTTCCATAGCCCGTCCTGCCTGTGTGGGCTCATATGCGTCTAAATTTTCCTGAACATTTTTTACCAGTGAATTAAGGGATGACAATATCCACTGGTCAATTTCAGGCCTGTTCTTTACCGGGATATATTCTTCTTTGAATGCAAACCCGTCTACGTTTGCATAAAGTGCAAAGAACTGGTAGGTATTGTACAAAGTGCCGAAGAATTTACGCTGTACTTCTTTGATCCCTTCAGCGTCGAACTTTAAACTGTCCCATGGAGATGCGTTCGTGATCAGGTACCAACGGGTAGCATCAGCACCAAAATCTTTGATCGTTTCAAAAGGGTCTACCACATTGCCGAGGCTCTTGCTCATCTTTACGCCGTTCTTATCCAGTACAAGCCCGTTGCTGACCACGGTTTTATAGGCAACCGAATCAAACAAAAGCACCCCAAGTGCATGCAGGGTATAAAACCAGCCCCGGGTCTGGTCAACGCCTTCGGCTATAAAATCGGCGGGGAAACTTTTTTCAAATGATTCTTTGTTCTCGAACGGGAAATGCCATTGTGCATAGGGCATGGCGCCGCTGTCGAACCATACATCAATAAGATCGGGAACCCTTTTCATGGGTTTGCCGCTGCCGCTTACCAGGATGATGTCATCCACATAAGGTTTATGCAGGTCGAGGATGCCTTCATGTAAGTAATGCTTGTTTGTTTCGCCTCCCAGTACCTCACTGGCCTTTTTGATGCCGGCATTCAGTTCTTCAATAGAGCCGATGCATATTTCTTCTTCCCCGTCTTCGGTTTTCCAGATGGGCAGCGGTGTTCCCCAGAAACGGCTGCGGCTGAGGTTCCAGTCCACCATATTCTCGAGCCAGTTGCCGAAACGCCCGGTTCCGGTTGCGGCGGGTTTCCAGTTGATGGTCTTGTTCAGTTCCACCATCCTGTCTTTTACTGCCGTGGTTTTTATGAACCATGCATCCAGCGGGTAGTAAATAATGGGTTTACCCGTGCGCCAGCAATGCGGATAATTGTGTTCATACTTTTCTACCTTAAATGCCCGGTTCTCTTTTTTAAGTTTTACGGCGATGTCTACATTCACATCTGTATAATCCTTTTCATCTTTATAATTCTTTACATACCGGTTGCTGAATTCACCAACCCCTTCTGTAAATTTTCCCTGTTTGTCTACCAGGGTAAGTATGCCCAGGTTATGTTGTTTACCCACCCGGTAATCGTCGGCACCAAATGCCGGCGCCGTATGTACAATACCGGTACCATCTTCGGTGGTCACAAAATCGCCGGTGATCACTTTGAATGGTTGGGCGCCGGGGGTGATCTCCTGTATTTTTTCTAAAGTATTGGCTTCTGAAGGGAGTAGTTGTTCGTAACACATGCCCTCGAGTTCTTTTCCTTTAAAGTCTGCAATTATTTTCCACGGGATCAATTTTGTTTCGGCAGTATAATTTTCAAAATCACCATTTTCTCCCTCAGGCTTAAAATATTTTTGCAATAAAGCTTTGGCAAGAATAACGTTTACCGGCAGGTGCGTATACGGATTAAAAGTTTTTACCAGAACATAATCAATATTTGGTCCAACTGTCAATCCTAAATTTGATGGAAGTGTCCATGGAGTTGTTGTCCAGGCAAGAAAGAAAACCTCGCCCTTTGCATTATTAATTATTGATTTTTCATTGTTAATTAATTTAAACATCGCCACCGCACTTGTATCTTTCACATCCTTATAGGTTCCCGGCTGGTTCAGTTCATGTGATGAGAGGCCAGTACCTGCCGCAGGGGAATAAGGCTGAATGCTTACGCTTTCGTAGAGGTATCCTTTTTTGTAGAGTGTGCTCAGGCACCACCACAAGGTCTCTATATAATTGTTCTCAAAAGTGATGTAGGGGTGTTCCAGGTCAACCCAGTAACCCATTTTCTGGGTGATGTCATCCCATTTATCTTTATAGCGCATCACCACTTCCCGGCATTTTTTATTGTAGTCTTCTACCGATATCTTTTTACCGATGTCTTCCTTGGTGATCCCAAGTTCTTTCTCCACCCCCAGTTCAACCGGCAGTCCATGGGTATCCCATCCTCCCTTGCGTTTTACCTGAAAGCCCTGCATGGTCTTGTAGCGGCATACCAGGTCTTTAAGTGTTCTGGATATCACGTGGTGAATCCCGGGCATACCGTTGGCGCTTGGGGGCCCCTCATAAAAAACAAATGGTTTTTTGCCTTCTCCCAGGTCAACACTTTTTTCAAATGCCTGGTCTTTATTCCATTTGGCCAGCATCTCTTCACCAATGCCCGGTAAATTAAGATGCTGGTATTCTGCATATTTATCGCTCATATTAAAATCGGGTAGTGCCTGTAAACTGGTTTGTACCGGTTATTCCGGCGGGGTTTAAATAAGTGTGCAAAGGTAGTAAAATAGCTTTTCTGGCGTACAATAATAATGATGCCTGGCCCGGGTACAAGCCATACCGGGGAAGATGGCCCGGGGTTTCTGCATATTGCCGGGCAAGGGGCTTGTGAAAAACACCTGTTTTTTTCAGAAACGGCGATGTAACAAATACGACGAATATGAAGGTATAATTTCCCTTCTTTTTTGCACTGCGCGTGAAACCACTCAATTTCTCATTTTCCCTTCCTATTTATCCACATTTTCCGGCGTTTGGCATAGTATTGGCAACCTGTATTCCGGTAGTCTGCCAAAAGAAATAAGCAATTTTATTTTACAGGATCCACATAAAAAGTTTTGCTGGTTTAGGGTTTTATTAGGGTAAGAGACGGGACTATTCTTATTCCCGTCTCACTTTTTTTTAAAAGCCCGGATCGGCGATGAAGTTCCGCTTTATTATCCCCCTGTGAAGCCCCAGGGATTTTTTTATATTGGGGCATATATACCGGAACAAAAATGAATTACCGGAAAAAAATATCCGCAAGGCCAAGGGGCTTGCGGATATTTTTTTTATCGGGATCTGTACTAGAAATTTTTTGCTCCACTTGCCTGGTACGTATAGCGGAAACGATAAATTAGCCGAACGGGTGAGGGACCCACAAATGGTTCGTAATCCACGGCCAGTAATTCAAACTTCACATAAAACTTTCATT
>Ga0209023_10005671_pt1 | contig 13519 bp, 10 predicted proteins | sample LakOneMetagenome_FD_187468 | JGI IMG/M metagenome (GOLD analysis project Ga0209023, IMG submission 187468) | Freshwater and sediment microbial communities from Lake Erie, Canada (SPAdes) (version 2) | ecosystem: Environmental > Aquatic > Freshwater > Lentic | place: Lake Erie, Canada...
CCTTCCAGGTCAACGCCGAGCTGATGGCGGCCTCGGGCAACCCCGAGGTGAAGTTCATGCACTGCCTGCCGGCGTTCCACAACACCGACACCAAGGTGGGCCACGAGGTCGCCGCGGCCTACCCGCACCTGACCGGCGGGGTCGAGGTGACCGACGAGGTCTTCGAGTCCCCGGCCAGCATCGTGTTCGACCAGGCGGAGAACCGGATGCACACCATCAAGGCGGTCATGGTGGCCTCGCTGGCCTGATCTCAGTGGCCTGCCCTCTGGGCTGACCAGTCCCACATCACCACTGCCACCGACCTGGGAGGAGCCGGATGCGCATCGTCGTCGCCTTGGGCGGGAACGCCCTCCTCCAACGTGGGGAGCCCATGACCGCGGAGAACCAGCGGACCAACATCCGGCTGGCCTCGGAGCGGATCGCCGAGATCGCGTCCGGCAACGAGATCGTCATCGCCCACGGCAACGGCCCGCAGGTGGGGCTGCTCGCTCTCCAGGCGGCGGCGTACACGGAGGTGAAGGCCTATCCGCTCGACGTCCTCGGCGCCCAGACCGAGGCGATGATCGGCTATGTGATCGAGCAGGAGCTGGGCAACCTGCTACCGCCCGAGCAGCCGTTGGCGACCCTGTTGACGATGGTCGAGGTCGACCGCCACGATCCGGCGTTCGACAACCCGACCAAGCCGATCGGCCCCACCTATGACCGTGAGACGGCCGAGCTGCTCGCGGCCGAGGGCGGCTGGACCGTCGCTCCCGACGGCGACCGCTACCGCCGCGTGGTCCCGAGCCCCGAGCCCAAGCGGATCTTCGAGATCCGCCCGATCCGACAGCTGCTCGACTCCGGCACGATCGTGATCTGCGCCGGCGGTGGCGGGATCCCGACGATGTTCGACGCGGACGGCAAGCTGCACGGCGTCGAGGCCGTCATCGACAAGGACCTCGCCTCGGCGCTGCTCGCGTTCGACCTCGAGGCGGACCTGCTCGTCATCGCCACCGACGTCGACGGGATCTACGTCGACTGGGGGACTGCCGACGAGCGGCGCCTCGACGTGGTGACGCCCGACGAGCTCGACGCCATCGTCTTCCCGAGTGGCTCCATGGGGCCCAAGGCCCGCGCTGCCGCCCGCTTCACCCGCGCGACCGGCAAGGAGTCCGTCATCGGGTCCCTGGCCGACATCGCCGACATCGTCCGTGGCTCCGCAGGGACCCGCGTCCGCCCCTGACCCGACTCGAGGGTCGGTCGAGGGCCGGTGCTCAGGCCGCGCCGACGGTCTCGGAGGGTACGACGGGGCACGCGACCTGGCCGCGCAGCCGCACCCAGAGCGCCCAGACGAGCACGACGATCGCGAGCCCGCCGAGATAGGGCTGGACCGGGGCGAACCACTTGAGCGCGCCGGTGTAGCCCAGCGCGAGCAGCGCCAGCTTGTTGCAGACGGGACAGCCGACGGCGAAGTAGGCGAGCAGTCCTCCGACGGCGCCGCGCCGACCGGCGGAGTCCGAGAGCGGGTCCTCGGACACGCCGTCGGGGCTGTCGCGGACATAGGTCGCGAAGAGCATCCCGCTCAGCACGGAGGTCACCAGCAGCGCCGGCCACGCCCACCACGGCGCCTCGATCTGGCGGGCGAAGATCGGGTTGGGCACCAGGTCGGTCGGGAGTCCGAGCACCAGGATCGCCGAGACGGTGCCGACCACGGCCGCCAGCCAGCGCCGCCGGCCCCACATCCGCAGTGCGGTGATCGCCGTACCCATCGTTCATCCTCCCTGGTTGTCCGGACAAATTGTGCCTCATGTCGGATGGCGCAGGCGAATACTGCCGCCTCCGCCGTCTGGCGTACCGTGTGCGCGCACACAGACAGAGGGGAGCAGCCGTAGTGGCGCTGCGCGGTGTCCTGGCCGACACTCGCCCCCTCCGCGTTCCCGCGTTCCGGCGGCTGTGGTTCGCGAGCATCGTCACCGTCATCGGTGCGCAGCTCACCGTCGTCGCGGTCCCCGCCCAGATCTACGCCATCACGGGCTCGTCGGCCTATGTCGGCCTGACCGGGGTCTTCGGGCTCGTGCCGCTCGTGGTCTTCGGGCTCTGGGGCGGTGCGCTCGCCGACGCGATGGACCGCCGCACCATCCTGATCGGCACGACGATCGGCCTGGTCGTCACCAGCGCCGCCTTCTGGGTCCAGGCGGCGCTCGGCAACGAGAACGTCTGGCTGCTGCTCGGGCTGTTCTCGGTCCAGCAGGCGTTCTTCGCCGTCAACTGGCCGACCCGGAGCGCGATCCTGCCGCGTCTGATGGACGACGAGCTGCTGCCGGCCGCCAACTCGCTGTCGATGACGGTGACCCAGGCGGGGGCGATCGCGGGACCGCTGGTCGCGGGCGTGCTGATCCCCGTCCTCGGCTTCAGCTGGCTCTACCTGGTCGACACGATCTCCCTCTTCGCCACGCTCAGCGCGGTCCTCGCGCTCCCGCCCCTGCCGATCCTGGGGATCGTCGGGACGCCCGGCCTGCGCTCGGTCATCGACGGCATCGCCTATCTGCGCCACCACCCCGTGCTGCTCATGTCGTTCGTCGTCGACATCATCGCGATGGTCTTCGGGATGCCACGGGCGCTGTTCCCGCAGATGGCCCACGAGAGCTTCGGCGGTCCCCACGAGGGTGGCCTCGCGTTCGCGCTGCTCTTCGCGGCCATCCCCGCGGGCGCTGTCCTCGGCGGCGTGTTCTCGGGATGGGTCTCGCGGGTCCACCGTCAGGGCTACGCGGTCATCGTCGCGATCATCGTCTGGGGCGCCGCGATGCTCGGCTTCGGCCTGGCGGCCGGCGCAGCCGGGGGTCACGGCGGGCTCTTCCTCGGGCTTGCGGTGCTCATGCTCGTCGTCGGCGGCGCCGCGGACATGGCCTCCGCGGCGTTTCGCACGAGCATGCTCCAGACCGCCGCGTCCGACGACGTCCGCGGTCGGCTCCAGGGCATCTTCATCGTCGTCGTGGCCGGTGGGCCGCGGATCGCCGACGTCGCCCACGGCAGCGCGGCCGCCCTCGTCGGGACGGCCGCCGCGGCCGCCGGTGGTGGCGTGCTGGTCATCGTGCTCACGGTCGTGGCCGCGCTCGCCGTACCCGCGTTCGTGCGCTACCGCTTCAGCCCCGCCGCCTGACGCTACTTGCCGCAGGAGTCGCGGACGAACGAGTACGCCGCGGCCGCGCCGGCGTCGGACATCCGGACGACGAGGTCGACGGGACGGCCGTCCAGCAACAGGTGGATCTTGAAGGCGGTCATGCCGCCGCCCTCCATGAACACGTGGTCGTCGCACCGTGCCGGGATCATCGTCAACGGCAGCTCGGTCGGTGGGTCGGTGGCGCGGACGGTGAGGTCGGGTCGCCAGACGGCGCCGCCCTCGGTCGAGATCATCGGCGTCCCGGCGATCGTCTGGATCTGCACGACGCCGTCGCCGGAGCCCCGCGGACGCACCAGGAGTGTCACCGTGGCGGAGCTCCCGGGCCCGGGCGCCGAGACGTCGACGGTGTCCGACCACGACAGGTCCACCGCCCGGGCCACGGCGAGCTCGGTGCAGCGGGTCGCGAGGTAGCGTCCCGGTACGTCGGTCTCGTCGTGCACCTTGATGGTCTGGGTCTGGTCGCCGAACCAGACGGTGATGGTTCCCGACGTCGCCGTGCTGCCGCAGACCGGACGCGACGGCAGCGCGATCGGGAAGCCACGCTCGGCCCGGCTGGGGATCAGCCGCAGTCGGGTCGCTCGGAGCGGCATCGAGAACCGGCCGTCCTCATAGAGGATCCGGGTGGGACGCACGTCGCGGAGCGTGTCGTTGAGGATCCAGACCTGCATCTGGCCGCGGGCGGCGTCCAGCGAGGCTTGCCGCATGTCGGCGACCAGCCGCCCGGTGGCCGGTGGCGTCGGCGGTGGCGGCAGGGGAGTGAGGGTCCTGATGCTGGGGCTCGCGGGCGCCACTGCGGGTTCGTCGGCGCCGGCACCACAGCCGGCGAGCAGGAGCAGCCCCGCGGCCAGCAGGAGGGACGGCGTACGGCGAACCACCGGCTCACCCTAGTGGCCGGCGATCAGGCCTCGACGATCTCCGTGCGCCCATCGGCCCAGACGACCAGCCCGGTCCTCCCTGGCCGGCCACGCAGCCAGTCGGCGGCGTGAGTGCCCTGGGCATAGGCCGCCGTCGCGTCGATGTCCGCCCAGGTCAGCGAGGCGGCGATCACCGAGACCGACGCGACGCCCTCGGGAGGTCGGCCGGTGCGCGCATCGACGAGGTGGCTGCCCCGGTGGGCGGTGCCGGAGGTCGCGACACCCCCGGTGTGCACCGGCACCGTGGCCACGAGTCGCTGCGGGTCGTGCGGGTCCTCGATGCCGACCTGCCACGGGGGCGCATCGGGTCGAACCGTGCGGCACACCAAGTCGCCCCCGGCCGAGAGAGCGAAGTCGGTGCCGTCGAGCCGACGCAGCGACCGGGCCGCCCGCTCGACGGCCCACCCCTTGACGACGCCGGTCGGGTCGAAGCACCGACGGCCGTTGTCGTCCGGCAGGTAGCAGGAGAAGGCGCCGTCGGACTCGGCCTCGGCCCGCTCGGCCAGGGCGATCACCTCCGCCACCTCGGGCGGGCAGTCGGCCAGCGAGATCTCGCTGCGGGCGAGACGGGAGACATAGGAGTCGTGCTTCCAGGTCGAGAAGACCAGGTCGACCCAACGCAGCTCGGCCATCGCCTCGGCCCAGGCGCCGTCGGCGGCCGGCGTCTCGGCCAACCCTCCGCGGACGGCCAGGCTGATGGGCATCCCCATCACGTGCTCGACGAAACGTCGCGTGGGAAGGGCGCTGCGCTCGGTCGCCACGGTCACAGGTTCGCCTGGTCCAGCGCCGACTGCAGCGACTGGAGATAGCCCACGCTGGTCACGGTGGCGCCGGAGATCATGTCGACCTGCTGACCCTGACTCTCGACGGTCTGCTGGATCAGGATCGGTAGGGCGTAGTTGTTGATCTCGATGTCGCGACCGTTGCCGTTGGGGTACTGCAGCATCGCGACGTTGGTGATCGAGCCGTTCTCGATGACCAGCTCGACCTGCACCGGCCCCCACTGCGTCTGGGCCGTGTCGCCGTCAACGGTGGTGGTCTTCGTCGAGCCGGACGATCCGCTTCCGCTCGATCCGTTGCCGGAGCCACTGGAGCCGGAGCTGCTGGACCCCGACCCGTCGCCCGACCCCGATCCGGATCCTCCGGTCACCGGGGTGGCCGTCGAGGTCGATGCCTTGAGGGCGCCGGCGGTCGAGGTGTGGTAGCCGAACAGCAGCACCACCACCGTCACGGTGGAGAGCAGCCAGAGCACGATGCGTCTCACCGGGTCACCATCCGAAAGCTTCGACGTGGAACCGCTCGGGCGGGACCCCGGCGGCGAGCGCGCTCTCGCGGACGCGGTCGGCCCACGGCTCGGGGCCGCAGACATAGACATCACGATCGGCGATGTCGGGCACCCAGTAGCGCAGCGCCGTGGCGTCGTCGACGCGACCGGCGTCCGGGCCGAGCCAGGAGTCGGGAGCCCGCCGGCGTCCCGGGAGCCAGAGGACCTGGAGTCCCTTCTCGCGGGCCAGGAGGTGGAACTCGCGCTCGAAGAGCGGGCGGTCCCGGAAGCGGTAGAGCAGGACAGCCTCGCCGGGCGCGTAGGGCAGCTCCTCGGCCAGGGCGCGGAGGGGAGTCACCCCGACGCCCGCGGCGATGAGGGCGACCTTGGCGCGGGTCCTGGCCCGGGCCGAGAGCCGGCCGTAGGGACCCTCCACGATGGCGCGGGTGCCGGGCCGCAGGCTGCGCACCAGGGCGCTGTCGTCGCCGAGGTCCTTGACGCTGATCCGCAGGCTGCGACCGTCGGGGGCCGCAGACAGTGAGTAGGGGTGGGCGCGGGTCCAGCCTGGTCGGCCCAGGAAGCGCCAGTTGAAGAACTGGCCGGCTTCGGCGCCGAGCCGGACGAGGTGGCGCCCGGTGAAATAGACGGAGACGACGCCGTCGCCCTCGTCGCTGACCGAGGTCACCCGGAGCAGGTGCCGCCGGCTGCGGGCGAGGGGCACGGCCACCCGCCAGACGAGGACCGCGCCAGCCGTGACGGCCCAGGCGCTCCACCAGTAGATCGTGGCGCCCGTCGAGTTGAGGAAGGACTGCCCGGTCCACAGCTGGTGGGGCAGAGCCAGTCCGACGCCCAGGTAGGCATAGAGGTGGAGGAGGTGCCACGACTCGTAGCGCAGTCGGCGGCGCGACGCCTTGAACGACGTCACCGCGACGCCGACGAGCGCGACGGTGCCCGCCGCTGCGAGGAGCATGCCCGGGTAGTTGATCACCAGGTCCCACAGGGTCGACGGGAAGGCGCTGACCGACCCGGCGGCGTAGCCCCACGTGATGAGGACGAGGTGGACGAGCATGAGGTTGAAGGAGGACAGCCCGACCCAGCGGTGGAGGATCGCCAGACGATCCTGGCCGTAGGCGCGTTCGAGCAGCGGGAGCCGCGCCATGAGGAGCACCTGTGCGAGGAGCAGGTCGGCCGAGATCAGGCCGGTCAGCCGACCCGCCGAGGTCAGCCCCGTCTCCCAGCCGGCGAGGTCCTGGAAGCCCCGGTCCGCGGCCCACCAGTAGGCGACGAGCAGGAGCGAGAGCCACAGCGCCGAGAGCGCGCCGAGGCGGACCCCTTCGTCTCTTCGTGCCCGCGAGAAGCCACGAGGGCGGGTGGGGGAGGCGAGGGCCATGCTGGAGTCAAGCAGTCCACCGGTCATGTGTCGGAGCCGTCGTCCCCACCTGTGGACGGGGCGTGCTCGCGCTGGTCACCGCCGGGAGGCGGGAAGCCGCCGTGGTCGCCGCCGCGGTCCCCGAAGCCCTCGTGGTTGAAGGCGACGTCCGAGCCGCGGTCGGGGCCGTTGAGGCTGCCGACTGCGAAGCCGCCGAGGCCACCGACGAGCAGGGCGGCGGCAGCGGCGGCCGCGCCGATCCCGGCGAGCCGCTTGCGTCCGGAGCGGCGAGCGTCGGGTGCTGGGACGTCCGAGGGCTCGTAGGTCAGGGACGCCGAGACGTAGTTCGCCGGCCCGGCGCTGTCGTGAGGCGTCGGGTCGGTCGCCTCCCAGCGCGAACCGCTGGGCGTGTGGCCGTCTTCCCCGGGGGTTGGCGTGGGGATCTTGTCGTCTGTCATGTCCCCAGGGTGTGGGCGCGAACTGATGGCTCCCTCGGCGCCACCTGTGAACCGGCTGTGAGCCCCGGGGCGGACTCGCCCACCCACGGGGGCGGTCGGGCCATTCCCAGGGCGCGCAAAGTGGCTTAGGCTGAGCCGGTTCCGGGGACGTGGGGTGCTCGGCGGGGTGTTGGGGGTTCTGCGATGGTCTCATCGCTGCGTGCTGTGTTGTCCGTTGCCGTGACCGTTCCGGTGCTGGCGATCATGGCCGCGCCACCCGCGGTGGCCGACCCGAACTCGCGTCCCGGGACCTTCGCCGAGCGCCCGCGTGACGCGGCGGTGCACGCCGTTGACGGTGAGGTGCACTCGCTCGCCCAGGTCGGCAGCACCATCGTCTTCGGCGGCAACTTCACCCGGGTGGGTCCGGTCACGCGAGGTGCCGCCGGCATCGTGGACACGGCGGCCTCGAGCTTCGGGGAGTCCTTCCCCGACGTCAACGGGGCGGTGACCGTCGCCATCCCCGACGGAACCGGCGGCTACTTCCTCGGCGGCAACTTCACCACCGTGGGGGGTCAGGCGCGCAGCAACCTCGCCCAGGTCGACTCCTCCGGTGCGGTGACGGCGTTCGACCCGTCGCCCAACGGTGTCGTCAACGACCTGGCGCTCGACGCCAACCGCCTCGTGGTCGGCGGCGCCTTCACGACCATCGCAGGGCAGCCCGCCGGCGCCGTCGCGTCGCTGTCGCCCGCGGGCTCCTTCCAGTGGGGCGGCACCGTGACCGGGGGCGCCGTCCGCTCGGTCGGCATCTCCCAGGCCGGCGACCTCGTCTATGTCGGCGGCGACTTCTCCCAGGTCGGCGGCGTCGTCTTCCGTCGCCTCGCGGCCCTCGACGCCGCGACCGGCCTGCGCAACACGACCTTCGCGGTCGGCACCCCCAACCAGCCGGTGACCGACCTGGTGGTCCGCCCCGGTGGCACGCTCCTGTTCGTCGGCAGCTTCACCGCGGTCGGCGGGGTGAGCCGGGTCCGCATTGCCCAGGTGGACGCCACGACCGGCGCCCTGGGCGCTCTCAACGTCAGCATCAACAACACCGTCAACGACGTCGAGGTCGATGAGGCCTCCGGCACGGCCTACGTCGGCGGCGCGTTCGGCACCGTCGGGGGCGTGACCCGCAACCGTCTCGCGGGGATCACCCTCGGCGGTGCCGGCGCCGTCACGGCGCTGGCCCTGCCGGCCATCTCCGGCAACATCTCGGCGCTGGCGCTGGACGGCAGCGGCGGCCTCTTCCTGGGCGGCGCCTTCCAGATCACCCCCGAGAAGGACAACCCGGCCCAGCTCGCCAAGGTCACCATCGCCACCAACACCACGTCGGCGGTCGTGCCCTACTACGCCACCCCGCGCTCGCTGGCCCGCACGCCGCGCAGCGGCACCAGCGGTGTCCTGACCCTGGTCCGCCAGGGGTCCTCGCTCTTCGTGGGCGGCGACTTCTCCGACTACGGCACCGTCGCGCGAAGCGGCCTGGCGGCCTATGACCTGGCCACGGGCGCGCTGCGCTCCGACTTCGACCCGGCCCCCGACGGCCAGGTCAACACCGTCAAGTCGTCGGCCAACGGCCAGGCCGTCTTCGTGGGCGGGGAGTTCAACAACATCGCGGGTGAGTCACACAAGGCGATCGCCAAGCTCGACATGTCCACCGGCCTCAACGTGCCCGGCTTCACCGCCTCCGCCAACTCCTTCGTCAAGGACATGGCCGTTCGGACCGATGGCACGACCGTCTATGTCGGGGGCAACTTCGACCAGTTCGACGGGGTGCCCACGAGCCGGCTCCTGGCCATGGACGCGACGACAGGCGCCATCCTGCCGTCGTTCGCCCTGCCGTTGACCGAGCCGACCAACGACTACTCCGAGGGTGGTCTGCGCGCCATGGCGCTGTCGCCGGACGAGACCCGGCTCATGGTGATCGGCAACTTCCGCAAGATCGGCGGGGTCGAGCGCCCGCTCATCGCCCAGGTCGACGTGTCCGGGCCCTCGGCGACGGTGACCGACTGGCACACCGATCTCTATGACCAGCCCTGCGCCCGCAGCGGCAAGATCGGCTTCATGCGGGATGTCGACATCTCGCCCGATGGCCAGCGTCTCTACTCGGTGTCCGCCGGCCACTTCTACTACCCGGCCTGCGACTCCCTCAACGCGTGGTCGATGACGCCGAGCGGTGGCAACCAGCAGCCCCTGTGGACCAAGAAGATCGGCGACACCATGGAAAGCGTCGCTGCGGACCAGGACGCGGTCTACCTCAGCGGGCACTTCCGCTACTTGGAGACCGAGACCCGCACGCAGCCGCGGTTCCAGATCGCTGCCGTGGACCCGCTGACCGGTGAGGGCCTGAACTGGATCCCCAACGCGGGCGGCTTCCGCGGTGTGCTCGCCCTCGAGCTCGAACCGGCCGGACTGTTCGCCGGCAGCGATGGCGACGCCTTCGGCGTCGTCAACCACGGCCGCAACGCGTTCTGGCCCAACCCGTCCCCCGGCGTCGAGGTCCGCGCCGAGTCCAGCCGTCCCTGGGTGCTCGCCCCTTCGGGCACGGTGTCGACCAAGGTGCGGGTCCAGAACACGTTCTCCGACCGCTCGATCACGGTGACCTCGCTGTCGGATCAACGCCTCGGCGCCCTCAACGGCTCCGGCACCTGCGCCCTTCCCCAGACCCTCGCCGCCGGTGAGATGTACTCCTGCACGACCGCCAGCGAGACCGTGTCCGGGACCGCCCCGTCCTCGGTCACCAGCCAGGTGTCGGTGAGCGCCGACGCGCCGGGTGGCACGGTGACCGACACCGACACGCGCACCATCGAGGTGATCGCGACCGCGCCGGTCTTCCGGCTGCGCGCCGTGGTCGGCCCGGGTGCGGTCGCGTTCCCCGGTGAGACCGTCCGGTTCAGCCTCACGACGATGAACCTCGACGTCGAGCGGCCCGTCACCGTCACGAGCATCACCAGCCCGACCTTCGGTGACGTCTCGAGCCAGTGTGGCCTGCCGCAGGTGGTGCAGCCCAACCGGTTGATCTACTGCCACCTCGACGAGTTCGTGACGGGTTCGGTCGGCTCCAAGCCGTCGTTCGGCTTCACGGCATCCGGTACCTACGACACCGGCGTGCTGACCTCGACCTCGTCGCAGTCGGTCACGATCAACCCACCGGTCGGGGGCACCAAGGTCCTCGGTGTGGTCGCCAACCCGGCCGCCTTGTCGACCTCCGACAGCCAGGTCAGCAACAAGGTCGACGACAACTACGCCATCACCTATGCCGACGACGACACCGTCCAGCCGGGCGATGTGCCGGCCGACGTCAGTGCCGTGCTGATCATGCCGAGCGCGGTCGAGGCCCGGCTCGGGACCCGGCTTCGCGGCCTCGGCCTACCCACCCTCGTGCTGCACAGCCGCATGCTCGACGAGATGGGCATGACTGCGGTGGGCGCCAACGGGACGGTCAGCGCGACCCAGTGGCAGATCGACAAGGCCATGCACCCGCTGTCGGCGACCAAGTCCGGCACGGTCACGATGGACACCGCGTCCATCGCGACGGCGTGGGGCACGCCCGAGCCTGCGGCGACGTCGATCGCCAGCGTCGCGGGCGGCGGGCCCACGGAGTTCGCCTATGCCGACGGTGCCCAGATGACCACGGGTCCGGCGCCGTCCTGCCGGGTCTTCTTCGCGGCCAGCAACACCACGAAGTTCAACACGACGGCGTGGGCGCAGTTCAACCGCGCACTGGCCTACACGACCATGGACTGCGGCAAGAACATGTTGTGGACCGCGGCCGGCAACGGCACCACCACCTATCCGGGAGACGGCAACCAGTCGGTGGCCGTGGGCATCAACACGCCCTGGGGCCTGGCGATCGATGCGCAGGGCCGGGTCTACTACGCCGACTCCGCGGCCAACGTGGTGCGCCGCATCGCGCTCAACGGCAACGTGACGACGATCGCGGGGACCGGCACGGCGGGCAGCACCGGTGACGGCGGCCAGGCCACCGCTGCCCGGCTGAGCGCCCCCGTGCGGGTCGCCTTCGACGCCAACGGCAACCTGTTCATCGCCGACTCGGCCAACAACAAGATCCGCAAGGTCACCATGGCCACCGGCGTGATCACGACGGTCGTCGGCACCGGCACCGCCGGCAACACCGGTGACGGCGGCCAGGCGACCGCGGCCCGGCTGCGGACGCCCTACGACGTCGCGTTCGGACCCGACGGATCGATGTACATCGCCGACCGCGCCAACCACAAGATCCGCAAGGTCAACACGGCGACGGGCGTGATCACGACGTTCGCGGGCAGCGGGCAGGCCGGCTACAACGGCGACGAGATCACCGCCACCACGGCCCGGCTCAACAGTCCCTACAGCGTCGACGTCGACAATGACGGCAACGTCTACATCGCCGACTACGACAACGAGCGGGTCCGCCTCGTCGACACCAACGGCATCATCCACACCTTCGCCGGCACCGGCGTCGCCACGATCGACGGCGACGGCGGCCCTGCGACCGAGGCCGGCCTGCACAAGCCCCAGTACGTGCTGGCCACCCCGACCGGTGATGTGTGGATCGGCGAGTCCAACAACAACCGGGTCCGGCTGGTCCGCAACGGCCAGATCGACACCATCGCCGGCAGTGGCCAGTTCGGCTATCTCGGTGACGGCGGCCCGGCGCTGTACTCCACCTGGAGTCGGCCGTCCTCGATGGCGCTCGACTCGGCCGGCAACCTCTGGGTCGTCGACCGCGGCAACCGCCGTATCCGGGTGATCAACGCCAGCTGACCTCCCGGCTGCGCCGCCTCGGGCTCGGCTCAGCAGCGCTCACTGCGTGGCGGCGACGAACGCCGCCACGCAGTGACGCACGTCGTCCTCGGTGTGCGCGGCGGACAGCTGCACCCGGATGCGCGCCAGGCCGCGGGGCACGACCGGGAACGAGAAGGCGATGACATAGACGCCGTCGGCGAGCATCCGGTCGGCCACGTCGGCGGCGCGGCGCGCGCCGTCCTCGCCCCGGAACATGACCGGGGTGATCGGGTGCTCGCCGGGCAGCAGCTCGAAGCCGGCCTCGGTCATCAGCGACCGGAAGAGCGTGGTGTTGCGTCGCAGCGTGTCCCGGGCCTCGTCGGACTGCGCGGCGAGCTCGATGGCCTTGAGTGACCCGGCCGCCACCATCGGCGCGACGGCGTTGGAGAACAGGTAGGGCCGCGCCCGCTGGCGCAGCAGGTCGATGACCTCCTGGCGGCCGCTGACATAGCCCCCCGAGGCGCCGCCCAGCGCCTTGCCCAGCGTCCCGGTCAGGATGTCGACCCGGTCGGAGACACCGAAGTGCTCGGGGGTCCCGCCGCCGTGCGGGCCCACGAAGCCGACAGCGTGCGAGTCGTCGACGAGCACGAGGGCGTCGTACTGCTCGGCCAGGTCACAGATCCCGGGCAGTGGTGCGAGGTAGCCGTCCATCGAGAAGACCCCGTCGGTCACGATGCACCGACGCCGGGCGCCGGAGGCCGCCTGGAGCTGGGCCTCGAGATCGGCCAGGTCGGCGTTCTTGTAGCGATAGCGGATCGCCTTGCACAGCCGGATGCCGTCGATGAGCGAGGCGTGGTTGAGCTCATCGGAGATGACCGCGTCCTGCTCGTCGAGCAGGACTTCGAAGACGCCGCCGTTGGCGTCGAAGCAGGACGAGAACAAGATCGTGTCCTCGGTGCCGAGGAAGGCGGAGATCGCCCGCTCGAGCTCCTTGTGCAGGTCCTGAGTGCCGCAGATGAAGCGGACGCTGGCCATGCCGAAGCCCCAGTCGTCGAGGGCGGCCGCGGCCGCCGCCTTGATGTCGGGGTGGTCGGCGAGCCCGAGGTAGTTGTTGGCGCAGAAGTTCAGCGCCTCACCCGACCCTGTCGAGATGTGGGCAGCCTGGGGTGAGGTCAGCTCTCGTTCGTGCTTGGTCAGCCCAGCGCTCTCGATCTCCTCGAGCGTGGCTCGCAGCTGGTCGCGTACGGCGCCGTACATCCCGGCCTCCTCGTGTGGTGGGTCAGCTCCAGTCCATGATGACCTTGCCGCACTGACCGGACCGGATCGCGGCGAAGGCGTCGGGCCAGCTCTCGGCGGCGACCCGGTGGGTGATCACCGAGCGCAGCGCCTCGCGCAGCGCCGCGGACGTCTGGAGCATCGCGCTCATGGCGTACCAGGTGTCGAACATCTCGCGGCCATAGATGCCCTTGATGGTGAGCATGTGTGTGATCACCCGGCCCCAGTCGATGTGGTAGTCGTCGTGAGGGAGCCCGAGCATGGCGACCCGGCCGCCGTGGTTCATGGTGGCGAGCATGTCGGTGACGGCCGAGGGGGCGCCGGACATCTCGAGAC
>Ga0209023_10005672_pt1 | contig 13516 bp, 12 predicted proteins | sample LakOneMetagenome_FD_187468 | JGI IMG/M metagenome (GOLD analysis project Ga0209023, IMG submission 187468) | Freshwater and sediment microbial communities from Lake Erie, Canada (SPAdes) (version 2) | ecosystem: Environmental > Aquatic > Freshwater > Lentic | place: Lake Erie, Canada...
ATTTCAGGCCGGCGTTGACGATCACGAAGTTGTGATCCAGACGTACGACTTCAGCCGAAATGACTTCGCCCGAACGCATGTCTTGACGCGACAAGGATTCTTCGAATAGCGCTGCAAAACTTTCCATTGTGGACATAATTTACTCTAGTGAGCCAGCAGAGATCGCACGATGCGACTTAAACTGGGTTAGGTTAAACAACGCTTGCCACGGCACGATTGCCGTCACAAGCACCTGCTGCTACTTCACTGCCGCATACCATTTCAAGACTTCGTCGATGGCCTGATCGGCCGTCATGTTCGAGGTATCGAGGATATGGGCGCCTTCTGCCGCAACCAGCGGGGCGATGGACCGTTGTGTATCGCGGTCGTCACGCGCCTGCAAATCAGACAGGAGGTCTTCCATATTAGCAGAAAAGCCCTTGTCAATCAATTGCTTATATCGGCGCTGCGCACGGGCCGCCACGCTCGCGGTCAGGAACACCTTGAGCTGGGCATGGGGGAAAATCACGCTGCCCATGTCGCGCCCGTCGGCAACCAGCCCGGGCGGCTTGCGAAAGCCCAGTTGCAGGGCGAACAGGGCCTGGCGTACGGTCGGGAAGGCAGCGATTTTCGATGCCATATTGCCAACCTCCTCAGCGCGGATGAGCTGGGTCACGTTCTCGTTGGCGAGGAAAATCTCGCCGCCGGCGAAGTGGGCTGGCAGGTGCTCGGCCAGCTTGGCCAGGGCGTGCTCGTCCGTGAGGGGCGTGTCGCGCCGAATGGCCGACAGGGCCGTGAGGCGATACAGGGCGCCCGAATCGAGGTAGTGGAAACCGAGTTTATCGGCAACCTTGTGGGCGACCGTGCCTTTGCCGGAGGCGGTGGGGCCGTCGATGGTAATGACGGGGATGGCGTGGGTTGTTGGCATTGTTTTAACCTTGGGTATGAAATCTCAGCCGGGGTCAGACCTCAATTATGAAATAGTTTCAGAATGGAGGTCTGACCCCGATTTTGGAACGTTTCGTCAGATCAGTGTTTCTTTTGCGATGCCTGCGAAGGCTTCGAAGTAGTCGGGGAAGGTCTTGGCGACGCACTTGGGATCGAGAATCCGCATCTGGTTGCCGCGGCGCGCCGTGCCGTCCACCGTCGCCAGCGAAAAGCACATGGCCATGCGGTGATCGTCGTAGGTCTCGATAGTCGCGGCCAGGATTTCCTCCGGCGGCGTGATGGCGATGTAGTCGACGCCCTCTTCCACCACCGCGCCCAGCTTGCGCAATTCGGTCGCCATGGCCGACAGGCGGTCGGTCTCCTTGACGCGCCAGCTGGCGATGTTGCGCAGCGTGCTGGTGCCGTCGGCGTAGAGCGCGGCGACGGCAATCGTCATGGCCGCGTCGGGAATGTGATTGAAGTCGGCATCGATGGCCTTGAGTACGCCGTTCGATTTCGCCTCGATCCAGTTGTCGCCGCGCGTGATGGTCGCGCCCATCTGCTCCAGCGCTTCGGCAAAGCGCACGTCGCCCTGGATACTGTCGCGCCCCACGCCCTCGACCCGCACCGGGCCGCCGCCAATGGCGCCGGCCGCCAGGAAGTACGATGCCGAGGAGGCGTCGCCTTCGACATGGATCTCGCCCGGGCTGACATACTTTTGTCCCGGCTGCACCGTGAACGATTGCCAGCCATCCTGCTCCACCGTCACGCCGAAGCGGCGCATCAGGTTCAAGGTGATTTCGATGTAGGGCTTGGAAATGAGCTCGCCGACGACGTCGATCGACACCGGATGCTCGCGCGCCATCAGTGGCGCGGCCATCAGCACGGCGGTCAGGAACTGGCTCGACACGTTGCCACGCACGGACATGCGCTGGGCGTGAATGTGGCCGCGCCGGATGCGCAGGGGCGGAAAGCCTTCCACGCCCGTATATTCGATCTGGGCACCGACCGCATTGAGCGCCTCGACCAGGTCGCCAATGGGGCGCTCGTGCATGCGCGCCACGCCGTGCAGGGTGAAGTCGCCGCCAATGACCGCCAGCGCCGCCGTCAGCGGCCGGATCGCCGTGCCAGCGTTACCCATGAAGAGATCGGCCTCGTGGTTGGGCAGCGCGCCTGCGCCGCCGTGCACGATGTGGGTATGGTCGTCGAGCTGCTCCCAGCCGATGCCCAGCGCGCGCAGTGCACCCAGCATGACGAGCGTGTCGTCGGAAGCGAGCAGGTCATGGATCTTGGTCGTGCCTTCGGCCAGCGCGGCCAGCAGCAGGGTGCGGTTGGAAATGCTTTTCGAACCGGGCAGGCGCACCACGCCTTCGACGCGCATGACCGGGTGAATGTCGAGATGATGGGGATAGTGCTTTTGCTGCGTCATGCGGGAAATCCTTACTGATTATTCTGCGGTGTCTTTGGGTGGCGGCGCTTCGGCCGCCTCGATGGCTTCAATCCAGCGGCAGCGGGCTTGCTGCGCGTTGGTGTAGACCGCTTCGATGGCCGCGCCGTTGCCTGCTGCAAGGTGGGTCCGCAATGCGGTCAATTGTGCCATATACGAGTCGAGCTCCCCCAACAGCGCGGCCTGATTGGCCAGGCTGATGTCACGCCACATTTCAGGCGAGGATCCGGCGATGCGGGTAAAGTCGCGAAAGCCGGAGGCTGCATACTGGAACAGCAAATCGGCATGCGGCTTGTTGGCGATATCGTCAACGAGCGCGTATGCCAGCAAGTGCGGCAGGTGCGAGACGGAGGCAAATACCTTGTCGTGCTCCTGCTGCGAAAGTTGATGAATGACGGCGCCGCACGCGGTCCAGGCGGCGGCCACGCGCGCCACCGAGGCGGGGGCGTTTTCCGGCAAGGGCGTGAGCACCGTTTTTTTGCCGATGTACAGGTCGATGATGGCGGCGTCGGGACCATTGGTCTCGCGCCCGGCAATTGGGTGGCCCGGCACGAACTGGCCGATCTTGTCACCCAGCGCGGCGCGCGCCGCGGCCACCACGTCGGACTTCGTGCTGCCGGCGTCGGTGACGACCGTATCCGGCTCCAGATAGGGCGCGAGCGCAGCCAGAATGCGGCCTGTCTGCGCCACCGGTGCGGCAATGAGCACCAGGCTGGCGCCGCGCATGGCGTCCTGCATCGACGGCGCCACCTGGTCGACGATGCCCAGTTCCAGCGCGCGCGCCATCGCCTGCGGCGAGCGGCCCACACCGGCAATGGTGCGCACCGCCCCGGCGTGGCGCAGCGCGCGGGCGAACGAGCCGCCGATCAGGCCAACGCCGACGATGACGACTTTATCGATCACGTCAGCCCAGCGCCTTTTTCAGCGCCGCGATGAAGACCGCATTTTCCTGCGGCAGGCCGATGGAAATGCGCAGCCATTGCGGCAGGCCGTAGTTGCCGACCGGGCGCACGATCACGCCCTGCTTGAGCAAGGCCAGGTTGACGCGCGCACCGGCGCCGTCGTCGTTGCCGACCTTGACCAGCACGAAGTTACCGTACGAGGGCACAAACTCCAGACCCAGTTCATTGAACGCCTCGACGAACTGCGCGTAGCCGGCCGCATTGTTTTTGGCGCCCTGCTCCAGGAAGGGCTTGTCGTTGAGCGCGGCGATGGCGGCGGCCTGGGCCAGCGAATTGACGTTGAACGGCTGGCGAATGCGGTTCATCAGGTCCGTCACCGCCGGCTGGGCGATGGCGAAGCCGACGCGCAGCCCGGCCAGCCCGTAGGCCTTGGAGAAGGTGCGCGAAACGAGCAGGTTCGGATACTTGGCCACCCATTTGGCGGACTCGAACTGCTGCTCGGGCGCCAGGAACTCGTTGTAGGCTTCATCCAGCACCACGACCACGCCGGCCGGCACTTTATCCAGGAACGCTTCGATCTGCGCGGCCGGGATGAAGGTGCCGGTCGGGTTGTTCGGGTTGGCGATGAAGACCAGACGGGTATCGGCGTCGATGGCGGCGGCCATGGCGGCCAGGTCATGGCCGTATTCCCTGGCCGGCACCACGATGGCGCGCGCACCCACGCCCTGGGTGGCCAGCGCGTACACGGCGAACGAGTACTGCGAATAGACCACCGCCTGCCCTTTTTGCACAAAGGCGTGTGCGGCGATTTCGAGGATATCGTTGGAACCGTTGCCCAGCGTGATCCAGTCGGCCGGCACGTCGTAGCGCTTGGACAGCGCGGCCTTGAGGTCGAAGCCGTTGGCATCCGGGTAGCGGCCCAGGTCGGCCACGGCGGCGGCCATGGCCTGCTTGCTCGACTCGGGCACGCCGAACGGATTTTCGTTGGAGGCGAGCTTGACGATGTTGGCCTCGTCGAGGCCGAACTCGCGCGCGACTTCGGCGATGGGTTTGCCGGCCTGGTAGGGAGCGATGGCGCGAACGTAATCTGGACCGTATTGCTGGGACATGGACTATCTCTGAAGTGGGTTATGTGAGGCTGAGCGGGTACGAGCCCAGCACCTTGAAAAATGCAGCGTTATCCTTGAGCTCCTCGAGCGCCTTGGCGACCGCGGGGTTTTGCACGTGGCCTTCGATATCGACGTAGAAGTAATACTCCCAGGTGCCGATGCGCGCCGGGCGCGATTCGAAGCGCGTCATCGATACGCCATTGACGGCCAGCGGCGCGAGCAGGTTGTAGACGGCGCCCGCCTTGTTCGGCACGGCCAGCACCAGCGAGGTCTGGTCGGCGCCCGACGGGTTGGTCTGCAGGTGGCCGATGACGGCGAAGCGGGTACGGTTGTGCGGATCATCCTGGATGTGGCCATTGACCACGCCCAGCTTGTACTGCTCGCCCGCCATTTCGCTGGCGATGGCGGCAATCGACGCGTCCTTGCTGGCCATGACGGCCGCCTCGGCGTTCGACGCGACGGCGCGCCGTTCGATGTTGGGGTAATGCTGGTTGAGCCAGACCTGGCACTGGGCCAAGGCCTGCGAGTGGGCGCACACCACCGTCACGCCATCCATGTTGCCGGTCTTGGTCATCAGGCTGTGATGGACGGGGATGGAAATTTCACCGCTGATGATGGTCGTGGTGCCAAGCATCAGATCGAGCGTGCGGTTGATCGCGCCTTCGGACGAGTTTTCGACCGGGACCACGCCGAAATCGGCGGTGCCCGCCTCGGTGGCGCGAAACACTTCATCGATGGAGATGCACGGCAGCCCTTCGACGGCGCTGCCGAACTGCTGATACACGGCCTGCTCGCTGAAGGTCCCGGACGGGCCCAGATAGGCGACGGTGACGCGCTTTTCCAGCGAACGGCAGGCCGACATGATCTCGCGGAAGATGGTCTGCACTTCGGCGCCCTTGAGCGGGCCGGGATTGCGTTCGGCCACGCCGCGCAGGACCTGGGCTTCACGCTCGGGCCGGAACACGGGGGCGTTCGTCTCGGCCTTCACGTGGCCGACTTCCTGCGCCAGCTGGGCGCGGCGGCTCAGCAGGTCGAGGATCTGGGCGTCAATCGCATCGATCTGTTCGCGCAGCGGGGTCAATTTGTCTGTCATGGTCAAGCTTCATGTGTGCGGTGGACGGCACCGGCTGGTCGTGCTGCTACCGGCCGGCGAACTCGTTCAAATAATCGACCAGGGCTTGCACACCCTCGATCGGCATCGCGTTGTAGATCGATGCTCGCATACCGCCGACGGACTTGTGGCCCTTCAGTTGCAGCAGGCCGCGCGCTTTTGCGCCGGCCAGGAATTGTTCGTTCAGTGTCTCGTCGCGCAGGAAGAACGGCACGTTCATGCGCGAACGGCAATCCTTGGCCACGCGGTTCTCGTAAAAATCGTCGGCGTCGAGCGCGGCGTACAGCAGCTCGGCCTTGGCGATATTACGCTGTTCGGCCGCAGCCACCCCGCCCTGCCGCTTGAGGTGGGCAAACACCAGCCCGGCGATGTAGATGCCATAGGTCGGCGGCGTGTTGTACATGGAGTCGTGTTCGGCGACGATTTTCCAGTCGAAGGCGGACGGGCAGATCGGCAGCGCGGTGCCCAGCAGATCGTCGCGCACGATGACCAGTGTCAGGCCGGCCGGACCGATGTTCTTCTGGGCGCCCGCGAAGATGACGCCGTACTTGGACACATCGATCTCGCGCGACAGGATGTGCGACGACATGTCGGCCACCAGCGGGGTGTCGCCCTGCACGGTGGGCACGAAGTTGTACTCGACGCCATCGATGGTCTCGTTGGTGCAAATGTGGATGTAGGCCGCGTCGCGCGTGAGCTTCCAGTATTCCTGCGGCGGCACCGACGTGAAGTGGCCAGGCTCGGACGTGGCAGCCACGTTGACGTCGGCGTAGCGCTTCGCTTCCTTGACCGATTTACCGGACCAGGAGCCCGTGTGCACGAAGTCGATGGTGGCCGGCTGCTTGGCGCGGCCCAGCAGATTGAGGGGCACGATGGCGTTCTCGCCAAGGCCGCCGCCCTGCAGGAAGAGGATGCGGTAGTTATCGGGCACCTTGAGCAGCTCGCGCAGGTCGCGCACCGCCGCCTGGTAGATGGAGATGAATTCCGGACCGCGGTGACTCATCTCCATGACGGACATGCCGCTGCCGTGCCAGTCGAGCATCTCGGCGGCCGCCTGTTCGAGCACCTCTTTCGGCAGCACGGCGGGGCCGGCGGAGAAGTTGTAGATCTGGGTCACGTGGTCATCCTCGGGTCTGTGTGGTGCCTATTTGTCGGCCGGCGCCATGAGCTCTTCAAGTATCTTTTCCGTGCGCGGGACCATGAAGGTCTGCCCCAGCGCGAGCGACTCGGTCAGGATGCGCGGCGCCATGGCCAGCATCTTGGCGCCTTCCGGGGTGCGGTAGAAGACGGCGATCTTGCTCATCTCTTCAATGGTGAAGTAGCGCGTGTACAGTTTGGCCGTCTCGCCGGTGATCGCCTCGACCGTGGCCGGATCGGAGAACAGCTTTTCCATCGCCTCGTCGGCGGCGGCCAGCTTCTTGTCGATCGCGGCGACGCGCTTGGCGCGCGTGGCCGCATCGAGCGTCTTGTCGGCAGCGAGGCGCTGGCCGGCGGTGCGGCGCAGGACCGCCGGGGCATTGTCGGCCGCGTTTTTGAGTTCGGCTTCCAGGGTGAACTTGAAGCGCATCGCCACCAGCAGGTCGCGCGCGACGGCCACGGCCATGGGGTCGATCTTGTCGTCGGCGGCGAACGATTGCGCGGGGCTGCACGTGAAGGCAAAGGCGAGCAGTGCGAAGAAAAGTTTTTTCATGTGCGACAGGTAAAAAATGAACGTCGCCCTCGCGCAGGCGGGGGCCCAAAAAAAACGCCTTCCATCATTGCTGAGCACCAGCAATGATGGAAGGCGTTTTTGCATTCCACCGCCATGCTTGGGACGCTGTCATTTTCGCATGAAACAGCGCCCCTTGCAGGCTTACTCCGGTGCGTTCTCCAGATCGACCTCTTCCAGGTCGGTTTCGACGATGCGCTGCAGGCCCGACAGCTTGGTGCCGTCTTCGACTGCAATCAGCGTCACGCCCTGGGTGGCGCGGCCCATCTCGCGGATCTCCGACACGCGGGTGCGGATCAGCACGCCGCCGGTCGTGATCAGCATGATTTCGTCGCTGGCCTCGACCAGGGTTGCTGCCACCACCTTGCCGTTGCGCTCCGAGGTCTGGATCGCGATCATGCCCTTGGTGCCGCGGCCGTGGCGGGTGTACTCGGTGATCGGCGTGCGCTTGCCGAAGCCGTTCTCGGTGGCCGTGAGCACCGACTGCTGCTCGTTCTCGGCCACCAGCAGGGCGATGACGTTCTGGCCTTCTTCGAGGTTCATCCCGCGCACGCCGCGGGCGGTGCGGCCCATCGGACGCACATCGTTCTCGTCGAAGCGCACTGCCTTGCCCGAATCGGAGAACAGCATGACATCGTGCTCGCCATCGGTCAGCGCGGCGCCGATCAGGAAGTCGCCATCGTCCAGGTCGACCGCAATAATGCCGGCCTTGCGCGGATTGCTGAAGTCCTTCAGCGGCGTTTTCTTGACGGTGCCAAGGCTCGTCGCCATGAACACGTAATGGTCTTCCGGGAAGGTGCGGTTCACGCCCGACAGCGGCAGCACCACGGTGATCTTCTCGTTATCGGCCAGCGGGAACATGTTGACGATCGGCTTGCCGCGCGAATTGCGCGAGCCTTGCGGCACTTCCCACACCTTGAGCCAGTACATGCGGCCACGGTTGGAGAAGCACAGGATGTAATCGTGGGTGTTGGCGATGAACAGCTGGTCGATCCAGTCTTCCTCTTTGGTTGCCATGGCCTGCTTGCCGCGTCCGCCGCGTTTTTGCGCGCGGTACTCGGAAATCGGCTGCGACTTCATGTAACCGGTGTGCGACAACGTCACGACCATGTCCTGCGGCGTGATCAAGTCTTCGGTTTCCAGGTCGGTGGCATTGAGTTCGATGGTCGAACGGCGCACGTCCTTGTTGCCGGTGCCGTAGTCGTTGACGATCACGGTCATCTCGTCGGTGATGATGGTCGTCACGCGCTCCGGCTTGGCCAGAATATCGAGCAAGTCGGCGATGTGCGCCATGATCTCTTTGTACTCGTTGACGATCTTGTCCTGCTCCAGACCGGTCAGGCGCTGCAGACGCATCTGCAAAATCTCTTGCGACTGCTCGTCGGAGAGCTTGTACAAGCCATCGGCCTGCATGCCGTAATGCTTGGGCAGATGCTCGGGACGGAAGGCGTCGATGCCGCCTACGGTCGCGCCTTCGGCGGTACGCAGCAGCATTTCGCGCACCAGGGACGAATCCCAGGCGCGCGCCATCAGTTCGGTCTTGGCGATCGGCGGGGTCGGTGCGGCCTTGATGATGGCGATGAAGTCATCGATGTTGGCCAGGGCGACGGCCAGGCCTTCGAGCATGTGGCCCCGTTCGCGCGCCTTGCGCAGTTCGAACACGGTACGGCGCGTGACGACTTCGCGGCGGTGCGACAGGAAGCACTGCAGCATCTGCTTGAGATTGAGCAGCTTGGGCTGACCATTGACCAGCGCCACCATGTTCATGCCGAAGGTGTCTTGCAACTGAGTCTGCTTGTACAGATTGTTCAGCACGACTTCAGGCACTTCGCCGCGCTTCAGTTCGATGACCACGCGCATGCCCGACTTGTCGGACTCGTCGCGGATGTCGGAAATGCCTTCGAGCTTCTTGTCGCGCACGTTTTCGGCGATGCGCTCGAGCAGCGACTTCTTGTTGACCTGGTAGGGAAGCTCGTCGACGATGATCGCGATGCGGCCGCCATCCTTGCCGTATTCCTCGAAGTGGGTCTTGGCGCGCATGACCACGCGGCCGCGGCCGGTGCGGTAACCGTCGCGCACGCCCGAGACGCCGTAGATGATGCCGGCGGTCGGGAAGTCCGGCGCGGGAATGATCTCGATCAGCTCGTCGATCGTGCAATCGGGATTGCGCAGCACGTGCAGGGCGCCGTTGACCACTTCGGTCAGGTTGTGCGGCGGGATGTTGGTGGCCATGCCGACCGCGATGCCGGACGAGCCGTTGATCAGCAGATTGGGGATGCGGGTCGGCAGTACCGTCGGCTCTTTTTCCTTGCCGTCATAGTTGGGCTGGAAGTCGACCGTGTCCTTGTCGATATCGGCCAGCACTTCGCTGGCGATCTTGTCGAGGCGGCACTCGGTGTAACGCATTGCCGCCGCCGAATCGCCGTCGATGGAACCGAAGTTACCCTGGCCGTCGACCAGCGTGTAGCGCAGCGAGAAGTCCTGGGCCATGCGCACCAGCGTGTCGTAGATCGACGCATCGCCGTGCGGGTGGTACTTACCCATCGTTTCGCCAACCACGCGCGCGCACTTGACGTACGGGCGGTTGTACACGTTGTTCATTTCGTGCATGGCGAACAGAACGCGGCGGTGCACGGGCTTCAAGCCGTCGCGCACATCCGGCAATGCGCGGCCCACGATCACGCTCATGGCGTAATCGAGGTAACTCTTGCGCATCTCTTCTTCGAGGGAAATTGGGATTGTTTCTTTTGCGAATTGATCCATTGGCGGGTCGACTGATCTCAGGCTGTGGTTATAGTAGCTGTACGCAAATGCTGCAGGGGTGCCTGCTGATCCGACTAGCGCACATCGCGGTGCGAACGCCGATCTTATCAACAGAAGCGTGGGATTTTAGCATGCGCGGTATGGCAGCAGGTCAAATCCTGCATTGACCCGGGAAATGTCATGACAGCGTCATGGAAACTTGCGTTACTACACGATGTTGCATGAATACAACGAGGACTTGTACAATCGTGTCCTGTTGAATTAGCAAGGTCGTGCTATTTTGACTCGTGTGGCAAAATGAACCGAACGTTAATTGCCTGTTTCACAATCTGTAACAGGTATCAGTGGGGCAAGCTGTTACTATCTTGTTCACAAGCCCAGTAGCGCAGTGGAAACTGCGGATATCCCCCGAAAGGAAATAAAAGAATGAATAAACTCTTAACAATGATTCTGGTAACGGCCGCAGCCGCCAGCGGCGCGATGGCGCAAACCTCGCCGCCGTTCTCGCCGGTCACGACCGACATCATTGCGCCGAAGGGCAATGCAGGTTACGTCATCGACGCGCGCGGCGTGGTCGTGCGCGATCCATACGGCCTGTGCTGGCATACCGGTTCGTACACCAAGGCCGACGCTCTGCCCGGCTGCGACCTGCCAATCTGCGTCGAGCCAGCCAAGCTGGAAGACGGCAAGTGCGTGACCCCGCCGCCACCGCCAGCGCCGGTCGTTGAGCCAGTTGCACCGATCGCACCGGTCGCCCCAGTGGCGCCAGTGGCAAACTCGGAAAAAGTCAGCTTCGCCGCCGACGCCCTGTTCGACTTCGACAAAGCCGTGCTCAAGCCAGAAGGCAAAGGCAAGCTGGACGACCTGGTCTCGAAACTGAGCAGCATCAATCTGGAAGTCATCATTGCCGTCGGCCACACCGACTCCAAAGGCACCGATGCTTACAACGAAAAGCTGGCCATCCGCCGCGCTGAATCGGTCAAGGCTTACCTGCAAGGCAAAGGCGTAGAAGCGAACCGCATCTACACCGAAGGCAAAGGCGAGAAGCAGCCAGTGGCCGACAACAAGACTGACGAAGGCCGCGCCCAGAACCGCCGCGTGGAAATCGAAGTCGTTGGTACGCGCAGCAAGTAAGCACCAAGGTCCGGGCCTGCTTGCAGGCCCGCGCAGCAAGAATGCCGTTCAGATCTTCTGAGCGGCATTTTTTTTGCTTCCACGCCGCGCTGACCCGGGCAAAGAAACACCGCCCACCCCGATTTCCCGCTATCATTCCGCGTATGAATGCCGACCCTCTTGAAATCCAGAAATTTAGCGAACTCGCCCATCGTTGGTGGGATCCCACGTCCGAATTCAAACCGCTGCACGAGATCAATCCGCTGCGGCTGGAATGGATCAATGCCAAGGTTGCGCTGGCCGGCAAGAAGGTCATCGACATCGGTTGCGGCGGCGGCATCCTGACCGAATCGATGGCGCGCAAAGGGGCCGACGCCACCGGCATCGATCTGTCCGAAAAAGCGCTCAAGGTGGCCGATCTGCACAGCCTGGAATCGGGCGTGCAGGTACGCTATCTGCACATAGCCGCCGAAGACATGGCCGCGCAGGAAGCGGGCCAGTACGACGTGGTGACGTGCATGGAAATGCTCGAACACGTGCCCGATCCGGCCGCCATCGTCAAGGCGGCGGCCACGCTCGTCAAGCCGGGTGGGCGAGTGTTCTTTTCCACGCTCAATCGCAACCCGAAAGCCTACCTGTTCGCCATTGTCGGCGCCGAGTACCTGCTGCGCATGCTGCCCAAGGGCACCCATGACTATGCCAAGTTCATCACCCCGGCCGAACTGTCGCAGTTCGCGCGCGAAGCGGGGCTGCAGGTGGACGGGCTCAAAGGCATGACCTACAACCCGCTGACCCAGGTGTACGCCCTGAATCAGGATACCGACGTCAACTACATGGTGGCGTGCACCCGTCCGCTCTAACGCCCTCTTTCCACATGACTTCCACATTGCAGCGCCCGCGCGCCATTCTGTTCGACCTCGACGGCACGCTGGCCGACACCGCGCCCGACCTGGCGGCCGCCGTCAACCTGCTGCGCACCGAGCGCGGCCTGGCGCCCACGCCCTATCCGGTGCTGCGCCCCACGGCCTCGGCCGGCGCGCGCGGCATGATCGGAGCTGCGTTCGGCCTCACCCCCGCGGACGAAGGCTATGAAGCGCTGCGCCTGCAATGGTTCAGCAATTACGAAGCGGCCATGGCGGTGCACAGCACCCTGTTTGGCGGCATTCCCGAACTGCTGGCGGGGCTCGAAGCTGCCGGCATTGCATGGGGGATCGTAACCAACAAGCCGGCCCGGTTCACCGATCCGCTGGTGCCGCAGATCGGCCTGGCGCACGCCGGCTGCATCGTTTCCGGCGATACCGTCGGCGTGGCCAAGCCGCATCCCGCGCCATTACTGGAAGGCGCGCGCCGGCTCGGCATTGCGCCGCAAGATTGCTGGTATGTGGGCGACGACTTGCGCGACATCGAAGCGGGCCGCGCGGCCGGCATGGCCACCGTGGCATGCGCCTGGGGTTACTGCGGCGCGATCGCGCCCGCGCAATGGGGCGCCGACGTGCTGCTCGACACGCCGACCGACCTGCTGGAACTGGTGCGTGGCATGCCTGCCGCCATCAACCGGGCCATGGTCGCGTAGGCGGCCTTCCGTTCACTGACCAAAAATCCCCGTCCGGCAGCGCAGATGGAAAGAAGATCGTCGCCCTCGCGAAGGCGGGGGCCCATAGCACGCAGGCGGGGACGACGGACCCACGTCACAGTAATAGGGCAAAAAAAAACCACCCCGCAGGGTGGTTATCAAATCATCGGAACAACAAGGAAAAACGGTAAGACTTAGCTCAGGGTCCAGCTGTATTCGACTTTGGTCCAGGTCGAGTCCGGCTTGCCGTCTTTGCTGCCCGGCTTGAACTTGCAAGCGGAAACGGCATTCATGGCGGCGCGGTCCAGGCCCTTGAAGCCACTGGTCTTGTCGAGCTTCGATTCGAGTACGCGGCCTTCAGCCGACACCAGGAACATCATCGACACAACGCCCTGCTCTTCGTTCATCAACGAAGCCTTCGGGTAATCAGCCTTGCAGCTCTTGGCATCGAACTGAGCTGGCACTTCACCTGCGACGGCGCTGCCGCCGATTGCTGCGAATACGAAGGCGGCGAACATCTTGAAGGCTTTTTGACGGTTCATGAATAGAACTCCTGCGTAAGAAAATGAGTGGGAGGTGATCGCTTAATTAACAACCATTAGCGATACTGTACGGCAATAAATGGCCTACGGCAACTTATTTTCGTTCCGCATGGCAATTTTTGTTGCGCAGATGTCGCATCATTCTGTTCTGTCAACAAGGCGGATGTTCGTATGACAGCGAGTTCGCGTCATAGAGCGCGATGCGTTACAATAGGGGTTCTGTGGGGGCGACCTGGTTTCGACGTGGGTTGCAAAGCAGCGCAGGGCATACCGAGGGCGGGCTACCTCGTAAATACAACCTGAAAAACTTAACTGCAAACGATAACTCGTACGCACTCGCAG
>Ga0209023_10005673_pt1 | contig 13516 bp, 9 predicted proteins | sample LakOneMetagenome_FD_187468 | JGI IMG/M metagenome (GOLD analysis project Ga0209023, IMG submission 187468) | Freshwater and sediment microbial communities from Lake Erie, Canada (SPAdes) (version 2) | ecosystem: Environmental > Aquatic > Freshwater > Lentic | place: Lake Erie, Canada | collected...
CCGCCGAAACGGCCAATCGGCGTCCTCACCGCATCGCAAATGAAAACGTCACGCATTCCGGTTCTCCCTGAATTTTTCGGACCTGTCCGCTTGCTGCGAGTTTTAGGAAGCAGGCCAGGGAAGGTCAAATGATCGATGCTTGAAGGCGCCCAACCGGCGGACAGAGCGGCCATGCACAACCGCCGACGAGGCGTGGAAAACGCCAGGCGAGCGCCCAACGGCGCCGAAAACTTTGATAGTTTGCGCCGCCATGACCATCCACTCCACGCCGCCAGCGACCGCGCCGACCGAATCCGCCTCACCCGAGGCGGCCAGCCGCGTCACGCCCATGATGGAACAATACCTGGAGATCAAGGCGGCCAATCCGGGCCTGCTGCTGTTCTACAGGATGGGCGATTTCTACGAGTTATTTTTCGATGACGCGGAGGTGGCTTCGCGCGCGCTCGGCATCACGCTGACCAAGCGCGGCAAGCACATGGGCGAAGACATCCCGATGTGCGGCGTGCCGGTGGAACGTTCCGACGATTACCTGCATCGACTGATCGCGCTCGGTCATCGGGTTGCGGTGTGCGAGCAGACTGAGAATCCTGCTGAGGCGAAAAAACGCGGCAATAAGAGCGTCGTGCGCCGCGACGTGGTTCGATTGGTCACGCCGGGCACGCTGACCGAGGACACGCTGCTTGACGCCCGCGCCAACAACTACCTGCTGGCGATTGCGCGGGCGCGCGCGTCATCGTCGGGCGGCGACCGTATCGGGCTCGCCTGGATCGATATTTCGACATCGGAATTCAGCGTCACGGAATGCGCAGCGAATGAACTCGGCGCAACGCTAGCGCGCATCAATCCCAACGAAGTGATCGTCACCGACGCGCTCTATTCCGATCCGGACCTGTCCGTGTTGTTTCGCACGCTGGCCGCCGTGACACCCGTGACGCGCGATGTGTTCGATGCCGCCACCGCCGAGCGGCGGTTGTGCGATTATTTCGCCGTCGCGACCATGGATGGCTTCGGCAGCATGTCGCGGCTGGAAGCCACAGCCGCTGCCGCCGCCGTGACTTATGTGGACCGCACGCAAGTCGGCAAGCATCTGCCGCTGTCGCCGCCCGCACGCGAAGCGGCAGGCACCACAATGGCCATTGATTCAGCCACCCGCGCAAATCTGGAATTGACACGCACGCTCGCGGGCGAACGGCGAGGTTCGCTGCTCGATGCCATCGACTGCACCGTCACCGCCGCCGGGTCGCGGCTTCTTGCGCAACGTCTCGCAGCACCGCTGACCGACAGCGCCACCATCGCACATCGCCTCGATGCGATTGCGATCTTCGCTGACGACAGCGCTTTGCGCGAGGACATTCGCAAAACCTTGCGCGCGGCACCGGATTTGTCACGCGCGCTGGCGCGGCTTTCGGTCGGACGCGGCGGGCCGCGCGATCTCGCAGCGCTGCGCGACGGAATTCTCGCCGCTGACGAGGCCATCGAACGACTGGCGCGGATAGAGAAATTGCCGCGCGATATTGCACTCGCCATCGAGGCGCTGCGCCGTCCTTCGCGCGATCTCGCGCATGAATTCGCGCACGGCCTCGCCGACGACTTGCCGCTGTTTAAGCGCGACGGCGGTTTCGTGCGGGCCGCGTACGAACTGGCACTGGATGAAACCCGCAATTTGCGCGACGCCTCGCGGCTGGTGGTGGCCGCGATGCAGGCGCGCTACGCCGACGATACCGGCGTGAAAGGCCTAAAAATCCGGCACAACAATGTGCTCGGCTATTTCGTCGAAGTGACCGCGCAGCACGGCGACAAGCTGATGGCAGCACCTTTAAACGCGACCTTCATCCACCGCCAGACGCTTGCGGGGCAAGTCCGTTTCACCACCACCGAACTCGGCGAGATCGAAGCCAAGATCGCCAATGCGGGCGAACGCGCGCTTGGGATTGAGCTTGAGATTTTCGACAAGCTGTGTGCACAGGCGGTTACAGCGGGCGACGATCTGCGCGCCGCGGCACATGCTTTCGCGATTCTGGATGTGACCACGGCGCTGGCGAAGCTCGCGGTCGACGAACATTACGCACGCCCGGTCGTGGACAACTCGCTGAAATTTTCCATCGAGGGCGGCCGGCATCCGGTGGTCGAGCAGGCGCTGAAGCGCGACGGCCAGCCGTTCATTGCGAATGCCTGCGATCTCTCGCCAGGACCGGCGCAATCGTCAGGTCAAATCTGGTTGCTGACGGGCCCCAACATGGCCGGCAAATCGACCTTCCTGCGCCAGAATGCCTTGATCGCGCTGATGGCGCAGATCGGCAGTTTCGTGCCCGCGAAGCTCGCACATATCGGCATCGTCGACAGGCTGTTTTCCCGCGTGGGTGCTGCGGACGATCTGGCGCGCGGCCGCTCAACCTTTATGGTCGAGATGGTGGAGACCGCCGCGATCCTCAATCAGGCCGGTGAGCGCGCGCTTGTGATCCTCGATGAGATCGGGCGCGGCACGTCCACCTTCGATGGACTCTCAATCGCATGGGCGTCGATCGAACATCTGCACGAGAGCAACCGGTGCCGCGCGCTATTCGCCACGCATTATCACGAACTCACTGCGCTCTCGGCGAATTTGCCGCGCCTGTTCAATGCCACTGTGCGCGTGAAGGAATGGCAGGGCGACGTGGTGTTCCTGCATGAAGTACTGCCGGGATCGGCGGACCGCTCCTACGGCATTCAGGTCGCGAAACTCGCGGGCCTTCCGGCTGCCGTTGTCGCGCGTGCGAAATCCGTGCTTGTGAAACTCGAAGCACAGGATCGCAACACCTCGGCCCGCGCGCTGGCCGATGATCTTCCGCTGTTCGCCGTGCCGTCACGCGCGCAAGCTAAATTTCAGCCGCCGAGCGAGGCAGAGCTCCTGTTAGAGGCGATCAAAGCGCTGCATCCCGACGAGATGTCGCCGCGCGAGGCGCTTGAAGCGCTGTATGCGCTCAAGGCGAAGCTGCCGAAGTAACGCGTCAAACGCGGTTCAACGACACCACGGTCTTCGGTCCGTTCTTGATGGTCTGATAGACCACGCAATACCGCTCGGTGAGTTTCAGCAATTGATCGAGCTTGTCCTGCGGCGCATCAGTATCGACATCGAACCGCAGACGGATTTCGGCAAAACCCACCGGCGCTTCCTTGTCCACGCCAAGCGTGCCGCGAAAATCGAGATCGCCTTCGGCGACCACCGAGCCGGATTTCAACGGCGCATCGATAGCCGTCGCAACTGACTTCAGCGTGACGCCCGCACAGGCCACCAGCGCTTCAAGCAGCATGTCGCCCGAGCACAGTTCAAGTCCCGAGCCGCCCGTCGCAGGATGTAGGCCCGCAATCGCGGCCACTGCCTTGCCGGTTTCGACCTTGCAGGACAGGCCTTCGCTCTCCAGCGAACCTTTTGCTTTCAGCGTAATGAATGCTGCCTTCGGATCGGCTTTGTAGCGATCCTTGATCGGCGCCTGCATGGCGCGAAGTTCGGTTGCATCCATTTGTTTTCTCCGTTTCTTAGCAATCAACCCTGCGCCTCAGCGCTTATTCCGCCTTATATCCCCTCGCCCGCTGTCAGCAAATCATTCGCAGGCCGCACGGCGCGGTTCAGCGAGCGATCTAGCGAGGCCAGAACCCGATGTTTTACTGCCTCGAAAGCCGCAGAGGCGCGATCGCGCGGGCGGCTGAGATCGACTTTAATTTCTTCAAACAGACGCCCGGGACGCGGGCGCATCACCATGACACGGTCCGCCAGCACCACCGCTTCATCCACATCGTGTGTGACAAGAACGAGTGTCGGCTTCGAGTCGGTCCACAGGTCAAGCAAGTGATCCTGAAGATCGGCACGCGTAAATGCATCCAGCGCGGAGAACGGCTCGTCCAGCAGAAGCACTTCCGGCGACGGCACCAGCGCGCGCGCAATCGCGACACGCTGCGCCTGCCCGCCGGAGAGTTCACGCGGCCATGCATCGGCCTTATCGGACAGACCAACGCGCGCCAATGCGCGGGTCACACGCTTCTTGCGCTCGCTTGCGGACAAATCGCCGAGGCCGAAGCCGATATTGTCTGCAACACTGAGCCACGGCAGCAGCCGCGGCTCCTGAAAGATGATGCCGATTTTCTTATGCGGCGCCGTGATTAACATGCCGTCGAGCACAATGCCGCCGCGCGTGGCGCGGTCGAGGCCGGAGATCGCGCGCAGCAATGTGGACTTGCCGCAGCCCGAGCCGCCGATGATCGCGACGATCTCGCCGAGTTGAATGCGTGCGGAAAAATCCTCCAGCGCATGCACGCCGTTGGGATAGGTCTTGCCGACATGATTGAGCGTCAGCATGTCAGGCTCCGCCCGTGCGAGCGAACGAGTCCTGCCAGCGCAGGAACGGCGCGGACGCGATCTGAATCAGCCAGTCTGTGGTTTTGCCGAGAATGGCGAACACAATGATCGCAGCAACGATTTGCGCAGGCTTGCCGAGTTGTTGCCCGTCGGTGAGCAGATAGCCGAGACCTTCGGACGCGCCCATGAATTCGGCGGCAACCACGAACATCCAGCCGAGGCCAAGGCCTGAGCGCAAGGCGACGATGTAGGCCGGCAGCACGGCGGGCAGCAGAATGCGCCGGATCATCGCAAAGCCTGAGAGGCGGAAGATGCGGCCGACTTCGACGATCTTGCGGTCCACGGCAAGGATCGCTCCCATCACGCCGAGATAGATCGGAAAGAACACGCCGACCGCGATGAGCGCTACTTTCGACGTTTCGAAAATGCCGAGCCACAGGATGAACAATGGCACCCAGGCAATTGACGGGATCGCGCGCAGCGCCTGCAGGGTCGGATCGAGTAGACGACGCGCCAGCGTCCAGTAGCCGCAGATCGCGCCGAAAATCGTTCCGGCCGCGATGCCAAGGCCGAAGCCTGCGCCGACGCGACTCAGTGTCGCGATGATATGGCGGCTGAGTTCACCGCTCGCGCCGAGTTCCACCAGCGTCTGCCAGATGCGGCTCGGCGGCGGCACCAGCCGCCCGTTGGAATAACCGAAGCGCACCGCTGCTTCCCATGCCACCGCCAGCACCAGCGGCAACAACAGTCCGAGTGCTGGCCGCGCAAATCGCCGCAACCGGGCGGACGGCAGCCGTGCGGCCTCCGCTTCGATCGTATCCGGCACTGGCGTGTCGATGGTCATGGCCATAGCAAAAACCGGTTATCGGACGCGATTGCAAGGATACTTTCGAGGGCTCTTCAGAACAAAGGCCCGCCAGCTTACGCCGTACGGGCCTTTGGGTTGCATTATGCGCAGACGTCAGTTCATGGTCAGCGGCACCTGATCGTCGATCAGCGCATCCACGGTCGCCTTCACATCCACCGTCGGCTGGATCACGCCCGCCTGCTGGAGCGCGAGGCCCGCCGCCAGAATCGAGTCGCGCTGCGGTTTGCCGATGCGGTTATGCGTCAGCTCCGTACGCTCCTTGAGTTGCTTGTCGACGACGTTCTCCGGCAGCTTGGTCACGCCGATGAAACCCTTCTTGAGTTCGTCGTAATTCGCCAGTGAATACTTGCGCGCTTCCTCGTAGACCGCGAGCACGCGCTGCACGAGTTTCGGATTATCCTTCAGGAACTGCTCGCGAACATTGAGAATGCCCCACGTGTTAGCTTCAGGCTTGCGGTAGAACAGCTTTGCACCTTCTTCCACTTCCGCCTGCGCCATCATCGGATCGAGACCGGCCCACGCATCGACATCGCCGCGAATGAGCGCGGTCTTGCCATCGGCATGCTGCAGCAGGACCGGCGTGATGTCCTTCTCGGTCAGGCCTGCATCGAGCAGCGCGCGCACCAGGAAGATATGCGGATCAGTACCGCGCGTGACGGCGACGCGTTTGCCCTTCAGGTCAGCGACTTTGGCAATCGCGGAATCCTTACCTGTAACAAGTGCTGTCCATTCCGGACGCGAATAGACATAGATCGACTTGATCGGGTTGCCGTTGATCTTGGCGACCAGCGCGGCGGAGCCAGCGGTCGAGCCGAAATCGATTGATCCCGCATTCAGGAACTCGAGCGCCTTGTTGGACCCTGCGGACTGCACCCAGACGATCTTGATGCCGTCCTTCTCGAATTCTTTTTCGAGCAGACCTTTTTCTTTCAGGATGATCGACACCGGATTGTAGGTCGCCCAGTCGATGGCGATTTGCTTCGGCGCATCGGCGGCAAGCACTGCGCTGGATGCAAACGCGCTGCCCAAGATAAGAGCAGCCGCGGCGCGTCGGGTAACTCGGAACATCGTCGTCTCCATGGTGATCGGAATGCTGTTGTGAACGTTTGACGGGGGGACGAACTGGCTGCTGCAGACGATCCCGGCCTTAAATAATTGCTATATTTTTCAATAAGTTATTTGATGTCGTCAACGAGAAAGAATTCGCGCCATCCAGCGTTGCCGCAGGTCGGTCTTTCTCCAGATCGCACAAAAATGAGAACAGATGACTAGCCTGCACCAATCCGCTGATGACACTGCTGACGGCGTCCGTTATCCGGATAGAATGGACACCGTGACCGCGAAATCTCCCGTAGATCAGAATCTGGTTTTCGACACCGCCCGCATCGCAGGCGAGATCGACGCGCTTGCGGAAAAACATTCCGGCAAAGACGACGCGCTCCGCTCGGCGATCGCGCAATTGCTGAAACGCGAACTGGCGAATGCGCGCGAGGCGGCACAGGCGCAACTGCTGAAAGACCGTCACGGCCGCCGCTGCGCGGAGCGGCTGTGTGTGGTGCAGGACGAGATCATCCGCATCCTGTTCAACGCCGCCACGCGGCATCTCTATCACTCATCCACGCCATCGGATTCCGAACGCATGGCGGTGATCGCCACCGGCGGTTACGGGCGCGGGCTGATGGCGCCGGAATCCGACATCGATCTATTGTTTATTCTTCCCTACAAGCAGACCGCGTGGGGCGAGCAGGTCGCCGAGGCTATTCTTTATTGCCTGTGGGACATGGGGCTGAAAGTCGGCCACGCCACGCGCTCGATCGATGAATCGATCCGTCAGGCGCGCGCGGACATGACCATCCGCACCTCGGTGCTGGAAACAAGATTCCTGACCGGCGACAAAGGCCTCTACGACGAACTCGTGACGCGCTTCGACAAGGATGTGGTGCAGGGCACCGCATCCGAATTCGTGGTAGCGAAGCTCGCCGAGCGCGAAGAGCGACACCGCCGCGCGGGCCAGTCACGTTACCTCGTCGAACCCAACGTGAAAGACGGCAAGGGCGGATTGCGCGATCTGCACACGTTGTTCTGGATCGCCAAATACGTCTACCGCGTTAGCAATACCGAAGACCTCGTCGAGCGCGGCGTATTCGATGCGCAGGAATATCGCACCTTCCGCCGCTGCGAGGATTTCCTATGGTCGGTCCGGTGCAACATGCATTTCTACACGGGGCGGCCTGAGGAACGGCTATCGTTCGAGATGCAGCGTGAGATCGCGCAGCGCCTCGGCTACACATCGCATCCCGGCATGCAGGATGTCGAACGCTTCATGAAGCACTACTTCCTGATTGCTAAGGAGGTCGGCGATCTCACGGCCATTCTCTGCGCCAAGCTGGAAGATCAGGAAGCCAAGCCCGCGCCAGTGCTGAGCCGCATGATGGCGCGACTGCTTCCGGGCCGCAAACGCGGCCGCGTTCCCGGCGGCGAAGATTTCATTATCGACAACAACCGCATCAATCTGGCGGGCCCGGATGTTTTCAAACGCGATCCTGTCAATCTGATCCGCATTTTCCGCCTCGCGCAGAAAAACAATCTGGCGTTCCATCCCGACGCCATGCGCGCGGCAACACGCTCGCTTAATCTCATCACGCCGAAAGTGCGCGAGACGCCGGAAGCCAACAAACTGTTTATGGAGATTCTCACCTCGAACGGCGCGGAGATCGTGCTGCGGCGGATGAACGAGGTCGGCGTGCTCGGCCGGTTCATCCGCGCATTCGGCCGCATCGTGTCGATGATGCAGTTCAACATGTATCACCACTACACGGTGGATGAGCACCTCTTGCGCTGTATCGGCATCCTTCAGGACATCGAGCGTGGCGGTCACGATGAGTTCGTGGTCGCAACCGACCTGATGCGCAAGATCCGACCAGAACATCGCGCGCTGCTCTACATGGCGGTGTTCCTGCACGATATCGCCAAGGGCCGCCCCGAGGATCACTCCATTGCCGGCGCCAAAGTTGCGCGCAGGCTATGTCCGCGCTTCGGCTTTAATGCCGCCGAGACCGAACTGATCGCGTGGCTGATTGAAGAACATCTCACCATGTCGACGGTCGCGCAGTCGCGTGATTTGTCGGACCGCAAAACCATCGAAAATTTCGCAGCGGTCGTGCAGTCGACCGAGCAGATGAAGCTGCTGACCATTCTGACAACCGCCGATATTCGGGGCGTCGGTCCCGGCGTGTGGAACGGCTGGAAAGCGCAGCTTATCCGAACGCTTTATTATGAAACCGAACCTGTGCTGACCGGCGGCTTCTCCGAGGTCAACCGCGCGCAGCGCATCGCCTCGGCGCAGGCGGAATTCCGCGCCAACTTCACCGAATGGCCGGAAGCCGAACTCGAAGCCTATATCTCGCGGCATTATCCGGCTTACTGGCTCAAGGTCGAACTGCCGCGCAAGATCCGTCACGCGCGGTTCGTGAAGGCAAGCGAAGCAGGTGGCCACAAGCTGGCGGTCAATGTCGGTTTCGATGAAGGACGCGGCGTCACCGAATTGACCATCATGGCGCCGGACCATCCGTGGCTGCTGTCGATTATCGCAGGCGCCTGCGCGTCCGCGGGCGCCAACATCGTGGACGCGCAGATCTACACCACCACCGACGGCATCGCGCTGGATACGATTGCGATCACGCGCGAGTATGACCGCGACGACGACGAAGGACGGCGCGCGACACGTATCGGCGATACTATCGAGCAAGTGTTGGAAGGACGGCTGCGTTTGCCTGACATGATGGCGCGGCGTACTGCGGCGAAAGCACGGCTGAAGCCATTCAGCGTCGAGCCTGAAGTCATCATCAACAACCAGTGGTCGGACCGCTACACCGTGATCGAAGTCTCAGGTCTCGACCGTCCCGGTCTGCTGTTTCAGCTCACTACTGCGATCTCGAAACTCAATCTCAACATCGCTTCGGCGCATGTGGCAACGTTCGGCGAGCGCGCTCGCGACGTGTTCTATGTGACCGACCTGCTCGGCGCACAGATCAACGCACCGACGCGACAGGCTGCGATCAAGCGCGCGCTGATCCATCTGCTCGCCAACGGCGATGCCGCCGAAAAGCCCGCCGCGTAATTCTCAGCGGCAACATTGTCGCAATACGACAAAGTACGGAGCGCCATCAGCATCCGATAGGTTCCCACCGTTCCATAGGACGTGGTATCAACACTGACATCGCTTGGGGGCTGTCATGAGTTTGATCGCAAATGTTCTGGTGGCGCTGGTAGCTGCGCTGCACGTCTATTTTCTGGTTCTTGAGATGTTTCTCTGGACCAAGCCGAAGGGCCTCAAAATTTTCGGCAACACGCTGGAGAAGGCGGAAGCCTCCGCGGTGCTCGCCGCCAATCAGGGACTTTACAATGGCTTCCTCGCAGCCGGATTGATCTGGGGTCTGGTTCATCCGACGCTCGCGTTCGGTTTCCAGATCAAGGTGTTCTTCCTGCTGTGCGTGATCGTCGCCGGTCTCTATGGCGGCTACTCGGTCAGCAAACGCATCGTCATGGTTCAGGCGTTGCCCGCAGCGATCGCATTGATCCTGCTCTATCTGGCGCGCTGATTTTTGGGGCGCGATCCTCTGACGGATCGCTCTCTATATTCAGTCAGGAATTTCTCCGAACGTCTTGCCTGCTTGCTTGGGCGCGGTGCGGATCAGGCGCGAATCTTCGACTGCCGCCTGACGATGCTTGACTGCTTCGCGATAGATTGGATCGCGGATCATTTCGACGAAAGCCGCGACGCCCGGATATTCGGCGATGAAGCAATGATCCCAGCGCTCGTCCGAAGGGCCGATGAGCATGAGTTCGAACTTGCCCTGCCAGACGATGCGCCCGCCAAGCCGCGTGAACACCGGTCCGCTTTCACGCCCGTAACTTGCATAGGCCTCCGCGCCGGTCGCCTTGCGGCCATCGGGATATCTCGCCTGCGCATGGAGCCGCACGAGGTTCAACATCTGGATCGGACCGGGCCGATCGTTGGCGCGGAAGGCTGCGAATACATCTTTGTCGGGATCGATATGGCCGGTCATTCCGGTTCTCCTTCTTGCACAAACGCTGCACTGTCGCTGTGGCCTGACAAAGTTGAAGCACTCCCGCTCCGAACCTGTAAAGACGCATTAACTCCTTATTAACGCCGCCTTAAAAGCTGACCGATAGCGTGCTCCGCATCTTCCGGGGCAGAGTGTTGGCGAATGGGATCGGGGCAGCGAAAAGGCGGAAAGCGGACGGAGCCGAAATTCGACGGCGCGTCGTCGCTTGATAGCATTCGCCTCAATCCGCGAGATCGCGTCGGCGCGTCCGATGACGACGACGACAAGCCCAAGCGCCGCGCGGCCAAAACCAGACCCGTCGACGACGACGACGATGAGGCGCCGCGCCCGCGCAAGGCGCGCGCTCCCGCCCGCAAGGATACGCCGAAATCAAAGGATCGTTCGCGATCCGTTGTAGGCCGCCTGGTTTATTGGGGCGCGGTACTCGGCCTGTGGGGTGTGATCGCCATCGCGGGTGTTGTCGTGTGGGTCGGCGCGCATCTGCCGTCGATTCAATCGCTGGAAGTGCCGAAGCGTCCTCCGACCATCCAGATCACCGGGATGGACGGCAGCGTGATCGCCACCCGCGGGGAAATGCCGGGCGCGAATATCTCACTGAAAGACCTGCCGCCCTATCTGCCGAAAGCCTTCATCGCCATCGAAGACCGCCGCTTCTATTCGCATTTCGGCATCGATCCCGTCGGCATTCTGCGCGCCGCAGCGACCAACGTCCTGCATCGCGGCGTATCGCAGGGCGGATCGACGCTGACTCAGCAGTTGGCAAAAAACCTGTTCCTGACACAAGAGCGGACCATGCAGCGCAAGCTGCAGGAGGTCGAACTCGCATTGTGGCTGGAGCGTAAATACAGCAAGAACGAAATCCTCGAGCTGTATCTCAACCGGGTCTATTTCGGCTCCGGCGCTTACGGCATCGAAGCGGCGGCGCAAAAGTATTTCGGCAAATCGGCGAAGAATGTCTCGCTGTCGGAAGCTGCAATGCTGGCGGGTCTTGTCAAGTCGCCGTCACGGCTGGCGCCGAATCGCAATCCGGAAGGCGCGGAGAAACGCGCGCAGATCGTTCTGACCGCGATGGCGGACACCAAGTTTATCACCGATGCGCAGGCAAAAGCGTCCATCGAGAAACCGTCCTACGCCGTCAAGCCGGTGGGCGCAGGCACGATAAACTATGTCGCCGACTGGATCGGCGAAGTGCTGGACGATCTGGTCGGACAGATCGACCAGAACATCACGGTGGAGACCTCCATCGATCCAAATCTTCAGAGTGTGGCGGAAGCCGCAATCATCGACGAGCTTGCCGCCAAGAGCGTGAAGTTCAACGTCTCGCAAGGCGCGCTGGTGGCGATGACCCCAACTGGTGCCGTGCGCGCCATGGTCGGCGGCCGCAATTATGCTGAAAGCCAGTTCAACCGCGCCGTCACCGCAAAGCGCCAGCCAGGCTCGGCGTTCAAGCCGTTCGTGTATCTCACTGCCGTCGAAGCTGGTCTTACGCCAGATAGTGTACGGCAAGATGCGCCGCTCGATGTGAAAGGCTGGAAGCCTGAGAACTACAGCCGCGAATATTTTGGACCCGTCACGCTGACGCAAGCGCTGGCGATGTCGCTGAACACCGTCGCCGTGCGCCTCGGCATTGAGGTCGGTCCCGCCAATGTGGTCCGCACCGCGCACCGGTTGGGCATCGCCTCGAAGCTGGAAGCGAACGCCTCAATTGCGCTCGGCACGTCTGAAGTTTCGCTGACCGAACTGGTCGGTGCCTATGCGCCCTTCGCCAATGGCGGTTTTGCCGCCGAACCGCATGTCGTGAACCGGATCCGCACCGCCGAAGGCAAGACGCTCTATATGCGCCGCGCCGATCCCCCGTCGCAGATCGTCGATTCCAACGCCATCGGCATGATGAATGCGATGATGCACGAGACGCTGGTCACTGGCACTGCCAAGAAAGCCGATATTCCGGGATGGTCTGCAGCCGGCAAGACCGGCACCAGCCAGGATTTCCGCGATGCTTGGTTCATCGGCTATACGGCGAACCTCGTCACCGGCGTCTGGCTCGGCAATGACGACAATTCGCCGACGCGCAAAGCCACCGGCGGCGGATTGCCGGTGGAAGTCTGGACCCGCTTCATGAAAGTGGCGCACCAGAACGTTCAGCCTGCCCCGCTGCCCGGTTCGATGTCGCCTGTAGGGGGATTGTTATCAAACCTGTTCCCCGGCAATTCGCGCCAGCAACAGGTCCAGCAGCCTTATCCTCAGCAGCAGCCTTACGCGCAATCGTCCAGCAATCAGGACTCCCCGCCGTCGTATGTACAAGCGCGACCGCCCGTGACGCAAACGTCAGGACGCCCGGAAGCGGCGGCTGGCCTCGATGGCTGGCTGGTGGATCGCCTGTTTGGGGGACGGCGCTAGACCTTAGCGCCGCCTTTTCAGTCCTCGATCCCGTAACGATGCAGATCGTTGCCATGGGTATCGAGCCAGCGCTTGGCGCGCTCGGTCGACGGACAGATTTTCGCGACGACCTTCCAGAACCGCGCCGAGTGGTTCATCTCGACCAGATGCGCCACTTCGTGCGCGGCGAGATAGTCAAGCACATGAGGCGGCGCGAGGATCAGCCGCCATGAAAACGACAGTGACCCAGCCGACGTGCAAGATCCCCAGCGGCTCGATTGATCGCGGATCGTGATCCGCTTCACCTTCACATTGAGCATCTCCGCATAGCGATGCGATGCGTCGGTCAACGCGCCGCGTGCCTCGCGCTTGAGGAAGTCATGAATCCTGCGATCAATATGTTCGACGCCACCGGCCACGCAGAGGATTTTTTCGCCGCTGTCGCGTGTCTCGGCCCAAACGGTTCCGCGTTCACCGGCGCGATGCACGATCCGATGCGAAACACCGCGCAACGGCACCGATGCGCCGTGTGAAAACGGCGCTGCTTTCGGCAAACCGCCGAGACGCGCGGCGATCCAGGCACCGTGACGTTGAGCGAAGTCCTTGGCATCGATGAGATTTCCGCGCGGAGGCATCGTGAGAATGGCTTCGCGCCTGCTCGGATGAATGCGCAGCGTATAACGCCGCGCGCGGCGATGCCGGCGCAGTTGGACCGTGTAGATTGACGAGCCGATTTTGACCGCGAGCGTGCGCGGCTCGGCGGGACGGCGATAAAGAAGTGCGCGAAAGGCCATGTCGGCAGGTCCGGACAGCAGGAATTCGCCGGGATTCTGCCATATCCGCCGC
>Ga0209023_10005674_pt1 | contig 13514 bp, 2 predicted proteins | sample LakOneMetagenome_FD_187468 | JGI IMG/M metagenome (GOLD analysis project Ga0209023, IMG submission 187468) | Freshwater and sediment microbial communities from Lake Erie, Canada (SPAdes) (version 2) | ecosystem: Environmental > Aquatic > Freshwater > Lentic | place: Lake Erie, Canada | collected...
GGTCTCGTCGACATCCGTCGGTGCCGGCGAGATGTACGCCACGTTGTGCAGCGAACCCACGAAGGCAGCGTCGACCGTGGCGGTCACGATGATCGTCTCCGCGTCGGCACCGGCACCCAGCGGTGTGCTGGTCGCCGTGCACACGTTGGCGACGCAGGTGTAGATGCTGGAACCACCGGCCGAACCCGCCATGCTGACCAGCGTCAGGCCCGCCGGCAGGATGTCGGTGACCTTCCAACCGGCCAGCGCGTCGGCGGTGCCGGCGTTGTGCGGCGTGAGCGTGAACGTCACGGTCGAGCCGGCGTAGAACGGGCCGGCAGAGGTGAGGTCCTTCGACAGCGTCAGGTCGATGGTCACGATGCCGGCGTCGATCGTCGGGTCGTCGGTACCGCCCTGGGTGGTGCCATCGAGGCCGTTCGCCGGCGTCGTCACGGTGACCTTGCCGGTCGCCGGGTCGGCGTCGGAGTCGGTCGTGTCGTTGGCGTTCGCATTCACGTTCTGTGTCGTGAACGCCTGACCGGTGACGGTCACGAACTTCACCACGTATGGCGTGCTCGGCAGCAGGTCACTGAAGAAGTAGTAGCCCTGCGGGTCGGTGGTGGTGGTGTCCAGCAGCGTGGTACCGGCTGCGTCGTACAGCTCGACCGTGAAGTCGGCCAACGCCGGCTCGCCGAGGGTCTGCAGGCCGTCGCGGTTGACGTCGACCCACACGAAGTCGCCGATCGAGACCGACGGCGGCGTCTGGTTGATGCCGAGGTCGAGCGTCAGGTCCTGCTCGCCGGACGACAGGTTCACCGGCACGACGAGGCCGTCACTGTCGAGGGCATCGTCACCACCGCTGTTGCTGTACGTGGGGAAGTAGCCGGGAGGCAGATTGCTGAACGTGACGACGTAGTCGCCGGGCACCAAGTTGACGAACAGGTAGTGACCGTTGACGTCGGTCTGCTGCGGGGCGACCGGGTCGCCGTTGATGTCGAGGACCTCGTTGCCCAAGGCGTCGGTCAGGGTGACCGTCACGTTGATCACGGGGGGCTCGCCGCTGTCCTGGATGCCGTTGTGGATGTTGTCGAACCACACGTAGTCGCCGACCGACGCCGGCTGGACGATGCCCAGGTCGAGGGTCGGGTCGTGCTGGCCGTCGACCAGCGAGGTGCTGACCTCCAGGCCGTCGCTGTCCTTGGTGATGTCGGCACCCGCACCCGTCTGGGTGGGGATGTAGCCGCCGGGCAGGTTGGTGAACGTCACCGTGTAGTCGCCGGGGGGCAGGTTGATGAACTGGTAGAAGCCGTCGATGTCGGTGTTCACCGGGTTGACGGGGTTGCCGAAGATGTCGAACACCGGAGCGCCGCTGCCGTCCGTGAGCGTGGCGGTCACGCCCTGCACGCCGGTCTCGGTGCCGTCCTGGATGCCGTCACCGTCGGTGTCGTACCAGACGTAATCGCCCAGCGACGCGGGCCGGATGAGGCCGAGGTCGAGGGTCGGGTCGTTCTGGCCGGCGGCGAGCGTGGTGCTCGGCGTCAGGCCGTCGGAGTCGATGTTGTCGCCGCCGGCGTCCTGGGTGGTGACGTACGTGCCACCGGGCAGCGTGAACACGACCTGGTACTGGCCGGGGATCAGGTTGGTGAACTCGTAGTGACCGTTGGTGTCGGTAACCGTCGGGACGATCGGGTCGCCACCGATGTCGACGAGAGCGGGCACCCAGGCGGCGCCGTTCCACACGTTGAGGCTGACCGGCACGTCCGGCACGCCGACGATCGACGGGTCGCCGTCGTTCTGCAGGCCGTCGTGGTTCAGGTCGTACCAGACGTAGTCACCGAGTGACGCGGGCTGCACCAGACCGAGGTCGAGCGTCGGGTTGTACTCGGTCGGGCCGAGCACGAACTGCGGGGTCAGCAGACCGTCGGAGTCGACGGTGTCGTCGCCACCCTGATCCATCAGGGTCGGGAAGTACCCGGCCGGCGGGGTGAAGCGCACCTCGTAGGCCACGCCGGAGCTCAGCGGTGCGCCGAGGTCGGTCGTGAAGATGCTGTAGAAGCCGGACGGGTCGGTCGTGGTCGTGGCGACCACGTCACCGTTGCCGTCGAGCAACTCGACGAGCACGCTGTCCACACCGGGCTCGCCCTCGTCCTGGATGCCGTTGTGGTTGTTGTCCAGCCAGACGTAGTCACCCAGGCCGGGCGACGGCGGCAGCGCCGCGATCTTGGCGTCGTCGGAATCGGACACGTCCTCGCCCGAAAGCGGCGTACCGGTGGCGGTGACCTCGTTGATGAACGGCGCGCCGGGGGTCTCGTGCACCTCGTGGCCCGAGCAGGTGTAGACGTAGCTCTCGCCGGGCGCCAGCGGCCCGCCCAAGGTGACGTCGCAGTTGCCCTCGGCCGGGTCGGTGAGCACCACCGGGTCGAGGACCTGGTGACCGGTGTTGGTCACGGTGATCCGCCAGATCGCCGTGGAACTGTCCGGCACGAGTGCGAACAGCGGCGCCCACTGCGAGTTGATGCCGGGGTCGCAGTTGCTGCCGGTGCCGTCCTTGCACACGTCCTTCTCGACGTGGATCGCCGGCGGGCCGATGATCGCAAGGTCGAGCGTGAAGTTGGTCAGGCGGTCGCTGTTGAGATCGGCGAGACCATTGGTGTTGTCACCCGTCGGCTCGTCGCCGACCGGCGTCGTGCCGGCCAGGTGGTACGAGAGCGTGATCGGGTTCGAGACGATGCCGTTGTTCGTGACGTCGAGCGGGCCCGTGCTGCCGTCGTGGTTGACGGTGTCGTTGCCGTCGTCGTCGGCACTCGGCGACTTCGGGCCGGGCGTGATGTTCCAACCGGAGAGCACCCCACCACCCTGGAAGTCGGTGGCCGGGATCTCGACGAAGTACTGACCGGCAGGCAGGTCGGTGAACTCGTAGCGACCGTTCTCGTCGGTCAGCGTCGAATCGATCAGGTCGCCGGTGGTGTTGTCGTACAGGTTGATGGTGACGCCGGCGGGCGCGGTGCCCTCACCCGGGTCCCAGTTGCCGTCGCCGTTGGCGTCGTTGAACACCAGGTCGCCGAGCGAGAACCCCACGACACGGACGTTGACGGTGTTCGAGATCACACGCTGCTTGGGGAAGCTGGGCGAGGTGAGCACGAAGCGGTTGGTGTAGATGTCGCCGGCCGCGTTGGCCTGCGGGCTGAACGGGTCGAGCAGGTCGCCGGCAAGGGCGTTGAGCGTGATCTTCACGCCGCTCTTGACCGCGTCGGTCTTCTTGGCGAAGTTGAACGCGAGTGCGAACTTCACCGCGGTGACGTCGCGGAACGTCGCCGGGCAGACACCCGCGCCGCTCACCTTCGTGAACACAGCACCGGACTCGGTGCACCACGTCGACGTGTTCGACCGCGGGTCCTGGTTGATCGTGCTCGGCGCGTCGCCGGAGTAGTAGGTGGTGTACGGGCTGGCCACCGCGCTGCCGTCGTTCCACTGCACGATCGCCGGGCCGGACAGGCCGTAGTCGCCGTGGAAGTTCGAGGCGGGGATGCGGACGATCGAGCCGGTGGCCGGCGTGGAGACGCTGTCACCGTTCCACGGGAGCACGTCGATGATCGTCGGGGTCTTGATCGGCAGCGTCGAGAAGTTCTTCGCGTACAGCGTCCAGACCTGACCGTTCGTGTCGTTGGTCGGGTCCAGCGGTGCGTCGACGCTCTTCTTCACCCGCAGGCGCGACTGCTGGCCGAGCTTGACCAGGTGCTGGTCGTACTCGCCGTCGGGGACCTGCGGCGAGTACAGCAGCACGTTGTTGTAGAGGTTGGTGCCGTTCGGGGCCAGGGCATCGGTGAGCACGCAGACCTTGATGCGGGGGAAGACGGTCACCGGCGGGGTCGGGGCTTCCGGGTTCGGCAGGTACTTGCCGAGGTCCCAGCTCAAGGTGGTGTAGCCGGGGGCGCCACCGATCGGGGAGGTCGACGTGTTGTAGTCGACGGTCGGCATCGGCAGGCCCGGGTTGAGGGCCGCGGTGCACGCTGCGTCGTAGGTCTGGAACGGCTCGAGCACGTCACGCATCAGCAACTGGACCGGGTCCGGGTCCTCGAAGGGCGAGTAGGCGCCGGGCAGCAGTTCCCACACCACCGGGTCACCGGCGGTCGCCGAACCGTTGGCGTCGATGGCGGAGCCACCGTGCGACGGGCCGAGGATGGTCGGGATGTCGACCGTGTGCTTCTTCACGTAGAGGTAGGTGGGGGCGATCGTCAGGCGGTCACCGAGGGTGTTGCCACCGTGCAGGACCGGGTCGAACGGGTCGAAGCCGGGGAAGTCCGTCTTGTACCACGAGCCCCACTCGGCGGTGTAGGTCTGGCCGAAGTTGGCGATCACCGAGCCGTAGGGCAGGTTCTCGCCGTTGTTCGGACCGCCGAAGAAGGTCGAGCGGGTCACGAACGGGACCTGCAGGGTGATGTACTTGTTGCGCAGCCACTGCTGGTCCAGAGCGGCAGGGTTGGCCACCCGCAGGCGGACTGCGTTGACCGCGTCGATGCCGGTGGTGGAGCCATCACTGACCTGGTTCGGGTCGGTCTTCCAACCGTTGACGGTGGCACCATCGGTGCAGGTGGCCGCGCCCTGCTGCGTCCAGTCGCCCTGGTAGCGGTTGTTGACGACGTTGAGCACGGGGTTCGCCAGCGGGTCGTCGCCGGTGGTGTCGATGTGGCCGTACTCGACGACCCAGTTGGGGAGCGCGATGCCGCCGTCGTAGCCGATGCCGCCCCAGGCATAGGTGCCGGGAGCCAGACCGGTGGTGCCGGTGTTGGCTGCCTCGGTCAGCCGGGCCATGGTGTTGTCGAATACGTCGCACAGGCGCGGGTCGGTGAGCCGGGTGAGGCCGGCGTTGAGGGTCTCGACGCGAGCCGTGTGGTACGAACCGGGCTGCTGGTAGCCGTCCCAGGTACGGGCGTACGTCTCGCCCGGAGCCCAGCTCTGCGGGTCGCCGTACTGGCTGATCGTCCTGGCGTAGAACTTGGCGCCGTTCATGCCGTAGTTGCCCGTGTCGAAGTTGTACACCGAACCGCTGTTGTCGGTGACGTTGTTCGAGCGCGTGCTGTTGGGCATCAAGGCGCAGTCGGTCACTGCCGCGTTGGGGCCGCAGTAACCGGGCTCGACGCCGGCGCTGTAGTTGGAGACGCCGGCAATGTCGAGCGGGTCGAAGTTGTTGATCTGGTTGGCGATGTAGGCCGCGCCGGACTTGTTGATGACGCCGTCGCTCATGTCGATGTTGGCCATCGGCACGAAGATCGTGACGCGGAAGAAACCGCTGAGGAACGGGCCGGGGTTCAGCGGGTCCCAGTTGGTGCCGCTGAAGTCGATGCCGCTGAAGGTGAGCGTGGCGTCGGCACCACCGACGGTGCTCAGCACGCCGGGCGTGTACGAGCACGAACCGGGGTAGTAGGGAGCGGAGCAGTCCACGATCTCGAAGTTGCCGTTGTAGCTGACGAGCGGAGCGATGCTGCTCAGGAAGGTGACGCTGTCCTGCACCGTGATCGGCTGGGCGAGCGCGCTGCTGCCAGGGTTGGGCGACTGGATGCGGATGTCGTAGCTGATGTCGTAGCCGGGCGTGTCGGCGACGCCGTTGAACGTGCGGGCGTTCAGGCTGTTGCCGTAGTTGCTCTTGTAGATGTCCCACTTCGGGGCAGCGGTGATGTAGATCGGGTCGATCGGCGAGACGTCGGTGTCGGTGATCACCAGCGGGTCGACCTGGTTCGGGTCACCGTTGAGCGCCTTGTACACGCGCTGCGTGGTGGAGAAGAAGCTGTTGTTCGGCGAGTCCAGCTTGGCCTTGACGTCGACCTCGATGAACACCTGCTCACCAGTGCCCTGCACGAACCCGATGTTGCAGCGGACGGTGATCTTGCCCGGCGTCGGGGTGTTGTACAGCACCTGGCTGGAGGGGGAACTGCCGGCGCACTGCGACGGGTCGATGGTGACATCGAGGTTGGCGCCGGACGAAGCGGTGATGATCTGTTCGAAGATCACGTCGTCCGGCGGCGGCGGCTCGGTGCGGCCGAGGTTGTCGTTCAGCGACACACCCCAGAAGTAGGTGGTGATGTCGCCCACGCGCACGACGTTGTTCGTGTCGTTGGCGTCCGTGCCCGCGTCGACGGTGACCCCGGGGACCGGCGAGGCCGTGGTGGCATCGAAGTTGCCGGCGCCCGTTTGCGGGTAGTCGGCGATGATCTTCAGGTCGGCCGTGTAGTCACCCGGCGCGGCATGTGCCGCAGGAAGGGCCACTGGTGCGGTGACGGCGACCGTCGAGGCGAGCAGCACGCCCGCCAGGGTCGCCATGACACCACGACGACGGCCGGAAGGCTCGTCGGTCAACACGGACTGCACGCGCTCGTTCATTGTCTGGGTTCTCCCACCTCGGGGCCCGCTCGGCCCTGACTCGCATGACGTTGACGCACGGACTGCGCACAGGTGACGCCGTTCCGTCGCAAATGTCATAAAGGAGCGTAACGCCTCAGGTTTCCGCCGTCATTGATGGTGCGATCAAGCTTTGAACACGGTTGTCGACCACCAGACACGGCTGTGTCACCACTCGCAGCGCGCGGTGGCCACCATCCGTCGAACCGTCATGCACTGGTGGAGGGTTGTCCCGCAACGTTTCGGCAACGCGACCGCGCCATGCGGCCACCGGCGACCGCGAACCGTGAGGTGCTCTGCGCAACCGTCAGCGAACGATCAAGGCGCCGAGCGCGGCCGCAGCGACCACGAACCCGATGGCCGCCATCGTCAGGCTGCGAGCGCGCGGCGCCTGCTGCAGGTCACCCTCCTGCTTCGGGGCCGACGGCGGGCGAACGACGGCGAGCAGGTTGCCGGCGAACAGCGCACCGCCGAGGGCGAGCAGCAGCCAGACGATGAGGTCCTTGCCGAGGAACATGCCCACAGTCAACACCTCGGTGCCAGCGCGCCGACGCGGCTCCGCCAGAATTTCCGCCGGGTCTGCGACCAACGCGTTGGGCACTCGGTTCGAAACAGCCCAGCGTCGGGAAATACCGCGCGACGGTGCCGAGGCCATCCGGCCTCGACAACCGTGCAACACTCGACAACTGGCAACCCTGGAGGCAGTCGGCGCTGAGCCGGAACGATCATGACGCGTGAACAGCCAGCGACGGCGACGACCCACACGCCTCGAACGCGCACCTCGCACGACGCGATCCCGGCAACCGGAGCGACTCCGGCCGGTGACCCACCGCACGACCCGCACGACCCGCACGACCTGAACGACCCGCACGACCTGCACGACCTGAACGACCCGCCGATCGCATGGGTACCGGATCCGGACGTGCCGGCCCAGTCGGAGCACCACGACCTCACGTCCCTCGAGCAATTCGGCCACCTCACCCACGCCGTGCGTGGGCGACTGCTCATGTCCTTGGTCGAAGGCGGCACCGTGGCCGAGCTGGCGGAGCAGCTCGGGATGAAGCCGACCAGCCTGTACCACCACATCAACGCGTTGGATGAGGCCGGGCTGATCGTGGTGAGCCACACCCGACGCGTCGGCGTGGTGACCCAGCGGAGGTACCGCACGATCGCCCGCACCATGTCGCTGCCCGCCGAGATCGCCGAGTCGGCCAGCAGTGAGCAGTTGGCGATGCTGAACTCGACGACCTTCGACCTGGCAAAGGCGACGATGCTGCACGCCTACCGCCGTGGTCTGGTCGGTCCACACGAGTGGGCAACCGCCGGCTTCGACCTGTTCCGGCTCAACCTGACCCTGGAGGAACGGGCCGCGTTCATGACCGACCTGCGCGACCTGCTGTTGCGGTACCGGTTGCGCGGGACCGAGGGCGCGGAACCGTTCGAGTTCTTCTTCAGCGCGCAACCGGCGCCACCGCGGGGCCGAGCGACACCACCGGCGGACTGACCGGCGAACGAGGCGGCCAGGAGCAAGACGGTCAGAACAAGAGGGTCAGGAACGCGATCGGGCCCGACCACGCGAGCGGGTGCGTGGCCGGGCCCGAATCGGGTACGGAGCGGAGGTTGCCGGAGGAGCGACCGCTCGCCCCGCGGCTGGGTCAGGCGATGCTGCGACGACGGCGACGGCCGGCGGCAACGGCGATCACGCCGAGACCGAGCAGACCGGCACCGAGCTCCACCGGCAGCGGACCGTTACCGGTCGGCGGCAGCGCCTGGTTGTCCTTCTTCACCTTGGCGACGTCGAGCAACGCACGGTCGTGGTCGTCCTCGTCGTTGGGGATCTGATCGATGTTCACGTCATCGGTGTCGACCAACTGGTCGTTGGTGATGTCGGTGTCCGGCACGGAGTCCTTGTCGTGCACATCATTGCCGGGCGTGTCGTACTGGTCGGAACCGTCGGAGACGATCTCGGCGAAGTTGATGTACGACGGCTCGGTGATGATCGTCATCTGCACGACCAGCGTGAACGTGTGCGTCTCACCGGGGTGCAGGTTGGCCAGCTCCCAGGTGACGACCTGACCGGTGTTCAACCCGCCATCGGTGGTCGACAGGAACGTCAACCCGGCGGGGATCACGTCTTGCACCGTGACCGGACCGGACTCGACGTTGCCCTGGTTCTTGACCACGATCTGGAAGCTGATCGCATCGCCACGCTTGTACCGCTGGTTGGCCGGCAGGATCTTCACCAACGCCAGGTCGTACACGATCGGCGCGACACCGGCATCGATCGTCGGGTTCGTCACCTCACGTGCGGCCGGGTTGGTGTCCGAGTCGACAACTGGCGTCGGCGACAGGGTGAACACATCGGTCGTGGCGGTGGCGTCGGTGTTGGCGGTGAACACGGCGTCGTTGTCCAGGCCGTCGTCACCCGTGTTCGACACCGTCCACACGTACCCGGTCGGGAGCGTGAACTGCACCTGATAGTCACCGGGCAGCAGGTTGTCGAACTCGTAGCGGCCATCGGTGTCGGTGGTCGTCGCCGGCACCGGGTTGCCCTGCGCATCGGTGGCGGGGTTGCCGCTGCCGTCGAGCAGGGTCACCGTCACGTCCGCGATCGGGGTCTCGGCGTTGTCGAACTGGCCGTCCAGGTTGCTGTCCAGCCACACCAGGTCGCCCAACGACAGCACCGGGATCACACCGGCATCGATCGTCGGATCGGTCACGTGCTGCACCGTCGCCGACGTGTCCGTGTCGGTCACCGGCGCCGTCAACGTGAACACGTTCGTGGTGCCTTCGGGGTCGTCGTTGTTGTAGTACTCGGCGTCGTTGTCCAGGCCATCACCACCCGTGTTCGACACGGTCCACACGTACCCGTCGGGCAGGATGAAGCGCACGTAGTAGTCCCCGGGCAGCAGGTTGGTGAACTGGTAGCGGCCATTGCCGTCCGTGGTCGTGTCCGCCACCACGTTGCCCTGCGCATCGGTCGCCGGGCCGGTGGCATCGGAGTTCAGCAACTTCACCGTCACGTTCGAGATGCCCTGCTCGACACCGATGTCGAACTGGCCGTCCTTGTCGGTGTCGATCCACACCAGGTCACCCAACGACAGCACCGGGATCACACCGGCATCGATCGTCGGGTTGGTGACCTCGCGGGCCGAGGCGCTCGTGTCGCTGTCGACCACCGGGGTCTGCAGCAACGTGAACACGGCGGTCGTGGAGGTGGCGTCGTTGTTCGAACCGAACAGGCCGTCGCTGTCGAGACCGTCATCGCCTCCGTTGGGCTCCGTCCACACGTACCCGGAGGGCAGCGTGAAGCGCACCTGGTAGTCACCGGGCAGCAGGTTGTCGAACTCGTAACGGCCGTTCGTGTCGGTGTTCACCGACACGACCGTCACACCCTGCGCATCCTTCGCCGGCGCACCGGTGCCGTCGAGCAACTCGACCTTCACACCCGAGATGGGTGCTTCGGTGCCGATGTCGAACAGCCCGTTCTTGTTGCTGTCGATCCAGACCAGGTCACCCAGGCTCAGGACCGGGATGACACCGGCGTCGATCGTCGGGTCGGTCACCAGACGGCGGCTCGCCGACGTGTCGGCATCGCCGACCGCGGTCGTCACCGTGAACGTGTTCGTGGTCTCCGTGCTGTCGGTGTTGACCGTGTACACGCCGTCGTTGTCCAACCCGTTGCTGCCGGTGTTCGACACGGTCCACACGTACCCGGCGGGCAGCGTGAAACGCACCTTGTAGTCACCGGGCAGCAGGTTCGTGAACGAGTAACGACCATCGGTGTCGGTGTTCACCGACGCCACCGTCGCGCCCTGCGCATCCGTCGCCGCAGCGCCGGCCGCAGTGAGCAGCTCCACCTTCACACCCTCGATCGGGGCCTCGACACCGACGTCGAACTGACCGTCCTTGTCGGTGTCGATCCACACCAGGTCACCCAACGACACCACCGGCACCACACCGGCATCGATCGTCGGGTTCGTCACCGTGCGCCGGCTGGCGCTGGTGTCGTCGTCCGCCACCGGCGTCTGGGTCAACGTGTAGGTGCCCGTCACCGCGGTGGCCTGCGTGTTCGTGCTCCACAGTGCGTCACTGTCGAGGCCGTCGAGCACACCACTCTGATTGCTGACCGTCCACACGTAGCCCGACGGCAGGGTGAACCTCACCTGGTAGTCACCAGGCGACAGGTTGCTGAACGAGTAGCGGCCGTTGATGTCGGTGTTCACCGACACCACCGGGTTGCCCTGCGCGTCGTTCGCGGCAGCGCCGGAGCCGTCGAGCAGCTCGACCTTCACGCCCTGGATCGGGGTCTCCACCCCGATGTCGAACTGACCGTCGCGGTCCATGTCGACCCACACCAGGTCACCGAGGCTCAACACCACGATCACGCCGGCATCGATCGTCGGGTTCGTCACCAGACGATGGTTGGGGTTCGTGTCCGCATCGACCACAGGGGTCTGCACCAACGTGAACGTGTTGGTCGTCGCCGTTGCATCGTTCGGCGTCACGAACACCGCATCACTGTCCAGACCATCCGAGCCCGCTGCGTTCGCCGTCGTCCAGCCGTAGCCGGCCGGCAGCGTGAACCGCACCCGGTAGTCACCGGGCAGCAGGTTGTCGAACTCGTAGCGACCGTTGATGTCGGTGTTCACCGACGCCACCGCATTGCCCTGCGCGTCCGTCGCCAGGTTGCCGATGCCGTCGAGCAGCTCGACCTTCACACCCTGGATCGGGACCTCGGCGCCGTTGAACAGACCGTTCTTGTCGGCGTCGACCCACACCAGGTCACCCAGGCTCAGGACCGGGATGACACCGGCATCGATCGTCGGGTTCGTCACCAGACGACGACTGGCCGACGTATCGGTGTCGCTCACCGACGTGCCGGTCAACGTCACCGTTGCGGTCGTCGCCGTCGCATCCGTGTTCGTCGTGTAGATGCCGTCCATGTCGAGGCCGTCACCGCCGGTGTTGCTGACCGTCCACACGTAGCCCGAGGGCAGCGTGAAGCGCACCTTGTAGTCACCGGGCAGCAGGTTCGTGAACGAGTAACGACCGTCCGCATCGGTGTTCACCGACGCCACCGTCGCGCCCTGCGCGTCGGTCGCGGCAGCGCCGCCACTGGTGAGCAGTTCCACCTTCACACCCTGGATCGGGGCCTCGACACCGACGTCGAACTGACCGTCCTTGTCGGTGTCGACCCACACCAGGTCGCCCAGGCTGACGACCGGGATGACACCGGCGTCGATCGTCGGGTTCGTGACCAGACGACGGCTGGCCGAGGAGTCGTCGTCGGACACGGGCGTTTGCGTCAACGTGTACGTGCCGGTGACCGCGGTGGCCTGCGTGTTGGTGCTCCACAGTGCGTCACTGTCCAGCCCGTCGAGCACACCGCCCTTGTTGCTGGTCGTCCACACGTAGCCCGCGGGCAGCGTGAAGCGCACGACGTAGTCGCCGGTGTTGAGGTTCGTGAACGAGTAGCGACCGTTCACATCGGTGTTCACCGAGGTGACCGAGTTGCCCGAGGCATCGGTGACCGCGCCCAGCGCCGTCGTCAACAACTCGACCTTCACACCCTGGATCGGTGCCTCGGCACCGATGTCGAACTGACCGTTCTTGTTCGTGTCGACCCACACCAGGTCACCCAACGACACCACCGGGATCACACCGGCATCGATCGTCGGGTTCGTGACCAGACGGTGGTTCGGGTTCGTGTCCGCATCGGCGACCGGCGTCGATGTCAGGGTGTAGGTGCCCGTGGTCGCCGTCGAATCCGTGTTCAGCGTGTACGCCGCATCACTGTCCAGGCCGTCGCTGCCAGCTGCGTTGGTCGTCGTCCAGACATAACCCGAGGGCAGCGTGAACTTCACCTTGTAGTCGCCGGGCAGCAGGTTCGTGAACGAGTAGCGACCGTTGATGTCGGTGTTCACCGACGCCACCACGCTGCCCTGCGCATCGGTCGCAGCAGCGCCGGCACCGGTGAGCAGTTCCACCTTCACACCCTGGATCGGCGCCTCGGTCAAACCATCGAACAGACCGTTCTTGTTGCTGTCGACCCACACCAGGTCACCCAACGACACCACCGGGATCACACCGGCATCGATCGTCGGGTTGGTCACCAGGCGGCGGCTGGCGCTCGTGTCGTCGTCGGTCACCGCGGTGTCGGTCAGCGTGACCGTGTTGGTGATCGACGTCGCGTCGGAGTTGGTGGTGTACGTGCCGTCGTTGTCGAGCTTGTCGCCACCCGTGTTCGACACGGTCCACACATAGCCCGAGGGCAGTGTGAAGCGGACCTTGTAGTCACCGGGCAGCAACTCGACGAACGAGTAGCGGCCGTCGGGGTCGGTGTTGACCGACCCGACCGGGTTGCCGTTGCCGTCGGTCACCTGACCGAGTGCCGTCGTCAGCAGCTCCACCTTCACACCGCTGATCGGCTGCTCGACACCGACGTCGAACTGGCCGTCCTTGTCACTGTCGATCCACACCAGGTCGCCGAGGCTGACCAGCGTCTGTGCGGGCAGGGTGACCGACGCGATGTCGTGATCGTCCTCGTCACCGTTCTCGTTGAAGATCTTGTCGTCGACCAGCTTGCCCGCACCGGGCTCGCCATTGGTCTGGTCCGGCGTGGAGTCCACGTCGTTGCCGTCGTCGACCGAGATCTCCGCGTAGTTGTCGATCGTCGAACCGGGCGTGGCCGACGAACGGACCTTCAGCGTGATGCTGACCGTGCGCGACTCACCGGCGGGGATCGACGCGATCGTCGTGGTCGGGGTGGTCGCGTCGTTCGCACCGGTCCACGTGGCGTTGTCCGCCGCGAGGAACTGCATCGCGGACGGCACGTAGTCCGTCACCTGCACATCGTGCGCATCGAGGTTGCCCTGGTTGAACACCTCGATCTGATACGTCACCTTCGACGTACCACGCACCAACGGGTCCTCCGTCTGCGACGTGATCGTCTTGCGCAACGCCAGGTCGTACACGTCCGGGATCGTGAACGGGATGATGATGCCGACCTTGCGCGGCTCGGCCGCCAGCAGACGGACCGTCGACTGATCGGCGTTGAGCCGGAAGGCACGGTGCGCCACCGAGTTCCACGCGATCGACAGGTTCAGCGGGCTGAACACCGACTGTGTCGCGGACGG
>Ga0209023_10005675_pt1 | contig 13513 bp, 10 predicted proteins | sample LakOneMetagenome_FD_187468 | JGI IMG/M metagenome (GOLD analysis project Ga0209023, IMG submission 187468) | Freshwater and sediment microbial communities from Lake Erie, Canada (SPAdes) (version 2) | ecosystem: Environmental > Aquatic > Freshwater > Lentic | place: Lake Erie, Canada...
TCGCTCGTCATGGGCGAGGAGGAGGTCGCGGTCGTCGCCGAGGTGCTGGCGTCCGGGACGCTCACCAACGGGCCGTGGACCCGCCGGTTCGAGGCGGCGATGGCCGCCCGGCACGGCACGCAGCACGGCGTGGCCTTCGCCAACGGGACCGTGGCCCTCGCCGCGATGTACCTGGCGGCCGGCATCGGGCCCGGCGACGAGGTGATCGTCCCGTCGTTCACCTACATCGCGACCGCCACCTCGGTGCTGCACGTCGGGGCCACGCCGGTCTTCGCCGACATCCGGCCCGACAGCCTGAACATCGATCCCGAGGATGTCGCCCGACGCATCACCCCGCGGACCCGGGCCATCGTGCCCGTCCACTACGCCGGCCAGCCCGCCGACATGGAGGAGCTCCGCGTCCTGGCGGACGAGCACGGCCTGAGGTTGTTCGAAGACGCGGCGCAGGCCCACGGCGCGTCCTACCACGGTCGGCCGGCCGGGAGCTGGGGCGACGCCGGCATGTTCAGCTTCACCCCGACCAAGAACATCACGACCGGCGAAGGATCCGTGGTCACCACCGACGACGGCGCCATGGCCGCCCACATGCGCCTGCTGCGCAACCACGGCATGTCGACGCCGTACCACCACGAGATCCTGGGGTGGAACTGGCGGCTCACCGAGATGCAGGCCGCCATCGGCTGCTGCCAGGTCGAGCGGCTCGACGGTGTCCTCGCGGTCAAGCGGGCCAACGCGGCACGGCTCGGCGCCCTGCTGGCCGGCGCGCCGCACGTCCGGCCGCCGGTCGAACTGGCCGATCGGACCCACCCGTTCATGCTCTACACCGTGCGAATCGATGGCTCCCGGCGGGCCGCCGCGATCGACGCGTTCGAGCGGGCCGGCATCGAAGCTCGGGTCTACTTCAACCCGACCCACCGCCAGTCGATCTTCGCCCACCTCCCGTCGACCGACCTGCCGGTCACCGATCTCGTCGCCCGCGAGGTGCTGTCGGTCCCGTTCCACACCCGGCTCACGACCGGTGACCTCGAGGAGATCGCCGCCACCCTCCTCACCGCCGGCTCCTGACCAAGTCCGCGTTCTGGCACGGGAAATGCGTGTCCCAGCGTGCGAAATCCGCGCCAGTTCCGGGCGGGCGCCTTGGTTTCCGGGGCGGAGCCGTACGCTCGACGGGCCATGATCCTGCTCGACGCCGCCGGCCTGGGGGCCAACCGCCCCGAGCGCCCCCTGTTCGCCGACGTGTCGCTCACGCTCTCGAGCGGCGACCGGTTGGCCATCGTCGGGCTCAACGGGTGCGGCAAGAGCACGCTGCTGCGGATGTTGGCCGGGACGGCGCCCTGCGATGCCGGGACCGTGCGCCGGGGTCGCGGCACCCGCCTGGTGATGCTCGACCAGGAGGCGGCGCTCCCGCCGGGCACCGTCCGAGCGGCCATCGGCGAGAGCTGGGAGTCCGAAGCGGTGATCGACCGGCTCGGCATGACGCCGATGCTCGACGCCGACGTGGCCAGCCTGTCGGGCGGCCAGGCCAAGCGGGTGGCCCTGGCCCGGGCGCTGGTCGAGGTCGGCCCCCCGGGCGGCCACGACGACGACTCCGTGCTGCTGCTGCTCGACGAGCCGACCAACCACCTCGACATCGAGGTCATCGCCTGGCTGGAGGACCGGCTGGCCGGCCACCGCGGCGGCCTGGTGATGGTCAGCCACGACCGGCACGTCCTCGACCGGGTGACCACCCGCATCCTCGAGCTCGACCGGGGCAAGGCCTACCTGCACGAGGGTGGGTACGCGTCGTACCTGGAGAACAAGGCCGACCGGGCCGACAAGGCGGCCGGGGCCGAGGCGGTCCGCAAGAACCTGGCCCGCACCGAGTTGGCCTGGCTGCGGCGCGGCGCACCGGCCCGCACCCGCAAGCCGAAGGCCCGCATCGCCAGCGCGACCGCGCTGGTGGAGGGCCGGGCCGAGGCCGCGGCCCGGGCGAGCGACGATCTGCCCCTCCACTTCGGCACGCCCCGGCTCGGGGACTCGGTGATCGAGGCCCACGGGGTCGGGCACCGCTACGGCGACGGCCCCTGGCTGTTCCGCGGGGTCGACCTGCTGCTCGACAACCGGGAGCGGCTCGGCATCGTCGGCCCGAACGGCGCCGGCAAGTCGACGCTGCTGCAGATCCTGGCCGGTCGCCTCGAGCCGACGGAGGGCCGGGTCGTCCACGGCAGCACCGCGCAGATCGGCATGTACGACCAGCGGGGCATCGACCTCGACCCGAAGCTCCGCGTGCGCCAGGCGGTGGCCGGGCCCCGTCGCGACGCCGATTGGCAGGACGGCCGCCTGCTGGAGGCGTTCTGGTTCGACGCCGACGCCCAGCGGGCCCCCGTCGCGCTGCTGTCCGGAGGCGAGCGTCGCCGCCTCCAGCTCCTGCTCACCCTGCAGGCCAAGCCGAACGTGCTGCTGTTCGACGAGCCCACCAACGACCTCGACCTCGACACGCTGCGCACGCTGGAGGACTTCCTGGAGGACTTCCCGGGGGCCGTGGTGATCGTCAGCCACGACCGGGCGCTGCTCGAGCGCACCGTCACCGACGTCCTCGTGATCGACGAGCACCACGACGCGGAGCGGGTGCCCGGCGGGTACGCAGCATGGGAGGACGCCCGCCGGGCGGCCGGCACCAAGGCGCCGTCGGGCAACATGCCCTCGGCCCGCAAGGCCGCGCCGCCGGGCGGATCCACCCGGGACGACGGCGCGCCGTCCAGCGTGAAGCGCAGCGCCAGCACCCTGCGGTTCCTGCTCAAGGACGTCGAGAAGCAGATGCGCCAGCTCGAGAAGCGCCAGGCCACGCTGACCGCGGCGGTCACGGCAGCGGGCACCGATCACGAGAGGTTGGCCACGCTCGGAGCGGAGCTGGCCGAGGTCGGCCTGGCCATCACGGCGGTCGAGGACGAATGGCTGGCCCTGACCGAGGAGGCCGAGGGCTGACGACGGCAGGGCTCGGGCTGTCGATCCGACCCGCTTCGGCCTAGCCTGCCGCATCCGGGCCGCGCCCCGCCTCGGCGGGCCGCAGCGGCCGTTCCCACTCCCAACCCACCGGAGACCCACGTGTCCGAACCTTCCATCGCCGCCGAACCGGGGGCCATCCCCCCTGCCACGGGGAAGCTGGGGATCCTGCTGCCCGGGATGGGCGCGGTGGGGACGACGGTCATCGCGGGCGTGTTGGCCATCCGCAAGGGCCTGGCGCCGCCCGTCGGCTCCCTCACCCAGATGGCCACCATCCGCATCGGCGACCGCACCGAGGGCAACTCGCCGCCGATCCGCGAGTACGTGCCGCTGGCCGGCCTCGACGACCTGGTGTTCGGCGGCTGGGACGTCTATCCCGACGACGCGTACGTCGCGGCCTCGCGGGCCGGCGTGCTCGACAAGCACCTCCTCGAGCAGCTCGGCGACGAGCTGCGGGCCATCCAGCCGATGCCGGCGGTGTTCGAGCAGTCCTACGTCAAGAACCTCCACGGCGACAACGTCAAGCCCGACGCCTCCAAGTGGGACCACGCCCAGTCGCTCATCGCCGACATCCTCCGGTTCAGCGAGGAGAACGGCTGTGAGCGGCTCGTCGGCGTGTGGTGCGGGTCGACCGAGGTGTACCGCGAGCCCACCGACGTCCACCAGTCCTTGGCGGCGTTCGAACAGGGCTTGCGGGACTCCCATCCCGACATCGCCCCGTCCCAGATCTACGCCTATGCATTCCTGTCCCAGGGCATCCCGATGGCCAATGGCGCCCCCAACCTGAGCCTCGACATCCCGGCCATGGCCGAGCTGGCCGAGGCCCACCAGGTGCCCGTGACCGGCAAGGACTTCAAGACGGGGCAGACCCTCATGAAGACGATCCTGGCGCCGGGGCTCAAGGCTCGGATGCTGGGCATCGAAGGGTGGTTCTCGACCAACATCCTGGGCAACCGCGACGGTGAGATCCTCGACGACCCCGAGTCGTTCAAGAGCAAAGAGGTGTCGAAGCTCGGCGTGCTCGACACCATCCTCCAGCCGGAGATCTACCCCGACCTCTACGGCGACATGACCCACGTGGTTCGCATCAACTACTACCCCCCACGTGGCGATAACAAGGAGGGATGGGACAACATCGACATCTTCGGGTGGCTCGGCTACAAGATGCAGATCAAGATCGATTTCCTGTGCCGGGATTCGATCCTCGCCGCCCCGATCGTGCTCGACCTGGCGTTGTTCCTCGATCTGGCCAAGCGAGCCGGACTCTCGGGCATCCAGGAGTGGCTGTCCTTCTACTGGAAGAGCCCGGCCCACCCGGTGGGCAGCTATCCGGAGCACGACCTCTTCATCCAGCTGCTGAAGTTGAAGAACACCCTGCGGCAGTTGCAGGGCGATGATCCGGTCACCCACATCGACGACTACGCGCAGGAGTAGGCGGGTACCCACAACGGGCCGTGCACCCCGCCTGCACGGTCAGAGGAAGGCGACACCACGATGTCTGGGGCATCGGTGAACTACCGGATCGAGCCGTCGGCTCCGCTTGGCGCGGAGATCCGGCGGCTCTCCACCGGCCTGCTCGACGCCGCGGTCAACGATCTGCGCCAGTCGGCGGCGGTCGACGCCACGGCCCTCGCATCGGTGGCCGCCCGCCTGGCGGAGGTCCGCTCGCTCCTGCGGCTCGGGCGCAGCGTGGTCGACCCGACGGCCCGCTCCTCGGTGGTCCGGGCGGTCAAGGCGGCCCAGCGCAGCCTGCGCCGGCCGCCCGACCACGTCGCCGCGTTCGAGCTGGCCGCGGCATCGGCCGCGGCATCGGTCACCACCGCCGCGCTGCACCGCCTCCGGTTGGCGCTCGGCCAGCCCATCCTCCGGCCGGGCCAGCTGGAGCGCCCGGCGGCACCGATCGACGTCGGCGAGGTGGTCGACCGCCTCGACGCCGCCGTGCTGGCCGCGTCGCTGTGGGCTTCGCCGGTGGTCGACGGGTTCGCGTTGCTGGCCCCCGGGCTGGCCCGCGAGTACCAGCGGGGACGGGAAGCCCTGGACGGCCTCAGCGCCGACCGCATCGGCGGGCCGACCCACGACCAGGCCGCCGGGTTCGCGGGACGGTCGCTCGACCACCATCACCACCTGCGCCTGCTCCGCCCGGTGTGGCCGAAGATGGTGAAGCTGCTGGTCCACGAGTCACGCACGCTGGTGGGCCTGGCCGAGCGCCAGCTCCAGCTCGGCCTGTTGGCCGATGAGCTGGAGCGCTGCGAGGGGCCGCAGCTGCGCCGCGACGCGGGGGCGCTGCTCGGAGTCCTGGCCGAGGACCGGTCCGACCTGCTGGGCGAGACCCGCTGGCTCGGGGCCCGCATCTACGCCGACGAGCCGGGTGCGCTGATCCGCCGCTTCGATGCGTGGTGGTCGGCCACCGAACGCGGCACCGCTGGCCCGCACGTCGGGAGCGAACGCGCCGCCACCCGGTAGCCTGGACCGCGCCATGAGCACCACCGTCGAAACCCCGGTCCTGTCGCTGACCGACGCCGCCCTCGCCAAGGTCCTCGAGATCCGCTCGGCCGAGGACGACGCCCCCTCCCTCGCCCTGCGGGTCGCCATCACCGGCAGCAAGGGCAGCGACTACACCTACGACCTCTCCTTCGAGGAGGTGGCCGACGCCGAGGCCGACGACGCCACCTACGAGCTCGGCGAGCTGACCGTCTGGATCCCGGCCGACAGCGTCGACGCCCTGCTCGGCGCCACGCTGGACCTGCCCTCGGCCGACGGTCAGGGCGGCCTCGTGCTGCGCAACCCGAACCGGCCCGACCCGCTCAAGGGCATCAAGCTCGACCTCACTGGCGACACGGCCGACAAGATCCGCCAGCTCCTCGAGCAGCAGATCAACCCGGCCCTCGCCTCCCATGGGGGATACGCCACCCTGATGGGCGTCGAGGGATCGAAGGCCTACGTGGAGATGGGCGGCGGCTGCCAGGGCTGTGCCGTCAGCGCCATGACCCTGCGCGACGGGATCGAGTCCTCCATCAAGGAGAACATCCCCGAGATCACCGAAGTGGTCGACGCCACCAACCACGAGCTCGGCGAGAACCCGTACTACTAGGTCGCTTCGTCTGGTTCTGCCCGTCGTCGCGACGGGTTTTCCGGCTGCGCCGGATCAAGCACTGTGCTTGTCTGGTCGCCTCCGCTTCGCTCCGGCTCTGGGGTCTGCCGGGCCATGCCGGATCGGGGTCCGTGTGACCTTCCGTCGGTCTGGTGGGGTCGGCTTCGCTCCGGCTCCGGGGTCTGCCGGGCCTTGCCGGGACGGGGTCCGTGTGACCGTCCGTCGGTCTGGTGGGGTCGGCTTCGCTCCGGCTGCGCGAGATCGCCGAAATCGTCGAGGCCCAACCGCGACCTCGGCGCGAGCCTGTCGCAACAAGCAGAAGCGGCAACAACGGGGCCGAGGCGTCGGGCTCCACGTCGCGTCGGCGGTCATCGTCGGTTGCGTGTGCGCTCGTGCTGAATAGTTCAGCTCCAGCGCGCACGCAGCCGCCCCGGAGCCCGACAAACGGCCGACGACGGCTGATCCGGAAGGTGCGCCGGGAACGTCGTGCAAGATTCGACGGAATGCGTTGCGCTTTGCACGACGTTCGGGCCCAACCGGGCCGAAGCGGCGACGACGGCCAGACCGGAACCAACCACGCCCCCCCCGAGAGAGGGGCGAGCCCCTGTTACACGACCGTCACCGGGAAGCGGAACTCGGCGGGGGAGCCGTTGACGGTGACGCGGACCCGGCCGTCGTAGGTGCCGGGGGGGAGGGCGTAGCCGCCGAGGCCGGTGCACGAGGCCGTGCCGCCGGTGATGGCGAGGTCCGTCGAGGCGCCGAGGCCCAGGGTGGTGGATGAGGCGCGGTTGCCGGCGGTGCCGTCGTAGGTGGCGACGACGGTGTTGCTGCCGGGCAGCAGCAGGTCGACCGTGGTCGACCCGGCGATCGGCATCGGAACGGCGATCCGGTTGGTGATGGTGATCGTGCCGGTGAAGTCGGCGCCGCGGGAGACAGGCGGCACCTTGGCGGTGGCCGAGACGGTGTTCGGCAGGCCCGCCGCGGGCGCCGACGAGCTGCACGCCGCGCCGGGCGTCGGGCCGCTCGGGTAGGGGAAGAAGCCGACGGTCACGACCACGTGGCCGGGGAACCGCTGGAGCAGATCGGCCGCGAGGCTCGTGGCGTCGGCCCGCAGCGCCACCTGGATGCGCCACTGGGATCCGCCGGCCGCGGCGCTGGTGCTGAGGCGGGTGGGGGTGACGTCGTGGACCTGGTTGCCGAACGGCGCGAGGTAGTCCTCGACCTGGTTCTGGACGGCCGCCTCGTTGAGCGCCACATCAGCGGTGGTGTCGGGGGTGGCGACGGTGGCCAGCGTGGTGGTGGGACCGCCGGTGGTCGGCGACGAGGTCGGCGTGGTCACGGAAGGGCCGCCGTGGCCGCCCGGGACGGTCGTGGCTCCTTGGACCGGGCTGGTCGGCGCCGGGCCGCTGCCGACCGTCGATGCCGGGTGGCTCCCGCCGCCTCCTGTGCTGACCGGGGTGCTCGGGTCGGTGCTGCCCGTCCCGCCGGTGCCGCTGGTCCCGCCGCCCGGGATGCTGCTGCCGCCGCCGGGCATCGAGGTGCCGGGCGTGCCCCCGGGGAACGAGGGCCCGGTGGTGGCCACGGGGCCGGTGGTGCGGAACTCGGTGGTCTGGTGGGGGCTGGCGAGGTCGAGGTGCTGGGTTCCGTCGTGCTGCACGGCGCCGACGACCGCGGCGCCGAGGCCGAGGGCCATGACGGCGGCCACGCTGACCACGGCGGCCCGGGCTCGGTGGGCCCGCACCATGCGGCGGTTGACCTGCTGCCAGCCGGCTTGTTCGTCGGGCGGTGGGACCAGGCGTTGGAGGGCGGACCGCAGGCGGTCTTCAGGCATCATCGGGAAGGTTCTCCGGAGGTGGGTGCCGCGGGCGGTGCGGAGGGATCCACCGCACCCCCCGCGGGCAGGTCCCGGGCCGGCGTACGAGGCCGTTCCGAGGCGATTTCGGGGCGCCGGGCCAGGGCGGCCCGGGCATCGTGCAGTTGGGACTTGACGGTGCCGGCGCTGATCCCCATCGCCTCGGCGACCGCGTCGACGGGCAGGTCGGCCAGGTAGTGCAGGCCGACGGCCAGCCGCTGGCCACTGGGCAGGGCCTCGACCGCCGAGCGCAGGTCGAGGTCCACCGGCCGCTGCTCGGCGAAGCCGGCCACCGTCCGGGCCAGGTAGGCCTCGCGGCGGCGGTCGCCCCGGCGGCGGTTGGCCAGCCGGTTCACGGCGGTCCGCCGGAGCCAGGCCGCCGGTTGGTCGTAGCCGGCGACCTTGTGCCAGTGGCGCTCGGCCTGGACGAAGGCATCCTGCACCGCGTCGGCCGCGTCCTCGGGGCTCCCGCAGGCCAGCGTGAGCGCTCGCACCAGGGGTCCGTACTCGGCGCGGAACAGTGCTTCGATCGACATGGGGCGTGACGGTCCAAGGGTCGGGCCCACGGCATGCAGGGTGCGATCGGGCGCGCGGACGTCCCGCCGTGTGTCGTCGCGCTCGGTCACCTGCATCCTCCTTCCCACTCCGCGGCGGCCCACCCGGTTGGGTCCGGGGCCAAGTCTTCCCGCGCGGAGCGTGGCGCGCCCGTCATCGCGTCAGGCACCGTCATGCAGCCTCACGTCGAGCCGCCTCCGGCGATACAGGCCACGCCCACGAGGACCGTGACCACACCGACGACCTGCACCCGTCGGAGCTTCTCGTGGTGGAACCGCCAGGCCAGCAGCACCGTGACGGCCGGGTAGAGCGACGCGAACACGGAGGTCAGGCTGAGCGCCCCGGTGTGGGTGGCGACCGCGAACATCCCGTTGGCCCCGGCATCGAGGGTCCCGCTCGCGGCCAGGGCGGGCAGGTCGCGCCGGTCGGGCCGGGCCGCGGTCCGGGCCACCGCGGCCAGGACGGCCGTCCCGACGACGACGTTGGTGATGCGCATCGTGAGCAGGGTCATGATCACGCTGTGCTTGGCGCCGTCGGCCACCAGCACCAGGGTGGCCCCAAACCCCACGGCGGCGATCGCCGAGAGGACGAGCGGTCGCACCTCCCGCCCCCGTCCGTGAGCGGGCTCCGGGCCGCTGGCCAGCACCACGCCCACGATCGCCACGACGATCCCGACGAGCTGCACCACGTGCGGGGAGTCGCCGTGGGCCAGGCCGATGCCGACCGGGACCACCACCCCCATGGCGGCCACGGGGGCGACGACCCCCATCGTGCCCTCGGCCAGCGCGCGGTAGAAGCACCCGAGCGAGCCGAGGCCGACCAGCCCGCCGGCCACCCCCCACCCCAGGTACCCGGAGTCGCCGAAGCTGTGGGTCGCGACGGCGATGACCAGCAGGCCGATGACCGCGAAGCCCTGGGAGGTCTGGAGCACCGCCAGCGGGTGGATCCGCCGGCTGAAGGTGCCGCCGATGAAGTCGCCCGACCCCCAGCACACGCTGGACATCAACGCGAGGAACGCTCCCATGAGGTCGCCACCCTGGCACACGACACCACGGGTTCAGGCACCCGTTCCGGGCGGGGTCGGGCGGCCTCGCGACCTAGTCGGGCAGGAGGCGGCGGACCTCGGCGGCGATGCCCGGGCCGTCGAGGCCGAGGTGGGCGAGGATCGCGTCGGGCTTGGCCTGGGGGATGTAGCGGGTCGGCACGCCGAGGACCCGCACGACGGGAAGGGCCCGGCCGGCACCGGCCGAGCGCTCGACGATCTGGGCGGCGAGCTGCGAACCGATGCCGCCGTCGGCGTAGCCGTCCTCGATGGTGACGACGAGGGGGAAGGTCGCCGCGTCGTCGAGCAGATCGGGATCGAGCGGCTTGACGACCCGCGGGTCCCACACCGTGGCGTCGATGCCGTCGGCGGCCAGCAGGTCGGCGGCGGCCTCGGCCGCGGCCAGCATCTTGCCGACGCCGACGAGGCAGACCGCGGTGCCGCTGCGGACCTTGCGGGCGTGCAGGCCGTGGCCGACCTCGTCCTCGAGCACCATGCGGGCCGGGGTGTTGGGCCAACGGATGGCCGTGGGCCCGGTGGTGATCTCGAGCGCGTCGTGCAACATGACGCCGAGCTCCTGGTACGACGACGGCGCGAACATCGTCATGTTCGGGATCTTGGTGAGCAGCACCATGTCGAGCACGCCGTGGTGCGAGGCGCCGTTGTCGCCCGTGAAGCCGGCCCGGTCGATGCAGAACACCACCGGTTGGTCGTGCAGGCCGACATCGAGGTTGGCCTGGTCGAACGCCCGGGTCAGGAACGTGGAGTAGATGGCCACGACCGGCCGCAACCCGCCCATGGCCATGCCGGCGGCTGCGGTGACCGCGTGCTGCTCGGCGATGCCGACGTCGATCATGCGGCCGGGGAAGCGCTGCGAGAAGGGGAGCAGCCCGGTGGACCCGGGCATGGCCGCGGTGATGGCCACCACCTCGGGCCGCAGCTCGGCCTCCTTCATCAGCGCCTCGGAGAAGGCCTCGGTGTAGGAGCCCTGACGGGTGGTCCCGCCGCCGAGCGTCGGGCCGGTGGCGACGTCGAACGTGCCCGAGTCGTGCAGGCGTTGCTCTTCGTCCTCCTCGGCCGGCGGGTAGCCGTAGCCCTTCTTGGTGAGGACGTGGACGACGATCGGACCGTCGTACTCGCTGGCGTTCTTGAGCGCCCGCTCGAGCCCCTCGATGTCGTGGCCGTCGAACGGCCCGGTGTAGCGGACGCCGAGCGTCTCGAAGAAGATCGGCGGCTCGAACATCTCCCGCATGCCGGCGCGGGCGCCGGCCATGCCCCACGCCAGGTGGCCACCCACCATCGGGACGTCACGCACGACCCGCTCGAGCCTCGTGCGCTGCTTCAGGTACGCCGGGTGGAGGCGGAGGCGGGCAACGCTCTCGGTGAGGCGCGACACGGTCGGGGCGTAGGAGCGGCCGTTGTCGTTGAGGATGATGACGGCCCGCTTGCCGCTGTGGCCGAGGTTGTTGATGCCCTCGTAGGCCATCCCGCCGGTCATCGAGCCGTCGCCGATCACCGCGACGATGCGCCGGTGCGCGGTCTCAGGCAGGTGCTCCTGGGCCGTGGCGAACCCGTGGGCGTAGCTCAGGATGGTCGAGGCGTGGCTGTTCTCGACCCAGTCGTGCTCGGACTCCGCCCGGCTCGGGTAGCCGGACAGCCCGTTCTCCTGGCGGAGGCCGACGAACTGGTCGCGGCGCCCGGTCAGCACCTTGTGCACGTAGGCGAGGTGACCGGTGTCCCACAGCAGGATGTCGGTCGGCGAATCGAACACCCGGTGGAGGGCGATGGTGAGCTCGACGACACCGAGGTTCGAACCGAGGTGGCCGCCCACCCGCGACACGGATTCGATGATGAAGTCGCGGATCTCCCGGGACAGCTGGTCGAGTTGTGCGTAGGAGAGGCCTGCGAGGTCCGCCGGCGACGAGATCTTCTCCAAGAGCATCGCCTGCCACGGTACCCGGTGAACCCCGGGCAGAACACTCGCGGCAGGCGGCGTCGTCGGGGCGTCGGGCCACGGTTCGGGCGGCCCGTAAGGTGGCGGACGATGGGATCCGCTGGGGAGGCGCGCGACGCCGGTGAGCAGGCGCTCGGTCGCATCCGGCGGTCGGTCGAGTCGCGCATCGCCGACCTGATCCGGCGGGATCCCGAGCGGGCGGCGAACGCGGTCGAGGTCGGCCTGGTCGATCGCGCGTGGCTCGAGCAACCGGGCGACCATCCGATCCGCACCGCGACGCCGTCGGAGGTGGTGCAGCGGTTCGTCGAGCGGTCGGTCGAGCAGCGGCCCTCGGTGTTGGGCACGCTGGGCCTCAACGCGCTCCAGATGCTGTCGTGGGCGCCCGACGACCTCGGCGGCGAAGCGGCGACGACACCGCTGGCCGTCGTGTTCACCGATCTCGAGGCCTTCACCCGCTACACCGCCGACAACGGCGACGATGCTGCGCTGGCCCTGCTCGAGTCGCACCACCGGGCCATCGGTCCTGTCGTGCGGGGTCGGGGTGGCAGGGTCGTGAAGCGCCTGGGCGACGGGCTGATGCTCACCTTCCCGAGCTCTGCGGCCGCCACCTACGCCGCCGTCGAACTGCTCGAGGTCGCGCCCGACCAGCTGCGGATGCGGGCCGGGGTGCACGTCGGCGACGTACGGGTCACCCGCGACGACGTCCTCGGTCACGTGGTGAACGTGGCGGCCCGGGTCACCGAGCAGGCCAAGGGGGGCCAGGCGCTGGTCACGACCGACGTGCGGGCCGATGCGGGCGAGTTGCGCCACATCCGCTTCGGTCGCGCCCGCCGGGCCCGGCTCAAGGGCATCACCGAGCAGATCTCGGTCTGCACGGCGGAGGCCGTGTGAGCCGTCGTGGCCCCGACCGGTCGGGGGTCGCGACGTGATCGCGGCGAGCGACGCGTCGACGTGAGCGACCGGGGGGGTCGTTGGTGGTGACCCGGCGGTCCGGCGCGCCGGCGGGCCTGGTCGCCCTGCTCGAGTTCCAGCAGCAGGCGTGCCGGGCCATCGGGTCGGTCGTCTACGACCGGGTGCTCCAGCGATCGATCGACCGCGTCGGGCGGGCCGGCCCGATCCGCGACCTGCTGGCCCCCCATCGCGACGACCCCTTCGGATCGGCCCTGGCGTTGCGGTACCTCGGCTCGGTGCACCGCCTCGTGCTCGAAGGGCGGGCGCCCGAGCTGGCCGGCCACTACCCGTCGGTCGGCGGCACGCCAGGGGTCGACCTCGAGGAGTGCTTCGAGGCGGTGGTCGGTGCCCACCTGAAGGACCTGCGGGTCCTGATCGAGGCCGGGGTGCAGACCAACGAGGTCGGTCGGTCGGCCACCCTGCTCGGCGGCCTGCTCGACGCAGCCGGCGACGGGCTCCCGCTGCGGGTGCTCGAGCTCGGCGCGAGCGCCGGGCTCAACCTGCGGTGGGACCACTACCGCTACGAGGCGGGCGCGGCGACGTTCGGGCCGCCGGATTCCCCCGTTCGGTTCGTGGGCCCGTGGGTCGACCACGTGCCGCCCCTCGACGTCACGGTGGAGGTGGTCGAGCGGCGCGGGTGCGACCCCGCCCCGATCGACGCGACCACGCCGGCCGGCCGGCTCACCCAGCGGTCGTTCGTCTGGCCCGACCTCGTCGAGCGGCTGGCCCGCCTCGACGCGGCGATCGAGGTGGCCCGGACGGTGCCCGTGGCGGTCGACCGGGCCGATGGTGTCCCGTGGGTGGCCGAGCGCCTCGCCGACCCGGTCGAGGGGGCGGCCACCGTCGTGGTCCACTCCATCGTCCTGCAGTACATGACGGCCGACCAGCGGGCCGACCTGATGCGCACCATGGTCGCGGCCGGAGCTCGAGCCACCCCGACCGCGCCGCTGGTGTGGCTCCGGCTGGAGCCGGGCCGCGAGGGCGCCGAGCTGCGCAGCACCCGCTGGCCCGGCGGCGCCGAGCGCCTCCTCGCCATCAGCGCCTACCACGGCCCCCCCGTCCGCTGGCTGCGCTGACCCACCGGAT
>Ga0209023_10005676_pt1 | contig 13512 bp, 11 predicted proteins | sample LakOneMetagenome_FD_187468 | JGI IMG/M metagenome (GOLD analysis project Ga0209023, IMG submission 187468) | Freshwater and sediment microbial communities from Lake Erie, Canada (SPAdes) (version 2) | ecosystem: Environmental > Aquatic > Freshwater > Lentic | place: Lake Erie, Canada...
ATCAGGTGAGGTATTTGTAAAAGTGATGCTATATATGAATGCCGGCATGTTTGTTCCATTACACCATGACGGGCATCAATCAGGATCAATGCGAGGTTGGCGGTTGAAGCACCTGTAACCATGTTACGGGTATATTGAATATGTCCTGGCGTATCAGCAATGATAAACTTTCTTTTAGGTGTTGCAAAATAGCGATAAGCCACATCTATCGTGATTCCCTGCTCGCGTTCAGAACGCAGGCCATCAGTAAGCAATGAAAGGTCAATATGTTCCAGGCCTTTTCTTTCACTGGAATTTTTTACAGCTTCCAGCTGGTCTTCAAAAATTGATTTGGAATCGTATAGTAAGCGGCCAATAAGGGTACTTTTCCCATCATCCACACTCCCGGCTGTTGTAAAACGCAATAGTTCCATGTTATAATTTTTTACTTAATGATTGTATTCTGATTTTAAAAATAACCTTGTTTTTTCCTGTCTTCCATGGAAGTGTCTGATCTTTTATCATCACTCCTGTTTCCTCTTTCTGTACTACGGATGGCGGACACTTCCATAACAATTTTCTCTATCGTATCCGCATCTGATTCAATACCGCCAGTGATTGTAATATCACCTAAAGTACGGAAGCGAATGATCTTTTTTTCTATACTTTCCCCTTCCCGCAAAACCATATATTCGCAATTGGGCAAATACGTATTGTCCCGATAAACCACTTCTCTTTCATGCGCATAATACAGAGATGGAATGGCTATATTTTCCTGCATGATATAATTCCATACATCCATTTCGGTCCAGTTACTGATTGGGAAAACACGGAAATGTTCACCCATATTTTTGCGGCCATTGAAAACATTCCAAAGTTCCGGGCGCTGGTTTTTTGGATCCCACTGCCCAAATTCATCCCTATGTGAGAAGAATCTTTCCTTAGCGCGGGCCTTTTCTTCATCACGCCTTGCTCCACCGATAGCGGCATCAATTTTATTGGATTCAATACAATCCAATAAGGTCACGATCTGAAGTGCATTACGGCTGGCATTCAAACCATTTTCTTCTTTTGCTCTTCCTTTATTAATAGATTCCTGTACCGAGCCAACCAGTAATTGTACGCCCAATTCTTTTACAAGTTTATCCCTGAAATTCATGGTCTCCGGGAAATTATGGCCGGTATCAATATGAATCAAAGGCATTGGAATTTTAGCTGGCCAAAATGCTTTTTGAGCCAGGTGTGTTACCACTATTGAATCTTTGCCCCCGGAAAATAAGATTGCCGGGCGGTCGAACTGGGCTGCTACTTCCCGCAATACAAAAATTGCTTCTGCTTCCAGTTCCTGTAAGTGGTCTAAATAATATTTATGCATAAAATAATAATTACAGTTTTAATTTTGATGTAATATAACTAACCACCTTGTGCGTGGCTTCCTGAATACTTTCCTGGTGTGTTCGAATATGAATATCCGGATTTTCCGGCGCTTCAAATGGAGAACTAATGCCTGTGAAATTACTAATTTCGCCAGCTCTTGCTTTTTTATATAACCCTTTTACATCCCTTTGTTCACAAACTTCAACCGGGGCATCAACATATATTTCAATAAATTGATCGCCCATTAAACCTTTAAGAATTTCCCTGTCTTTTTTAAATGGGGAAACAAATGCTGCTAACACAACAATACCCGCATCACAAAATAAATTAGCAACTTCTCCAATCCGGCGAATGTTTTCATTTCTTCCTGCTTCAGAAAAATCGAGGTCTTTATTGATCCCGTTTCGGATATTATCTCCGTCTAAAATATAGGTATGATAACTATCGGCAAAAAGTGCCTGTTCCACTGCATTGGCAATGGTGCTTTTTCCTGAACCTGAAAGGCCGGTAAACCAAAGGCAGGCAGCTTTATGGCCCTGGCGTGATTCTTTATCAGCCTTACCTAATTTAAAATTATGTGGGATTATGTGTAATTTTTCCTGCATGTTTTAAAAATTATTATTACTAAGGCTTAGGCCCTTTCAACAACAAACCAGGGATTTAGTAAATTTTCTTTATTATATGCAAGATCATTGTTGTTTGTGTAATCATATACCCGGCAACCTGAATATTTTGCAACTGCATGACCAGCGGCTGTATCCCATTCCATAGTTGGTGCAAGTCTTGGATAAACCTGGGCTTTGCCTTCAGCTACCAGGCATAATTTTAAAGAACTACCCGCGCTGATAAGTTCTACTTCTCCAAATTTCTTTTTCCTGCCCTCAATAAATGCATCCGTTTCGGGTGTATTGTGTGAGCGGCTGGCTACCACAGTATATTTCTCCGGTAATTGTGCAGAAGGTATAGTATGCGCTTTCGCCAGTTCAAAATCTATTGCTGTAGGAGTGGCGTCTGCTGGTATATTGGCTATATAACTTCCTGACTCTTCAGTACCATAATATAATTTGCCTGAAACGGGAACATATACGACCCCCAAAACGGGTACGCCATTTTTAATCAATGCTATATTTACTGTAAACTCCCCATTCTTTTTAATAAATTCTTTCGTGCCATCCAAAGGATCAATCAGCCAAAATGTATCCCAGCCTTTTCTTTCCTCGTAAGATAATAATTTTCCTTCTTCACTTAAAATTGGCAAGCCAGTACCGGATAGGGCATCCTTAATCACATTGTGCGAATTTTTATCGGCTTGTGTTAAAGGCGAATTATCCGATTTCGTTTCAACAGTAAAATCCTGGTTGTAAACATTCAGAATGGCCTTCCCTGCTTCGATGGAGGCATGAATAGCCTTTTTCAACAAATCCTTCATGTGTTTTTAATAAATTATTCCTTTTTATTCAATTTCTGGGGCGCAAGATAGTGAATTTACAAATGCTTTCAGCGTTGTTATACTGAAAATTGAAAATTCATTGCATTAACCGTTCTTTTTTATTTTCTTTCCGTGCATGTAAGAGCATATCATACAATTCCAGGGTTTTATTTACCTGGTTTTTTAAAGAATAGTTTTTTAAAACGAATTCATGCGCTTTTTTACTTTGAACGGAAAAATCCGGGAGATTTTCAGTAAAAGATATAATTGTATCTGCAATTTTTCCTGCATCAAAAACATCAAATTTGTTGCCGAAGCCTTCAAACTCAAGTTGCTTTATACCACCCACATTACTTACAACCGGGACGCAGCCACACGACATAGCTTCTAATAATGAAAGTGGCAACCCTTCAAAATCACTGGTCATTAAGAAAATATCCATACGATGAAAAGAAGCTACTGTATCATGAAGCTGGCCGGGCATTTCAATCACTTCTGTAAGCCCCTTTTCTTTCACCATTTCTCTTATTTTCTCTTCCTCATAATCTGCACCAATCAATAAAAACCTGATCTTATCCGATTTTTTATGAACTGCTTCTGCCACTTCCACCCATCGGTCGATCCGCTTCTGCCGCCGAAACATAGCCACCAGGCCAACAACCAGTTTGCGGGATGGGTCAGGCGTTTTTTGTTGAAATTGAAATTTATCTGTATTGATTCCATTGATCAGTGCAATGTGATTGTTGGTTTTATAAAACCAACTTTTTTGCACTTTTTCCAGGGTATAAAATACTTCATACCCACATGAAATGATGCTATCATACATACCATATGTGAGCCCATTCATATAATAATGCAGGCGGTGATGGTGTGTAAATAAGTTGTGTTCGGTATAAATAAATATAGTCTTTGGGCAAAGTTTTTTTGCAAAAGCAACCAGCCAACCCATTAAAGGCAAATGAACATGAACAATTTCATATTTATTTTTCCTGATAAGGCGAAGCATTTTGATATATTCCATCGGAAATTTTCCTGAATAAATATCGAAGGAGTAGATATTATTGACAAGGCCATCTATTTGAGGTACTAATTCCAACCGCCTGCTATTACCGATGATTAAGTCAGAATCCAGGCGTTCTTTAAATCCTTCACTGTGAAATAATTCGCGTAATAATACTTCAGCGCCACCGTAATTAAACTGGCTTATTACGTGTGCTATTTTAATTTTTCCATTCATGTTGTCTTAAGTATTTAGTGCAATTAGCCGGGGTTCCTGCAAAGCCTGTGGCGGTAATTGGCGAACTTTAAAAAATTTCACTTTCCCGGTTTCCCATAATATACTGATCGCAAAAATGAGGACCGAATTATACCATAAAGTGGAATCCCAAACACGGCTGGTAAAGAGGCCTGCAAACTGGGAAATATAATAAGCGAGCGTGGGCACTGCCAAAATAAGCTGGTTGGTACGGATTGCATATTTTAAATTCTGGTAACCGCGATAAAAAACAGCCCAGATGAACATTAAATAAAAAATTGTACCAATAAGCCCATATTCCACCAGGAATTCCAGGATCGTATTATGCATAATATGGCCTGAAACCTCTGGTGCATATAAAGTTACTGCATATACTGAGGCTGTTTCATCTCCCCCAAATCCAAGTAAAGGCTGATGGGCAACCGCTTCAATTCCTGAATACCAAAAATCTGTTCTTCCTGTACTTAAGCCGGATATTCCGCCTTGTTCTTCCTGGAATAATGCCCGCTGAATCGTTGCTGAATCCTGTAACAAGTAGAGTGCGACTCCGGCCCCTACAATTCCTAAAATAATCATTGCGGTTTTCAAATCTGTACTCCTGTTCCATAAAGTGAGGTAAGCACAGGCGGCCATCATAATGAAAAAACAAAGAAATCCATTTTTTGAACCTATTTGCATGACTACATACAGCGTTCCAACAATTGATAAAAGTGCAATGACTTTCAATAAGAAATTCTTTTTCCTGTCAAAGAAAATGATAAATGAAAATGGAATAAGTGTTGACAAATTTCCACCCATTATACCATGATGTGCCATACCAAAGACTGACATATCAAAACGTCCAACCCCGGGGTTTACAATAATATAAACAGCCACAATCAACAGAATGAAAGGCGCCAAAGTTTTTAAAAGATTTATTGTGTTTAAAAATCTTGGCTTGAAATAGTTGATACTCCATTTCAGCAATAACCAAAAGAAGAATATTTTAATCAGTTTTAAAATCACCCTCATCCATGCAGGTGATGCGATCTGAGGAACTTGTGGGTGCATCAATAAAACAATATACCCAATCGCGACAATTACACCGAGCCAGATAAATAGCAATGTCAGTTTAAATGGAACTTTCTTTTTTGCTTTTTGGATCAGGTCAAATATAATAACAGGAGTAAGCAGTGCAATTGCGATACTTTCAGCCATGCTTGATTGTGATACACCTGCATCCTTTGTAGTAGTTACAAGACTATTAGTTGTTAAAGCCCCTTCTACTATTGGTATTATGAGCAGTAATGGCAACAAATAATCCCTGTTGAAAAGAATTATTGGTATTGTAACAATAAGTAAAGGAATACCGGACCCAAGAATAGTTGATAATGCTACACTTACCAGGAAGAAAAATATTCCTAAAAAGAGTTTTATTTGCTTCCCGGAAATTTGAAATGAAGGCATAAGTGACTTTTTATTTTTTTCAAAAAATAAATATAATTAAACACCGGGCTGCTCCTTCGGCCGCCAGTGTGATAAATCAGTATGTAACAATTTTTCTAATTTTTCAACATCGTCTTTAAAAATATCCCAAACAAAGAGCCGGTCTTCCATACTTAATTTTTCCGGCTCTTTTTCCCGCATAGCGGCCTTCATTTTATTTTTGATAAAATCAGGCATTTTTTCCGCAATCCGCTGGGTTCCTTTTACACCAAATATCTTATTGGCCAATTTATTGGCCGACCTGCTGAAATTAAAATTGACAATTTCTTTATTCGGTACAATGAAATTTTCATCAACCTTCAGAAAACGAAATAAGCCACTCATTGTTTCATCAAACTTATGAATAAGATCTTCAGCAAAAGTAATTTTTATCTGGTCATCTTCAAACCTTTGGCCATAAAATTCTAACATTTCTGTGTACAATCCTCCCTGAATATAAGTACGTAAGCGCGTGGCATCATCGGCATGATCTTCATGACTTTTTATCCAGCGATCCGCTCCTTCACTTCCTTCCAGTGATACATTGTCATTAGCAAGCTGATTTTTATTTATTAGAATGGCTTCCCTGAAAGTTTTAGTCTCTGTTCCCCGGCCATATTGCATCCGCCAACTGGAAAATGCACGGTCCACCGGGTTTCGAAAACAAAAAATTAAGCGCATGCCGGGGTAATGCTCTTTGATCCTGTCTGCCACAAATGGAAGAAAAGAATAACTCGGAGTTGTTTCTCCAATCGCAATTTCATTTTTCGCTTCCTGGAAAAAGGTTTCATAAAAAGCCATTCCTTTTTCATAATACAAACTAAAAAAGCGGGTTTCTTTTATTTTGGAAGTATAAATATCAGGGTGTTGGCCGAGGTAGTAATGCAATGAACTGGATGAACATTTTGGAGGCCCTGCCACGATAAAATTTGGATGCATATTTTATAAATTATTTTCTTATTAAATAAATGTTGAATAGCCATTTTCAATGGCCCATTGTTTTACTTCTTCATAATTATCAATCATATTTTCCAGTGCCGGCGGGTTCAATTTTTCTGTGGCAGGTTGTATTATTTCCCGCGAAACTTCCAGGAAATCAAACACTCTCCCGGTCATTTCATCCCAATTCGCAAAATCTGAATAATCAATCTGAAGGGTTTCCATGCCAGCTGAAACAGCTTCCAGTTTTTTTGACCACCTCCCGGTTTCATTTATTTTTTCCGACAAAAGTTGCAAATTTACATGTAATTTTTTATTTACATTTTTATCATCGCCAGGTTCTTTATGATATACGCCACTTTCCCGGGCTTTCATATCTGAAAGTACATTCCTTATAATATTTTTCCGCGTTAGTAAAATAACTTTAATATTATTTTTTTTCAAATAATCCATAATGCCAGGCATATATAATATATGCTGGTACATCATTTTAAAACCGACCGCTTTGTACCCGGGTTTTTCCTGATTATAAAAGTTATTCATAAAACGCCTGAGCCGCAGTATGACATTCGGGAAGTTGATTAAGTAATTTATTTTATTGCTTAATACCTTAATCCGCCAAAAAGGAAACTGGCATTCAGTATGATAAATATTACCCGGGAAATAAAATAATTCGCCTGCACAAAAAACCTGTGGATGCCTGTCAAGTGTTTTTACTAAAACTGTTGAACCGGAACGGGGTAAGGTAATGATTACAAATTTTTTTAAATCGCTTTCCATATTAAATCATTTCATTTACAGACAATTCCGGATCCATATTTCTTTTTCCTTTTTTTCCACCCTTACCCTTATTCTTAATCATTTTCATGATTTGTTCGTGAACAGGTGCAAAATCTTTTCCTAATAGTATTGGCTTTTTGAAAAAAGCGTAGCCAAAAAATATTCCCAGTAACACGCAAAGGACAGAGAAAGCAATAATTTCATCGTGCACCAGCAATAATACCAGGTAATAAATAATATATGCAGGCGGTATGATAAATAATGATAATAACAGCCCGTTTCCAAAGGGCTTAAGCAGTAGTTTTTGCCATTGGGTTTTAAAAACCCGGTTGCGAATGGTGAGGATCATAGAAAGATAATTCTGTACAGATGCCAAAGTTATACCCCATGAAATCCCGGGCAATCCCCAGTAATGACCCACCCAAATTCCAATAGCAAGTGCAATTAAATATTGAAATTTCCTGTTTGCATTTTTATAAATCAAATTCCGGACACGCATAAGTGCATCTGCGACTTTTGTGGAAATCCGGAATGGTAATGAAAGGAGTAAAATTTGCATAGGTAAAATAGCTTCCTCCCAATGATGCCCCAGTAATATGTATACAACCGGCCTTGCAAAAACAATGGAGAAAAAACTAATTGGCAAAAGCATTGAATTGGAAAAAGACAGGCCTTTATAAAAAAAACGGAATAATACATTATCTTCATCTCCAATTTTCACCATAGATGGGACCATTAATTTTTGAACCATATCTCCCAGGTATCTTACCGGCAAACTCGTGATCCTGTATGCCCTGTCAAAAACACCCAAAACATTGATGGGCACTAATTTTCCAATGAATAAGGTAACCCCGAAATTATTCATATAATTATTAATGCGTACCAGGGTAAGGCCCATACCATAATTAAAAAGATCCTTCCAGTGCTTTAATGTAGATCCGGCTCTTAAGGGCAAAGGTTCATAAAACCAACCCATGATGCTTTTCGCGAAGAAATAAAAGAGTAATGACCAGATCATCGCCCAGACTCCATATCCATAAATGCCCAGGATTACACCCAGTACATTACTGGCCAGCATGCTCATGCCATCGCAAATAAAAATCTCTTTGAATTTGAATTCTTTTTGCAGGAGGTTCATGGAAGAAGAACCAAATGAAAGAAAAAAGAATAAAAGGCCGACAACGCGAAGGATCAATGTAAGTGATGGTTCTTTATAATATTCAGCTATATAAGGTGAGGCAATATAAAAAAGAATATACATCACAAAGGCAATGAGCAGGCTAAAAAATAGTGCAGCATTTTTATGTTGTGGTTCCACTACCCTTCTTTGCAGCAATGCATCGCCCATCCCCGCTTCGGATATGGAAGTAACAAAATTGAGAAATGCATTTGCCAGGGCAAAAATTCCAAAAGCAGCCTTTGAAACATACCGGGCCATCACTGCATAAAAAATAAACTGTGAAGCCACAATAACTATAACGTTCAATAACTGCCACATCCCTGACTTTACTAAGACACTCTTATTTGGCATGATCAGGTTTTATTAAAAATTTTCCCTGCCAGGTTTTTGGCGCTATGTTTATTGAAATAATTTTTCCAGGATTCATCCAGCCTGATCTCTCTTTTATCAAATCGTTTTGGCGTTCCGCCTAACGTATGATCATTCACCAGTTCCATGTATTTTGGCGCTTCAAAAGATAACATGCCGGAAAATGAAAATATTTTTTCAAGTTCTTTGCCAGTGTTTACTGCAAGGTCTTCATAGCGGATAGAAACAGCATCTTTTTTATCTATGATTTTTAAAACGGCGTTTGCAAATTTTTTATACACCCAGGCTTTATAAAGGTCCTTGAATGATATACTTATTTTATTCTTAGCCTTACTCATTTTTTTGGAGTATGCGATTCCCCGCATATCCCTGGTAAGGAAAATAAATTTCATAGGCATTTCCTTTTCCTGCTGATATAAAGCCAATGCCTGGACCGGCAATTTTGTTGAATCAATAATAAAATTTTTACCTGTCATTTTATAAACTGCCTTATAAACGGCAAACACATTCCGCACTATTTTTTGAGCCCTGTCTGACCTTATTTTTTGATAAACTTTCTTTTTGAAAAACCGGGATGAAATTCCAAACGAAAGTGAATTCAATGAAGTATAAGGCCAGTTGATTTTGGTATCAAACTCTTGTGCTGGTCGGCCATTTAAAATTTTTTGTAAAACAGGAGACCAAAACGGGCAAACTGTTAGTGCTTCACCACAGGAGCATGTCCAGCCCCATTTTTCACCCGGCCCTTCTTTCAGTATATGATTTTTAAGCATGGCTACTTCACCCAATGAAACGGCTTCATTCGATTTGGATAAAATATTTTCCAGCAAAGTGGAGCCTGATCTTTTATCAGCAATTATATACAGTATCGTTGGAACTTCAGCCATAACATAATTGAAGTTAGGATATCACGCAGAAAAAGCAAAATGGCCGGATAAAATCTGGTCCATCATTTCTTTTTCTTTCATCATTTCCGGGTCCATGGAAAGTTGTTTTTTATTTTGATTATAAATTTTATTCTCTTTTAAATACCTGCTGATTTGAATAGATGGAGGCAATGCAGAAAAAGATAAAATATCTGCGACTATTTTTTCAGGCATTTCTACAAAATCTTCATAAGCAACCGTCATGCAAGGAACATTGTGTTGTGCAATTTCCGCATTTGTCTTTTCCTGGATTTTTTTGTATTGTAAGGCTGCAAGTAACCAGGGATGATCCGTATGTGAACTGGCCCAGGCTTCTTCTTCTTTTGTATAAGCGCCAAGCCACCATAACTGGTGTGCCCCTTTATCCTGCCAGAAGTCAACTTTCAACCAGGATTGAATAGTATAAAAAGGATCACGGATAATATTTATAAAGATAGCATCGGGAAAAATACTTTTGAGATAGCCAATTCTTGAAGGGCCTGTAATTTTAAAACTCAACCTGCTGCGTCCCTGGTTTTTAACCATTTTTGCAAAAAAAGAACGAATCGTAAGAGCCTCTTCCGCCGTTGCAGTATCATTTAATAAAAAACTCCTGGAAAAATCGATCCTGTTCCCGGTTATATGTTCCCAGAAATCGTACGCTTCCACGGGTTTAAAAATAAATTTATTGAAAAATGAAACCTTATTTAACTGAGGTTTTTGTCCATAAATATGCCAGTATTTATTTTCAAAAAAGCGGCGCAGGAAATTGACGGAATTAGAGGATGGAAATTTTTCCTGGTAATTCGATGGCCACGCAAGTTGTTCATGGCGAAAAATAATTTCAGATATAACAGTTGAACCCGATCTGCCGGAGCCTATAAAAATCAAAGGCTTCGCAAGTGTTATCATTTGTTTTATTATTTTCCCTTACATATAAAATTCAGTTATCTGAAATAAGGTAAACATATTTACAGGTTTCCCTGATTAATTTTTTGAAAACATTCTTTTCAAAATAGATTTACTTTTTTTCTCTTCATAATAACCATAACCATATCCTTTTCCATACCCATAACCATATCCATAATTATAGCCTGCGATTTTTTTCACATCATTTAAAATAATGTTCAAACGCTTCAGCCGGTTATTCATATACAATTCTTCTACCAGTTTGATCTGGCGTTTGAATGTGTATTTCTGGCGAATTACATAAAAATTCAAATCAGTGAATTGCCCAATGATCAAAGCATCGGTAACAAGACCAACAGGCGGTGCATCAACAATTATATAGTCAAAGTTTTCCCGCAGGTAGGTAAAGAGTGATTTGACTTTTGGGTTAGTAATTAATTCAGAAGGATTAGGAGGAATTGTGCCTGAACTTACCAGGAAACAGTTCTCATGTATGTTGGTTGTTTTGATAATGGAGCTTGCCGGCACATTGGTAACAATATAGTTCGTCATTCCGTTCTCATTGCTAATTCCAAGGGCAGAAGATACTTTTGGTTTACGAAGATCCATTTCAACGATCACTACTTTTTTCCCGGAGATAGCCAGTGCACTTCCCAGGTTTATGGCTACGAAAGTTTTTCCTTCGCCACTCATGCTGGATGTCATCATTACCACCTTATCATCTTCACCAGTCATTAGATATTGCATATTGGTTCTTAATGTCCGGAACTGCTCAGAAATAGCGGTCCTGGAATCGCGGGAAACGGCGACGACATCATCCGATTTATTATGGTTAATTTCTGCAACTACCGGAACACTTGTTTCATTACTTATATCTGCCGGAGTAAGTACTTTATTATTTAGCAACTCTTTAAAGAACAGCACAGCAGAAGGAATAAGGCATCCCAAAACAAAAGCAGATAAATATAAAATCAAACCACTTGGCCAGTAAGGCAATGGGTCAGCTTGTGGTGCATCAATAATACGGATCGGTGAAATATTGTTGTAACGGGATACTTCAGTTTGCTCTTTTGTTTGCAGTAGATAGGTATATAATCCCTGTAAAACTGCCTGCTGGCGTGCATAATCAAGGGAAATCCTTTGTTGTGTCGGCACTTTTTGAACAGAATAATCCACCAGGTTATTCCTTCTTTTCAAATCGGCCTGGTTGACTTGCAATCCATTTAAAAATGTCTTCATGATTTTCAACAAGTCACTCCGTTGTTGTGCAAGCTGGATATCAATGCTTTTTACAGCAGGGTTATCTTCAGTAAGATTTAATAATGATTTTTGCCTGTCCAGTTGCATTGAATTATACCTTTCCAGTAATGAAACAAAAGCCGGGTCGGAAATGGGCGCCGTCGTAGGCATAATCCTTTCATTATTATTATTATCGGCAAGGTAGTTAATCAGATCCTGCACCACGCGGATTTGAACGTCCTGCTGGGAAACCAGGTTTTGAATATCTGCAGTAGTTTCTACCAAAGCTTTGGATTGTACATCAAGGTCTGTAAGTGAATTACTTTTCTTAAAGCCTTCAATATTCCTGTCTATATCACTCAAATCTTTTGAAACACCCACCAACCTGGAGTCGATGAAAGCGATCGTACTATCAGCAACCCGGTTACTTTCACTCAGGCTGCTTTGAACATAAAGCTTAATGATTTTATTCAAAATGTCCTCGCCTTTCCTGGGAACAGACACATCCACATTTAAGTCTATCGTTGTTACATCAGTACTTGTAACAACGGCTGTTACATTTTCAGCATACACATTCATATATGTATTTCCGTAGGTATCTATTTTCATACCTAACTGGTGCGTAGAATCTTTTTCTTCAACCAGGGGGTTTTTTACAAGTACCCATTTCCCGTATTTAAAATTTAAAGTATCCCCCCATGTAGCCTGGAAACTGCTGTCTGAATCCTGGTTAACAAAAGAAATTTTATCTTTATTAATCCGGATATCATATTCAACAGGATCATCCAGTTTATTGGCCAGCGAGATTATAGTAATGAAAAAAGGAGATTTATCATAACTCTCCTGGTAACGGATATCGCCCTGCGCCCAATAGGTTACATTTAATTGCAGATCTTTGATTGCCTGGTTTAAAATTGTGCGGGATTGCATAATCTGCAATTCATTATTCACATCCGTTTGCGTTGAAAATAATCCCAGGTCTGTAAGTATAGAACTTTCACTAAGGCCGGCAGAGGTTTTATTTCCATTATCACCGTTTACAAGCACCCTCGCATATGTATGAAACATGGGTGTTGCATAAATATTATATAGGATGGCAATTCCAAAACAAAGGATGCCCGCAAGGACATACCAGTACCAGTTTCCCAACACTTTTGCGACGAGGTATTTAAAATCAAAATCATTTCCTTTTTCATTATATACCTGTACATGCGTACTATTCTGATCCTGCATTGTAAAATTGTATTTAAATTAAAAACTTCAAGTAGGTTATTAACGGAATAAAACGCGTGATGTTAAAATCACCAATAAAGATAGAGCGGAACCAATCAATGCGATATCCCTCACTCTATATGAATTAGTGCTTTCAACCCTGGAAGCTGTTGGCTCTACATAAATCACATCATTCGGCCGCAAGTAAAAATAAGGGGAACTAATAGCAGCCGTATTATCCATATCCAGGCGGGTAAGTTCTTTCTGACCATTAATATCCCTGATCAACATCACATTATCCCTGCGACCATAAATCGTAATATCACCAGCGAGACCCAAAGCATCTATAACCGTTGGCTTTTCGTTTGGAATAATATATGTGGAAGGATTTTTAACTTCACCTAAGATAGTAACTTTGAAATTGGCAAACCGTACATTCACAACCGGCTCCTTGAAAAAGACTGCAATTTTAGAT
>Ga0209023_10005678_pt1 | contig 13510 bp, 13 predicted proteins | sample LakOneMetagenome_FD_187468 | JGI IMG/M metagenome (GOLD analysis project Ga0209023, IMG submission 187468) | Freshwater and sediment microbial communities from Lake Erie, Canada (SPAdes) (version 2) | ecosystem: Environmental > Aquatic > Freshwater > Lentic | place: Lake Erie, Canada...
CCTGCCGCCGTGGGGCCCGCTGGTGGTGTTCACCCTCGGCGTGTGGCTCACGCGTTCGGCCGGCTGCGTGATCAACGACTACGCCGATCGTTGGCTGGATCCGAACGTGGAGCGCACCAAGGCGCGACCGCTGGCCACCGGCGCGGTGTCCGGACGCGAGGCGCTGGCCGTGTTCGCGGTGCTGATGCTGGTCGCGTTCGGGCTGGTGCTGACGACCAATCGCCTGGCCGTGCTGCTGAGCATCGTCGGCGTGTTCCTCGCCGCGAGCTATCCCTACCTCAAGCGCTACACCTACCTGCCGCAGGTCTACCTCGGCATGGCCTTCGGCTGGGGCATCCCGATGGCGTTCGCCGCGGTGCAGGGCCACGTGCCGGCGCTGGCGTGGCTGCTGTACGTGGCCAACATCTTCTGGGCCACCGCCTACGACACCTGGTACGCGATGGTCGATCGCGACGACGACCTGCGCATGGGCGCGAAGTCGACCGCGATCCTGTTTGGCGACATGGACCTGGTCGCGCAGGGCGTGCTCTACGCCTGCATGTTCATCGCATTGGCGCTGGTCGGGCGGCAGGCGCAACTCGGCGCGTATTACTGGTACGGAATCGGCGTCGCCGCGCTACTGGTGTTGTGGGAATTCTTCCGCGCACGGCATCGCGACCGCGACGGCTGCTTCCGTGCGTTCCTGCACAACCATTGGGTGGGAATGGCGATTTTCGCCGGCATTGCGCTGGACTATCTGCTTCGAGCCCCTCTCCCGCCGGGATAGGGGCTCGTCACGGCACCCGTGCACACACCCACGCCTCCACGCGCGCGACGCCAGCCTTCCCCAAAGCCTTCGCGGCGGCATGCAAAGTTGCGCCGGTGGTCATGACGTCATCGACCAGCACCACGCTCGGCGGTAACGACGCCGATGCATCGACTTCGAACGCGTTGCGCAAATTGCGCTTGCGCTGGTCGGCATGCAGCCGCGATTGCGCGGCGGTGGCGCGCGCGCGCAGCAGCAGGTCGTCGCGCAATGGAAGGCCGCAAGCCGCGGCCAATGGTTTCGCCAGTTCCAATGCCTGGTCGTAGCCGCGTTGGCGCAAGCGCTTGCGATGCAACGGGATCGGAACGATCGCGGCGTCGTGCGGGAATCGCGGCGCGGTTTCGCGCATCAACGCCGCGAGCAGGCGTCCGGCGGCGAGGTCGCCGTGGAACTTGAAGCGCGGCAGCAGCCGATCCAGCGGCGGCGCGTAGAGGAAGGCCGCATGCACGGTATCCAGCGGAGGGGAGCTTCGCAGGCATTCGCCACAGGCCCGTGCCGGCGCCGGCACGGGCAGGGCACAGCGCGGGCAAGCAGTCCGCAGCCACGGCAATCCGGCGTGGCAGGCGGTGCAGAGGTCGCGTCCGCTGACGCCCCGACCACCGCAGGCGAGGCAATGCGCGGGCCAGGCCCGGCGCCAGGCGCGACGCCAGCCGTCAACCATTGCCATGGTCGTGAAGTTGACAGCCCCGGGCATGCTTTCCAGACTGCCCGCCTCCGGCCCGCCTGTCTGTCAGGGAATTCCGAAATGACGTCGCTACGCCACGATTGGTCCCGTCCTGAAATCGAGGCCCTGTTCGATTTGCCGTTCCCCGAACTTCTGCACCGCGCGGCGACGGTGCATCGCGCGCATTTCGACCCGTCCGAGGTGCAGGTCAGCACCCTGCTGTCGGTGAAGACCGGCGGCTGCCCCGAGGATTGCGCCTACTGCCCGCAGGCGCAGCGCTACCACACCGGGGTCGAAGCGACGAAGCTGATGTCGACCGAAGCGGTGGTCGAGAAAGCGAAGCAGGCCAAGGCCGCCGGCGCATCGCGCTTCTGCATGGGCGCGGCCTGGCGTTCACCGCACGACCGCGACATCCCCAAGGTCGCGGCGATGATCCGCGAGGTGAAATCGCTCGGCCTCGAAACCTGCGCCACGCTCGGCATGTTGTCGAACACGCAGGCGCACGCGCTGCGCGACGCCGGGCTCGACTACTACAACCACAACCTCGATACCGCGCCGGAGTTCTACGGCGAGATCATCCACACCCGCGAGATGCAGGATCGCCTCGACACGCTCTCGCACGTGCGCGACGCGGGCATGAAGACCTGCTGCGGTGGCATCGTCGGCATGGGCGAATCGCGTGCGCAGCGCGCCGGCCTGCTGCAGGCGCTGGCGAACCTGCCGGCGCATCCGGATTCGGTGCCGATCAACCGCCTGGTGGAAGTGCCGGGCACGCCGCTCGGCGATGCGCACACCTCGGCGCTGCTCGATCCGTTCGAATTCGTGCGCACCATTGCGGTGGCGCGGATCATGATGCCGAAATCGATGGTGCGCCTGTCCGCCGGCCGCGAAACGATGAGCGACGAACTGCAGGCGCTGTGCTTCGCCGCCGGCGCCAACTCGATCTTCTACGGCGAGAAGCTGCTGACCACCGGCAATCCCGACACCGAGCGCGACATGGCGCTGTTCGCGCGCCTGGGCCTGCGCCCGATGCAGGTCGAATCCGCCGCGGACGACGCGATCGATGCGTGTTCGACCACCGTGCACGCCGGCATCACCGCGGCGGCCTGAGATGAAACAGGCGTATCGCGCGAGCTGCCATTGCGGCAAGGTCGTGGCCGAGGCCGAGCTCGACCTCGAACAGCCGAGCTTCCGCTGCAACTGCTCGATCTGCCGGCGCACCCGCTTCTGGCCGGCAGTGGCGACGCCGGACGGCTTCCGCCTGTTGCAGGGCGAGGATGCGCTGGTGAAATACGTGTTCGCCGGCGGGAAGAACCATCACTTCTTCTGCGGCAGCTGCGGCGTGCGCGTGTTCGGCGTCGGCAACGACACGCCGATCGGGAAAATGTATGGAGTCAACCTCGGTTGCCTCGAAGGCGTGACCGAGGAAACGCTTTCGAACATCCCGATCGTGTACATCGACGGGATGCACGACCGGATGCACACCCCGGAATTCACCGCCCACCTCTGACCGGATCGAGCGCATGGCCCGCCCCGACCTCCGCCAACGCATCGCCAGCGCGCGCGCGCAGCGCGTCGCACAGGACCGACTGCGCGTGCGCCGCACCGCGACCCGCCGCGATGGCGTGCGCTTCGAGGTCGACGGCCACTGGCTGACCGGGTTCTGCGGCAACGACTACCTCGGCCTGTCGCAGCATTTCGCGGTGGTGAACGCGCTGCAGGATGCCGCCTCGCGCGAAGGCGCCGGCGGCGTCGCCTCGCACCTGGTCTGCGGCCACCACGCCGCGCACGCCGCGCTGGAACGCGAAGTCGCGGAATGGCTCGGCGTGCCGGCCGCGCTGCTGTTCGGCAGCGGTTTCATGGCCAACCTTGCGGTGGTGCAGGCGCTGCTCGGCGACGACGACGTGTGCGTCCAGGATCGCCTCAACCACGCCAGCCTGGTCGATGCCGCGCGCCTCGCCGGCTGCAGTCTGCGCCGCTATCCGCATGCCGATGCCGAAGGCGCGCTGCGGCAATTGCGCGCTTCGCCGGAAGGCGCGGCGCTGCTCGCCACCGACGGTGTGTTCTCGATGGATGGCGACGTCGCGCCGTTGAAACAGCTCGCACTGGTTGCGCGAGCGCAACGCGCGGCGATGTACGTGGACGATGCGCACGGCGTCGGCGTGCTCGGCCCCGAAGGCCGCGGCAGTGTCGCCGACGCGGGACTCGGCGTCGACGCGGTGCCGCTGCAACTGGTCACGCTGGGCAAGGCGCTGGGCAGTTACGGCGCGCTGGTCGTGGGCGACGCGGAGCTCATCCGCCATCTCGCCGAGACCGCGCGGCCCTACCTCTACACCACCGCATTACCGCCGGCGCAGGCCGCGGCCTCGCTGGCGGCGGTGAAACTTGCGCGGCGCGACCAGTGGCGGCGCGACCGCCTCGTCGCGAGCGTGGCGCGCTTCCGCGAAGGCGCAGCGAAGCGCGGGTTCGAACTGCTGCCGTCGGAAACGCCGATCCAGCCCGTCATGTGCCATGACGATGCGCGCGCGCTGGCGTTCGCACTGGCGCTGGAAGCGCAAGGGTTCTGGGTCGCGGCGATCCGCCCGCCGACCGTGCCCGAGGGTCAGGCGCGGTTGCGCATCGCGTTTTCCGCGCTGCATTCCGATGCGGACGTCGACGGCCTGCTCGACGCGCTGGAATGGGCGCGCGAGGCGGTCGGCAACGGTTTCTCCTTCGATCACGCAGCGAGCGCATGAGCTTGTTCGTGGAAACCCGCGGCGAAGGCCCGCCGCTGGTGCTGCTGCACGGCTGGGCGATGCACGGCGGCGTGTTCGCGCCGCTGGTCGAACGCCTGTCGTCGCGCTTCGCGCTGCACCTGGTCGACCTACCCGGGCACGGCTACAGCCGCGACAGCGGCGTGCCGTTGCGGCTCGATGCCTGCGTCGAGGCGATCGCCGCGCAGGTGCCGCGCGCGCTCTGGTGCGGTTGGTCGCTGGGCGGGCTGGTCGCATTGCATGCAGCGGCAACGCGTCCGCACGATGTTCCCGCGTTGGCGATGCTGTGCGCGAGCCCGTGCTTCGTGCGCGGCGACGGTTGGAAGCATGGCGTGTCCGCCGACATTTTCCGCAACTTCGCCGACGGATTGCGCAACGACTACCGCGGCACGCTCGAACTGTTCGTCGCGCTCGAGGCCTTCGGTTCCGACCACGCCAGGGACGACATCCGTTCCCTGCGCGGCGAATTGTTCGCGCGCGGCGAGCCCTCGGCGGAAGCACTTGCAACCGGCCTGGAATTGCTCGAAACCAGCGACCTGCGCGGCGCGTTGCCGACGCTCGCGGTGCCGTCGCTGTGGATAGCCGGACGACGCGACCGGCTGGTCGATCCGGGCGCGATGCAGGAGGCCGCCGCGCTCGCGCCGAACGCTGCCGTGCACGTGGTCGAACACGCCGGGCACGCGCCCTTCCTCACCCATGCGGACGAGGTCGCGGCGCTGCTCGCGGATTTCGCCACGGAACGCACCGCATGAATGCGTTGTACGACGCGCGGCAGGTGCGGCGCGCGTTCTCGCGCGCGGCCTCCGGTTACGACGCGGCCGCGAGCCTGCAGCATGCGGTCGAAGCGCGATTGCTGGAGATGCTCGACTACCACGACGATCCGGCGCTGCGACGCGCCGCGCCGCAAGTCGTGGTCGATCTCGGTTGCGGGCCGGGGCGCGCGGCGGCGGCGATGCAGAAGCGCTGGCCGAAGGCGAACGTACTGGCGCTGGATCTCGCCTTGCCGATGCTGCGTGAAACGCGTTCGGCGTCGAGGCGGTGGACGAATCCGTTCGCGCGACGGCCGCAGCCGGTGTGCGCGGATGCGCGCGCGCTGCCGCTGGCGGAGAACTCGGTCGATGTGCTGTTCTCCAACCTGTGCCTGCAATGGGTCGATGACCTCGACGCGGTATTCGCCGGCTTCCGCCGCGTGTTGAAACCGCAGGGCTTGTTGCTGATCTCGACTTTCGGCCCGGACACGTTGTGGGAACTGCGCGAGGCCTTTGCGCGCGCCGACGACGTGCCGCACGTCAGTCCGTTCGCGGACATCGCGGCAGTCGGCGATGCGCTGGTGCGCGCCGGATTCCAGCAGCCGGTGCTCGAGCGCGAAGTCGAAACCACGGCGTATCCCGACCTCGCCGCGTTGATGCGCGAACTGCGCGCGATCGGCGCGACCAATGCGCTGGCGGCGCGCCGGCATACCTTGACCGGCCGCGCGCGCTTTGCCGCGGCCGAACGCGCCTACGAGCCGTTGCGCGGCAGCGACGGCATGTTGCCGGTGACGTGGGAAACCATCACCGCGATGGCGTGGGCGCCGGAAGCGGGTGCGCCGATCCGAGAAGGCGGATTCGATGTCGCGCGATTCCCGGCGAATGCGATTCCGGTCAGGCGCCGCTGATCAGCACGCCACGGTCATTTCCGGATCGACCGATTCCTCTTCGATATCCGCCTGCGGGTCCTCTGGAAAGTGATACCACTCCACATGGAGGGAATACTGCTTGCAGGAGAAACAGGCGGTGATTTCCCAGACGTAATTGCAGTTCGGGCAGATCCCGCCGGTGTCGAAGGTGTGCCACTTGTGGCCGCATCCGCCCATTCTCGTCGAGCACCACCACAATGCGGATCGCGGTGGCTTCCACTCGCACTTCGGACAAAAGATTTTCACGCCCGGGGGTTTCGTCGGCACGGCTCAACCGCTGCTGGCCGGCACGACGCGGAACAGCACGCGTCCCTGGTAGGGCATGCCCTGCACGACGGTGCGTTGACCGAGCGCCGCGAAGCGCGCCTGCACCTTCGGCCAGTTGCCCTGCTTGGTGACCCACAGCGCATCCGGATCGGGCTTCGCCAACGCGTGCGCAACATCGGCGTCGTTTTCAGGATTGAAGCGCGCGGCATTCGGATCGGGAAGCAGCGAGAGTTTTTCCACCTGCGTCCCGAGTTCGACATGCAGGCCGTAGCGGGCCATGTCCTCGACGAAACGCACCTTGTCGATCGTTCCCGGCACGCGTTCGCGGATCGCCTGCGCCCAGGCATCGGCATCCTTGTGCGTTTTCCACAACGCGGTCGCTGCCGCCAATACCAACAGCAGCGCGGCCCATGCGGCGATCGCGCGCCAGTCGGGCAGGCCACGGCCTTCGCGCTGGCGTTGCATCGCGACCAGTAGCGCCAGCGCGGGGAACAGCGGCAGCAGGTACAGAGGCATGCGCGAGCGCGACACGCAGAACACCAGCAGCGGCAGCAGCAACCACAAGGTCGCGAACAACCACGCACGCTCGCCTGCGCGGCGTTGCGGGTTTCGCCACCAGCCGCGCACGTCGGTGGGCAGGCGCCGTGCCCAGCGCAACAGCGAAAGCGTCCACGGCAGCGTTCCCAGCAGCAACGTCGGCGCGTAGACCTGCAGCCAGCCGTACCACTGGCCGTTGCGGTTGAAGTCGTCGGTGGCGACGCGGTTCACGACTTCGTTGCCGATGAAGTAGTCGGACAGGCCCGGATTGGCGCGCATCACCGCGACGAACCACGGCGCCGAGATCGCCACGAACAGCGCCAGCCCTGCGATATCGAACACGCGACGACGCTGGTCGCGCGGCTGCAACAGGTCGAACGCGAGGATCGCCATGAGCGGCAGCAAGCCCGGCGGGCCCTTGGTGAGGAACGCCAGCGCGAACCCGGCCCACATCAGCAGCAACCAGCGGCGCGTTCGCGAAGGCGCGTCGAAACGCGATTCGACGAAGGCCCACATCGCCAGGGTTTCGCATGCAGCGAGCACGAAATCGGTGGTGATGTATTGCGAGGCGCCGAACGGCAGGGCCATGGTCGCGAATGCCAACGCGGCGGCGTCCTCGCCGCCGGGCGCGATCCGCCGCGCGCTGCGCCAGACCAGCCAGGTGCACAGCAGGAACGCCAGCGCCGAGGGCAGGCGCGCGGCCCACGGGTTACGCCCGAACGTGGCGACGCTGCCGGCGATCGCCCAGTAGGTCAGCGGCGGCTTGGTCCAGTGGCCGACGTCCTCGCTGCGGTGAGGAGTGAGCCAGTCGCCGCTGTCGAGCATGTTCATCGCGACGTTGGTGTAGCGGCCCTCGTCCGGATCCCAGATGCCGCGCATGCCGAGGAAGCCGAGCGCAAGCACCGCGGCGAGCAGCGCGATCCAGAGGCGCGCGGGGAAACGCTGGCGCATGCGCGCGGATGCGGAATCGACGTTCATGGCGACGAGGGTTCCTTGCGGTTCGCGTCAGGATACGCGCGGCATGCTGCCACCGAGCAGGGTCGGAAGCGTGTCGGGATCGACGTTGCCGCCGCTGAGGACGATGCCCACGCGCCGGCCGCGGACGCGCTCCGGCAACGCCAGGACCGCGGCCAGTGCGATCGCCGAAGACGGTTCCACCCGCAGGCGCGGGTCCTGCCACAGTTCGCGCAAGGCGGAGAGCGTGGCATCGTCGTCGACGGCAACGGCTTCCGCATGCGCGGCGCGCAGCATCGCGAAGTTCGGTGCGCCGAGGTCGCCGCGCAATCCATCGCAGACGGTCGCCGGCACGCGCGTGTTGGCCTGGCGTTCGCCATCGCGCAGCGAGCGCAACGTGTCGTCGGCATCGGCGGGTTCGGCCAGCAGCAGCGTGCAGCGCGGTGCGCGCGCGACCAGCGACAGGGCGCTGCCGGAAGCGAGGCCGCCGCCACCGACCGGGACGACGAGCAGGTCGAGTTCGCCGCATTCGGCGAACAACTCCAGTGCCGCGGTGCCCTGGCCGGCGATCACGTTCGCGTCGGCATACGGATGTACCAGGGTCGCGCCGGTCTCGCGCTGCACGGCGGCGCAGGCGGCTTCGCGCGCGGGAATGCCCGGGGCGCAGCGGTGCAGGATCGCGCCGTGGCGAACGATCGCCTCGAGCTTGGCCGGATTCGCGCCTTCAGGCACCACGACGTGGCAGGCGATGCCGCGCAACTTCGCCGCCAGCGCCAGGGCCGCGCCATGGTTTCCGGAGGAATGGGTGACGACGCCGCGCGCAGCGTTTGCCGCATCCAGCGCCTGCACCGCATTGCAGGCGCCGCGGAACTTGAACGCGCCGCCGTGCTGCTGGTGTTCGCACTTGAAGAACAGGTCGGCACCGGCCAACGCATCGAGGCGGCGCGACCGCGCGACCGGCGTCACCCGCGCATGCGCGGCGATGCGCGCCGCGGCGTCGAGGACGTCGTCGAAACCGGGCAGGGCGGGTTCGGGCGCAGCGGGCATGGCGAAGGCCTTGTCGAGGGTGTCGAACGGGTTCATTTTCCGTCGCCGAGGTTAAGGACGGATTCAATGCTGTGGCGGGATGCTGCAGGCATCGATCCATCCGGCAGGCCAGGGGGCACGCCATGAAACTCGCATTGTTCCTGCCCGTGCTCGCCGTGCTGGGCCTGTCCGGTTGCGTCACCGGCTACGGCTACAGCGACGACGGTTATTACTACGGCCGTCCTTCGGCCGGCACGGGTTCCTACTACGGCAGCATCGGCTATGGATACGGCAGCGGTGGCTGGCGCTCCGGTTACGGCATGGGTTATGGCGGCTATCCCGGCTACTACGGTTATTACGACCCGTATTCGGGCTACTACTACGACCCGTACTACGGCTATTACTTCCCGCGCCCGCCGGTGGTGATCGTCCGGCCCCCGCCCGGGCATGGTCATGGCGACAATGACAACGACGGCGATGACGACCATCGTCCGCCGCCGTGGCGCGACCTCGACAACCTCGGCAATCGCACGCCCAAGCCGGTGCGTGCGCCGGATGCGGCAGGCGGCAGCCCGCGCCGGCAGTGGCATCCCCCCGCTGGCCAGGATTCCGGCAATGCGCCGCGCCAGCCCGAACGTGTGCGCTTGCCCGCCCCCACGCCGCCACGCCCGGATCGCGTCGATTCACCGCGCCCGAACGCCACGTCTCCTTCGATGTCGCGGATGGGTGACGACGCCCCGGTACCCAAAGGTGACCGTCGTCGCTGAATCTGATCGGTTGCCGAACGGCGTCGACGATTTGCGTCGCATTGCGACGCATTGGGGTTAGACTCGCGCCGTCGACTCCCGGCGGGACGTCACGGATCCCCCCTGTTCCGCCTTCCCGCCGGGCGTCGGCGCCTGGTCGAGCAGTTCATCCGCCCTCGGCGAAACAAAAAAAGGGGGCCGGACGTCCCCCGACATCCGGCCCCCTGCGCTCCCCCGGGCCATGCATGGCCAGCCCCTGTTCCAGTTCCAGCCGACGCGTCGCGCTCGCTGCCCCGGGTGCAATGGCTGTAACGCAGGGAGCGTGCCAACGTTGACTCGGCCACTCGGCTCGACCTGACCCGTTCAGCCGGCACGTCCGCGAGGCCCGTCGGTCGAACAGGACCGTCACCGCCGCCGACGCTTTGACCGGGCGAACCCGCGCCGGGGCGGTTCGACAGCGGGACTAGAATGCGCGCGCCCATGAGCAATTCCTTCTACAACTTCGACGTCATCGTCATCGGCGGCGGCCATGCGGGCACCGAAGCCGCGCTCGCCTCCGCGCGTGCCGGTGCACGCACGCTGCTGCTCACGCATTCGATCGAGACCGTCGGCGCGATGAGCTGCAACCCGGCGATCGGCGGCATCGGCAAAGGCCATCTGGTCAAGGAAATCGACGCGCTTGGCGGGATCATGGCCAAGGCCGCGGACGCCGCCGGCATCCAGTGGCGCACGCTCAACGCATCGAAAGGCCCGGCGGTGCGCGCGACGCGCTGCCAAGCGGATCGTTCGCTCTATCGCGCCTTCATCCGCCGCGCGGTGGAAACGCAGCCGAACCTCACCGTGTTCCAGGCCGCGGTCGACGACCTCGTCATCGAACGCGATGCGGTGCGCGGCGCGATCACCAACACCGGCCTGCATTTCCACGCCCCGGCGCTGGTGTTGACCGCGGGCACCTTCCTCGCCGGCAAGATCCACATCGGCGAAACGCAATACGCAGCCGGGCGCATGGGCGATCCGCCTTCGACCGCGCTCGCGCACAAGCTGCGCGAAGGCCGCTTCGTCGTCGACCGGCTCAAGACCGGCACGCCGCCGCGCATCGACGGCCGCACGCTGGACTATTCGAGGATGGACGAACAGCCCGGCGACGATCCGCGCCCGGTGTTCTCGTTCATGGGCAGCGCCGCTGACCATCCGGCGCAGGTCAGTTGCTGGATCACGCATACGACCGAACGCACGCACCGGATCATCCGCGACGCGCTGCATCGTTCGCCGCTGTATTCCGGGCAGATCGAAGGCATCGGCCCGCGTTATTGCCCGAGCATCGAGGACAAGGTGGTGCGCTTCGCCGAAAAGGCCTCGCACCAGATCTTCGTCGAGCCCGAGGGCCTCGACGTCGCCGAGATCTACCCGAACGGCATCTCCACTTCGTTGCCGTTCGACGTGCAGCTCGACCTCGTGCGTTCGATCATCGGCTTCGAACATGCGCACATCACCCGCCCGGGTTACGCGATCGAATACGACTTCTTCGATCCGCGCGGACTGAAGGCCTCACTGGAGACGAAAGCCGTCGCGGGCCTGTTCTTCGCCGGTCAGATCAACGGCACCACCGGCTACGAGGAAGCCGCGGCGCAGGGCCTGCTCGCCGGCGTCAATGCCGCGCGTTTCGTGCAACAGGAAGAAGCGTGGTCGCCGCGCCGCGACGAGGCCTACCTCGGCGTGCTGGTCGACGACCTGGTCACCCAGGGCACCAGCGAGCCCTACCGCATGTTCACCTCGCGAGCCGAATACCGCTTGCAATTGCGCGAAGACAACGCCGATGCGCGGCTCACGCCGGTCGGTCGCGAACTGAACCTCGTCGACGACGCGCGCTGGGAACGTTTCAGCCGCAAGCGCGAAGCCATCGAAGCCGAAACCGCGCGCCTGTCCGTGCTGTGGGCGGCACCGAACAACGCGCTGGGCGCGGCCATCGCGCGCCACATCGGCGTCGAGGTTTCGCGCGAGAGCAATGCCATCGACCTGCTGCGCCGGCCCGAGCTCGACTACGCGACGCTGATGCAGGTTCCGGAACTCGGCCCCGGCGTCGACGATGCCAAGGTCGCCGAGCAGGTCGAAATCGAAACCAAGTACGTCGGCTACCTCGACCGCCAGCGCGAGGAAATCGCGCGCGCGCGCCGCCACGAAACCACCGCGATCCCGACCGCGTTCGACTACGCGCAGGTGTCGGGCCTGTCCGCGGAAGTGTTGCAGAAGCTTGAACGCGTTCGTCCGGAAACGCTCGGCCAGGCGCAGCGTATCCCCGGCATGACGCCCGCCGCGATCTCGTTGCTGCTGGTGCATCTCGAACGTCGCCGCCGCGAACGCGCGGCCTGACTCACACCTCGCGCACCACCTCGTCGTCGCGCGTTGGCCGTCGCCGCCACGGCAGCGGGATGTTGAACAGCATCAACGCGATCCATGCGATGCGGCTCGACCAGGATTCCCGGTAGGGCGCTCGCAGCGCGTCGTCGGACGCCGCGTCGGGATCCAGTGCATAAGCGCCCGCATCGAGGTCGTGCACGATCCTGCGCGCGCGTTCGGCATCGGCTTCCTCCACCAGCACGCGGGTGCCGCCGACCGCCAGTCGCCATTCCCAGTTCGCCAGGCCCATGTGCGAGTCGGCGACGTGCGCGGCGATGCCTTCGGCGCGCAACCGGCCGCAGGCGATGTGCGCCTCGATCGGATCGTGGAAGCTCGCCACGGTGGTGAACATGCGCGCCATCCTACGCCGGCTGGAGTAGGCTGCGCGGCATGAAGACACGCATCGTTCCATTCGTTTTCGTCATCGCATCTGCTCTTGCCGCCTGCGGCAACGAAGCGCCTGCGCCCGCGTCGCAAGCGGGGGAAGCGACCGGCCTGCAACCATGGGTCCTGCCGGCGCCGCCGGGCAGCGGCGAACCGGATCTCGCCGTCGGCCCGAACGGACGCCTCGCGCTGTTGTGGCTCAACTCCGAATCCGGCCGGCGCACGCTGCTGCAGTACGCGGAACTCGGCGCGCAGGATCGCTGGGAAGGCCCGCTCACGATCGCCGTTGGCAGCTCCTTCGTAGTCAACGCGGTCGACACCCCGCACATCGCCATCGCCGACGACCGCGCGCTGTGGGTGCAGTACCTGCAACGCCAGCCGGAAGGCGGATATGGCGTGCGCCTGACCACTTCGCGCAGCGGCGGCATGAACTGGAGCGACCCGGTCGCGGTGAACGACGACGGCGTCGCCGCCGAACACGGCTTCGCCGCGCTGTGGCCCGCTGGCAACGACCGCATCGGCATCGCCTGGCTGGACGGCCGCGATGCCGGTGGGGAAAACGAACACCACGATGAAGCCGGCGGACACCACGACGAGCACGCCGGCGCGACCGCGCTGCGTGCCGCGACGTTCGGACCCGACCTGCAGCGCGCGGGCGAAACCGTGGTCGATGCGCGCAGTTGCGATTGCTGTTCCACCGCCGTCGCACGCACCGCGAAGGGCGTGGTGCTGGCCTATCGCGACCGCAGCGATACCGAAATCCGCGACATCGCCACCGTCGCCTTCGACGGCAAGCAGTGGAGCGCGCCGCGACCGGTGCACGCCGACGGCTGGCACATGGCGGGATGTCCGGTGAACGGGCCGTCGATCGCCGCGAACGGCGACGATCTCGTCGTCGGCTGGTACACCGCCGCCAACGACGAGCCGCGCGTGCAACTCGCGTTGAGCCGCGACGGCGGCGCGCACTTCGGCGAACCGCTGGTGCTCGAACGCGGCAAGCAGGTCGATGGCCGCGTCGCGGTCGCACTGGACGGAAACAATGCCTGGGCGCTGTGGCTGCGCGAGGAATTCGGCGGGTCCTCGCTGTGGCTGGCGCGGCTGGCGCCGGACCTGTCGAAGGAACGCGAACGGGTGAAGGTGGCGACGCTGAAGGCGCGCGGCGGCGCCAGCGGATATCCGAAGCTCGCGCTGCGCAACGGGACCGCCTTCATCGTGTGGACCGACGGCGACGGCGCGCTGACGCAGCTGCAGGGCGCGCGGTTCGTGCCGAAGGGGTAGCGATTCGGCGGGCGGCCTTCG
>Ga0209023_10005679_pt1 | contig 13506 bp, 14 predicted proteins | sample LakOneMetagenome_FD_187468 | JGI IMG/M metagenome (GOLD analysis project Ga0209023, IMG submission 187468) | Freshwater and sediment microbial communities from Lake Erie, Canada (SPAdes) (version 2) | ecosystem: Environmental > Aquatic > Freshwater > Lentic | place: Lake Erie, Canada...
GTCGATCCGCTACGCGATCCGCACGCCGCATGACGGCGCGGAAATGGCTCCGTGCATTCTCGCCGGCCCGACCTGCGACTCCGCAGACGTGCTGTACGAAAAGGCGCCGTATCCGCTGCCCGTTACGCTTGAGATCGGCGACAAGCTGCTGATCGAAGGCACGGGTGCGTACACGTCGACCTACTCGTCGGTGGCCTTCAACGGCATCCCGCCGCTGAAGACGTACCACATCTAAGGCTGCTTCTTTTTCTGACCTCTCCCGCTTGCGGGGGAGGTCGGCACGAAGCGCCGGGTGGGGGAAACTTGTCAGCCCCCTCCCCAACCCTCCCCCGTAAACGGGGGAGGGAGCAAGAGAACGGACGCCGGTTCGCCGGCGTCCATCCCGTCACATCGCGATTTTGCTGACAACACTCCGCGGACTTGGCGCATGATCCGCCAAAGTGTGAGCGGTTTGGCGAAAAGATCATGCGCTCTTTAAAAAATAGAGCGCGATCGGACGCAAAACCGGAATCCACTTTTGCTGATCGCGCTCCGCCGTTTGGAGTGGGGACTGACGTGCCATGACTGTTCTTAAAGCGACTGCTTTCCGGAAAATGACTGCTGCCCTCACTATCGATGCCGCTCCGTTCGCGATCCGTGCGGAGCGTGCCTCGGACGTCGTTGCGCGTGAAGCGCTGCTGGATGCAAGCTTCGGCGAAAGCCGCCATGCGCGCACCTGCCAGCGCCTGCGCGACGGACGCGCGCCCGCAGAAGGCCTTGCCTTCACGGCGATCCGCGATGGCAAGGTGGTCGGCACTGTGCGGTTGTGGCACGTCAGCGCCGGTGGCGTTCCGGCGCTGGTGCTCGGCCCGCTGGCGGTGGACGCTGCCTCGCGCAGCCTTGGCGTCGGCGCGGCGCTGATGGTCCGTGCTCTGGCGGCAGCAAAGGCGCGCGGCCACGGTGCCGTGATCTTGCGCGGCGATGCCGCCTACTACAGCCGCTTCGGCTTTTCGGCTGCCAAGACCGGCGAACTGGCATTGCCCGGCCCGTTCGAGCGCGAGCGGCTGTTGGCCGTCGAGTTGCGCGACGGCGCGCTGGATAATGCCTTTGGCATGATCGTCGCCACGGGCGACAAGGTGCGGCACGCGCGCGTGAGGACCAACGGAAAAGCTCGCCGCCTTGCGCTGCGCGCGGCTTGATCGGTTATCCCATGAACAACCCATCGCGCGTGAGGACGATGCTGATGCTCCTCTTTGCTTTTCAGCTTGTCACCGATCTGGTCCAGCGCTGGTGGCGCTCGCCGACGCGGCGTCCGGTTCTGGGTGCGATCCGCGTTTCGGCAAAAACGCCGCCGCGTAAATAAGCAGCGCCACCTGCCCGTCTGGCGGGCCGGATTTGAACCCCTTAGCGGCTTGATTTGAGCGCCAAGACGCGGCATTGCGTGGCCTGACCTTTCCAAGGTGCCCGCGACGCAGTGCTGTTTTTTGAGGAGAAGCCGATGTCCCGCCGTCTGATTTCATCCGGATCGCCATTCGAGAAGGTTGCCGGTTACAGCCGCGCCGTGGTCGATGGAGACCTGTGTTTCGTCGCCGGGACTACGGGCTATGACCCCGTCACCAAGGTGCTGCCCGACGATGTCGCAGAACAGACACGCAACTGCTTCAAGGTGATTGCGACTGCGCTGAAGGATGGCGGTTTCGACATGGCCGACCTCGTGCGTGCCACCTATTATGTCACCGATGCCAAAGACTTCGACGCGGTGTTCGCGGTGTGCGGAGAAACACTCGGCGACATCCGGCCTGCGGCAACCATCGTTGCGGTCTCCGCACTCTACAAGCCGGAGATGAAAGTCGAGATCGAAGTCACCGCCAAGCGCCGCAGCGTCTGAAGCGCCGCGCATCCCGGAACGACCACGGAGAAGCTGAAAGATGACTTGGCCCATTTACGCTAAGATTACCGGTCCGATCGTCATGGTGGGCTTCGGCTCGATCGGCAAAGGCATGGTGCCGATGATCGAGCGGCATCTGGACTACGACAAGTCGCGCATTACCGTGCTCGATCCAAAGGACGAGGGCCGTAAGGCGCTGTGTGACAAGCATGGTTTGCGCTTCATCCAGCAGGGCCTGACCAAGGACAACTATCGCGACGTGCTGACGCCCCTGCTGACCGAAGGCGGCGGTCAGGGCTTCTGCGTGAACCTCTCGGTCGATACGGGCTCGGTTGACATCATGGAGCTCTGCAACGAACTCGGGGCGCTTTACATCGACACGGTCAACGAGCCCTGGCTCGGCTTCTATTTCGATGCGTCGAAAGGGCCGGAAGCGCGCTCCAACTACGCGCTGCGCGAGACCACGCTGGCCGCCAAGAAGGCGCGTCCCGCAGGCTCGACGACGGCCGTCTCCTGCTGCGGAGCCAATCCCGGCATGGTCTCGTTCTTCGCCAAGCAGGCCCTGTTGAACGTCGCCTCGGACCTCAAGCTCAATGCTCCGAAGCCAAAAACCAAAGGCGAATGGGCGGACCTGATGCGGCAAGCCGGCATCAAGGGCATCCACATCGCCGAACGCGACACCCAGCGCTCCAAAAAGCCGAAGCCGCCGGAAGTGTTCGTCAACACATGGTCGGTGGAAGGCTTCCTCTCGGAAGGCGTGCAGCCGTCCGAACTCGGCTGGGGCACTCATGAAAAGTGGATGCCTGAAAACGCACACACCCACGAAGCCGGCTGCGGGGCTGCGATCTATCTGATGCAGCCCGGCGCGAACACGCGCGTGCGCACCTGGTGCCCGACGCGCGGCGCGCAATACGGTTTCCTCGTCACCCACAACGAGTCGATCTCAATCTCCGATTATTTCACGGTGCGCGACACATCAGGCAAGGTCATCTACCGGCCGACCTGTCACTATGCCTATCACCCGGCGGATGACGCAGTGCTCTCGCTGCACGAAATGTTCGGCGCCGCCGCGAAAATGCAGGAGAAGCACCACATTCTCGATGAGAACGAGATCGTGGACGGCATCGACGAGCTCGGCGTGCTGCTATTCGGCCACGACAACAATGCCTACTGGTTTGGTTCGCAACTCTCCATCGAGGAGACGCGGAAGCTCGCGCCCTATCAGAACGCCACCGGCTTGCAGGTGACCTCCGCCGTCCTCGGCGGCATGGTGTGGGCGCTGGAAAATCCGAAGGAAGGCATCGTCGAAGCCGAAGAGATGGATTTCGATCGGCTTCTTGAAATTCAGTTGCCGTATCTCGGCCCGGTGAAAGGCTTCTACACCGACTGGACGCCGCTGACGGATCGTCCGGGTCTTTTCCCGGAAGACATCGACACCAGCGATCCGTGGCAATTCAAAAATATTCTGGTGCGGTGAGCCGGAGATCTTAAACGAGACGCGATGGCCGGGCATGTCCCGGCCATTGGCATTTCAGACTACGTTTTCGCCATATAGTCGAACGCGACTTCGCCCAGTCCGAGCGTCAGATCAGCCTTGAAATGCAGGGCTGAGACGACCTCACGCACCGGCAACCGCGCCACGTCGCAAAGCGCATGAGGAAAGAGACCAAGCGCCGCTGGTCCGGTCCACGCTTCTTTCAGCACGACATCTTCAAGACGGAAGCGCACCAGTTCGCAGATGCGCGGGGTCGCATCGACGTGCGGAATGATCTTGAGAATATAATTCGGAGCCTGCAGCGCTTTCATCACCACGTCATGATCGACGGCACGGTGCTTGTAGCCCATGGTCCCGCTCGCGCAGAGAACGGACCCATAATGCAAGGTGCCGAGCAACACATCGCTTTCGGTGACGATCTTCGGCGTTGCGCGTTTTTTCGGAAAGCCCCACAACTCGCGGCCACCGGCGATCGGCGCATCGTCGTCGAGGTACATGGCGTGGGTGTAGACGCCCTCCTCGCCATTAAGCGTCACCGGAATGGCCTGCCCGGTTTCGGTGTAATCCCCGAAGCCCGTCGAATCCGGCATGCGGATGAATTCATATTTCACCAGCGGCTCGGTGACCTTCAGCGGTTCTGGCACCACGGCGGCCAGCGCCTCCGGATCGGTGCGATAGGTGATGATAAAATATTCGCGGTTGAAAAAGCGGTATGGCCCCGGAGGGAAGGAAGGATTCGTCAGCGGCATGGCATAGGCCGTGCGCTTCACGTCATCGATTTTCATTCAACTTGTCTCCGTCAACGGCCTCGATCCGGCGCAACACTATGCGCGGACCCGCTCGGCAATGCGAGGGTGGCACGTCGACATTTCGCTCACAACGACGACATCAGCCGCGTTGAACAGGTCTGCCCTTCGCTCAAATGCAAGCGGTGTTATTTGCCGATCGGCTCGCCCATTTTTTCCGCAGGCGCTGGCGGCAGAGCAGGCTTGGCACCTGCCTTCTGCGCATCGGCGTCGGGACGAGCCGGCTCTGGCGCAGGTGTCGTCGGACGCGTGCCGCCGGGCATCGATTCCGCAGGGCCATCGGATTTACCCGCCGGTACGGACGGCGTGGTGTCGGAAGGCTGAGTCGTCTGCGCGAATTGAATGTTATTGTGCGATGTCAGTTGCATCAACGAAACGCCAGTCACGATGAGACCGCCTGCGATGAGGGTCGCTGCAAGAATAAAACTGAAACGATTGCTTCGCTTGATTTCGCCCGGCGTCATCGTGGCACCCTTACTGTGTTCAACACAGGGAGAAAACGGGCCACCGTGGGCATGGTTCCGCACAAGCGATGCTCTGTCGCATCGCGGTACGCGGGCAAAGTATGAAAACTGGGAACTATTGTTTGGCTCGCAAATGCCTCGTTACAGCGGGAGCAATCCCGCATCGCCATCCTCACTCGCGAAAGCCAGCAGCGAACCTTTCGCATTCCACGCCAGCGCGGCCACCGGTTGACCCTTGTTCTTGCGCACAAGGACTTCAGCGCCGTCCTCGATACGCACGAGCAGGATGGTGCCGTCGCTGTAGCCGCACGCAAAAATATCTTCCTTTGGGCTGCACGCGACCACGGTGACCTTGGCCGGCAACGGCGCCAGCATCAGCGGCTCCTTGCCCATCGGGCCGTCCTTGCTGGCGAACGGCCACAGGATCACGCTGTCCGATCCCGACGTGGCAAGAAATTTTCCACCGGCGCTCCACGATATCGAGCGCACGCGCGCGGGATAACCCGTCATCCGCATATGGCGCGAATCCGCCAGCCGCCAGCCGTGCAGCGATGACTCGTGCATGGTGGTGACGAGGAAGCGATTGTCTGCGCTGAAAACGACGCCGAGGTGTGAGCCTTTCCACTCCAGAAATTCCGGCTTCGCGCCCATGTTGGGAAACCACAGCGTCACGCCATTGTAATGCGCGACCGCGAGACGCACGCCCTTCGGCGCGAACGCCAGCCCGCCGACCGTGGATGGCACGTCCAGCGTTTTCTCCTCGCCTTTCGGCGCTTTGACATAGGCGGTCTTGCCCACGGACCACGCCACTGCGCCATCGGCATGCAGCGCGACATTGTCGATCCAGCGGCGCTTGGCGTCGGTCGCCAGCGTTTCGATGTTGGCTTTGGCATCGATTGCAACGAGTTTTCCATCGTCGCCACCGAGAACGATGCGCTTGCCGTCGGAGGCCGAGCACAGAATGCCGCCGCCGCTTACAGCAACGGCTTTCTCTTCGCCCTCGCCGCTCGCAAGCGTGACGTTTTCTTCAGCGCCGACGAACGCAGCGACGTCACCGAGAAAATGCACGGCGGCCGCAGGTGCTGCGAGCGACACCTGCGCAACACGATCAGTGACGGAAACGATGGAGGCCGTTTCCGGAGCCGGATTGAAGTCTTTCATCACGCAATAGTTTTCTCAAAACCGTCGCGGATGGCCTGCTCGGGCAATTCGCGGCCGATGAACACAAGACGGCTCTCGCGTGTCTCGTCATCCTTCCATTTCCGCTGATGATCGCCTTCCAGCATCATGTGCACGCCCTGAAACACATAGCGGTCGTCGTCGCCCTTGAACGCCAGAATGCCCTTAGAGCGCAGGATTTTCTCGCCGTCCTTGGCGACCAGTTCCTGCAGCCACGGCATGAACTTCGTCGGATCGATCGGCTTGTCGGTGCGCAGCGACAGCGATTGCATGTCCTCGTCATGGTAATGCTTCAGCCCGCCATGGGAATGGCCGTGATCATGATGATGGTGGTCGTGGCCGTGGTGATGATGCTCGTCCGTGCAGTTTTCGTCATGACAATGATCGTGGTCATGATCGTGACCGCCATCATGCAGAAACTCCGGCTCGATCTCCAAAATGCGGTCCAGATCGAACGCGCCCCGCCCCAGCACGTCCGATAGCTTCACCTGCGCGCGTTCAGTCCGGTGCAGCGTCGCGTAAGGATTGATGCCACGAATGCGCGCCTCGACTTCTGCAAGTTCGGGCTTGGTCACGAGATCGGTTTTGTTGAGAACGATGACATCTGCGAAAGCGATCTGATTCTTGGCTTCCGGCGCGTCCTTCAGGCGGTCACTCAGCCATTTGGCGTCGGCCACCGTCACCACCGCATCGAGCGCGGTCTTTTCGCGGACGTCTTCATCGACAAAGAATGTCTGCGCGACAGGTGCCGGATCGGCGAGGCCGGTCGTTTCCAAAATGATGGCGTCGAACTTGCCCTTGCGCTTCATCAAGCCGTCGATGATCCGCACGAGATCGCCGCGCACCGTGCAGCAGACGCAGCCATTGTTCATCTCGAACACTTCTTCGTCCGCGCCGATGATGAGATCGTTGTCGATGCCGATTTCGCCGAACTCGTTGACGATCACCGCATATCGCTTGCCGTGATTTTCCGACAGGATGCGATTGAGCAGCGTGGTCTTGCCCGCGCCGAGATAGCCGGTCAGCACGGTCACGGGAATTTTGTTTGTAGCGGCTTCAGACATGACAACTCCAGGCAAATCGAAAACACGCCCGGTGGCGGGGTGGCCCCTGCCCTAGCTCGAAAGCGCGCTCGTCAGCGCCTTTATATTGTGCCGGACCATATCAATGTAAGTGGGGGCCGGCCCCTTTTCGTCGGTCAGACTGTCCGAATACAGCGTGCCGCCGATATTGGCTCCGGTTTCCGAGGATATTCGCCGGATGAGCCGTGGATCGCTGATATTTTCCAGAAAAACCGCCGGGATTTTCTGCTTTTTGATCTGCGAAATGATGGCGGCAATGTCCCGCGCGCTGGGCTCTGACTCAGTCGAGACGCCCTGCGGCGCGATAAATTTGATGCCGTAAGCGGCGGCAAAATAACCGAACGCATCATGGGCCGAAATCACGCTGCGGCGCTCGGGCGGAATTTTTGCGACAGAATCGCGGACCTCGCGGTCCAATGCATCCAGCTTCGCGAGATAGGCCGTAGCATTGGCTTGATACGATTGCGCGCCGGCCGGATCGGCGGCGATCAGAGCATCGCGGATGTTGGAGACATAGATTTTCGCATTGACGACCGACTGCCACGCATGGGGATCGGCGTCGGCGGGATCATGATCGTGCCCGTCTTCGATCTTGCGCGGAGAAATGCTTTTGGTCGCGACCACCGTGACCGCCTTGCTGCCGGACGATTTGACCAGACGCGGCAGCCAGCCTTCGAGACCCAGCCCGTTGAGGATCACCAGCTTCGCATCGGCGATCTTCTTCGCGTCCGCGGGTGTGGGCGTATAGACATGCGTATCGCTGTTCGGACCGGCCAGCGTGGTGATGTTGACGCGGTCGCCGCCGACATTCTTGGCGAAATCTCCGAGGATCGAGAATGTCGCAACCACATTGAGCCGCTCCTGCGCTCGCACGGGCATGATTGCCGCAAGCATGGCGACTGCGCAAAGCATCCAAAGCCGAAACATGTTCAGCATTGCGCCTCACGCCTCGAGATGACGGCCGGGAAACAACTGCCGCACGAGTCCGCTCACGCTGCCGAACAGCACCGAGATCACATAGAGCAGCGCGCACACAAGGATGATCGCCGGTCCCGATGGCACCTTGGTGTGAAACGATAGCAACAGACCCCCATAGCCGGACAGGATGGCGGCTCCGACCGCGATGCCGATCATGCTCGTAATATCGCGCGACCAGAATCGCGCAATACCTGACGGCAAGATCATCAGGCCGACCGCGAGCAAGGTGCCGAGTGCATGAAAGCCGTTGACCAGATTGATGACGACCAGCGCAAGAAACGCCAGATGTGCAGGCCCACCTGCACGGCTCACGGTGCGCAGGAAAACCGGATCGACACATTCGATCACCAGCGGGCGATAGATCACTGCCAGCACCAGCAGCGTGATGGTGGCATTGAATGCGATCACCAGCAGTGTCTGGTCGTCCATTGCGAGGATGTTGCCGAACAGCACATGCAGCAGGTCGATGTTGGTGCCCTTGATGGACACGATGGTGACGCCGAGCGCCAGCGACACCAGATAGAAAGCCGCCAATGACGCGTCTTCCTTCAATTCGGTGGTGCGCGCCACGACGCCCGCGAGAATGGCGACAGCAAAGCCCGCAACCAATCCGCCGAATGTCATCGCAAACAGATTGAGGCCTGACAGGAGAAATCCGACTGCCGCGCCGGGCAAAATCGCATGTGCCATCGCATCGCCGACCAGACTCATCCGCCGCAACATGAGAAATACACCAATGGGCGCGCCGCCAAGCGCCAGCGCGATGACACCTGCCATCGCACGGCGCATGAATTCAAACTCGGTGAAAGGCGCGATCAGCGCATCGTAAAACATCACGCGGCCTGCGGCGTTGTCTCAATACACGGCGCGGCCGTGTCGTCGAACGCTTCGCACATATGGCGGGCGGCGAGCAGGTTCTCCTGCGTCAGCACATCGGCCGTCGCGCCCCACGCAACTTTCGAGCGCGCCAGCAGCAGCGTTTCCGGGAAATTCGCACGCACCAGATCCATGTCATGCAACGCAGCCAGAACGGTGCGCTTCTCGGCATGCCAATGGCGCACCAGCGCGACCAGATCGGCGGACGTCTTGGCATCGATGGCGTTGAACGGTTCGTCGAGCACGATCACGCGCGCATCCTGCAGCAGAACGCGCGCAAACAGCATCCGCTGCATCTGTCCGCCGGACAGCGTGCCGATCTGCCGGTTTTCAAATCCGCTCAGGCCGACAGCCGCGAGCGCGTCGGCAATTTTTTGCTGCTCGGCTTTGCCGAGACCGCCGAAAATGCCCTTGCTGCGCCAGAGACCTGTGCCGGTGAAATCATAAACGGAGATGGGAAAGCTGCGGTCGATATCGGCGGTCTGCGGCAGATAGGCGATGTCGCGTGGATTAAGATCGCCGAGGCCGATGGTGCCCGCCAGCGGCTTGAGAATGCCGACAATGCCGCGAAACAAGGTGGACTTGCCCGCGCCATTAGGGCCAACCACCGCCACCAGCGAACCGGTTGCGACTTCGCCGGTCAGATTATGGACGGCGGGATGCCGGTCATAGCCGAGCGTCACATTGCGGAAATCGAGCTGCGCACCCATGCTCACCTCATCGCCACAAGCACGATTGCCCAGAGGCCCGCGCTGATCGCCGCAGCGGCGGCCAGCCGTGCCGCCAGCGTCATCCGCAGGATCGACCAGGTAACCGCCTGAGCGGGATGTGGCGATGCCGGGCCGTGGCTGTGCCCGTGGTCATGGGATTGGTGATCGTGATGCCCGTGAGAATGGGCCATGTAAGGTTTTCCAGACGCGACGCGACGGCAATATGTTATATTATAACATAACGCGAGTCCAGATTGACCAAGACCGGGTTACCATCGAGATCGCCTTCAACAGACGTGGAAATCCCGGTCAGGCGAAATGGCGGACCAGCGCCAGCCCGCCGACGAGGCCCGCGATCGACAGGACCACCGATCCGATTACATAGGCCGCAGCCAGACCGAGTTCGCCCCGCTCGTACAACAAGACCGTATCGAGGGAAAATGCGGAGAACGTGGTGTAGCCGCCGAGAATTCCCGTCATCAGAAACAGCCGCCACGGCTGCGTGGCCTCGCCCTTGAAGGCGAGATAGCCCGCGATCAAACCCATCACCAGCGAACCTGAAATGTTGATGACGAATGTGCCGTAAGGAAAGTTCGTGCCGCAAGCACGCGCGCAGCCGACATTGATCGCATGGCGCAGCGATGCACCAAGACCTCCGCCGAGAAAAACGAGAATGTAGGACATGACCATGACCGAGCTGCGATGGGGCGACATGAAAGCGGGGCCTGGTGAGGCCCCGCAAGATCATCTGAGTTGGAAAGCGTTCGTTACGCCTTCTCGAACAGGGACTCGACATATTCCCAGTTCACGAGGTGATCGACGAACGCCTTGAGATAGTCGGGACGGCGATTGCGATAATCGATGTAATAGGAATGCTCCCACACATCGACGCCGAGGATTGGCGTCGCACCATGCACGAGCGGGCTTTCGCCGTTTGCGGTTTTGGAAATTTCGAGCTTGCCGTTCTTGACCGACAGCCAGGCCCATCCGGAGCCGAACTGACCGACACCTGCCGCCGAAAAATCCGTCTTAAATTTTTCAAGACCGCCGAGATCCTCGTCGATCTTCTTGGCAAGCTTGCCCGGCAGCTTGTCGCCGCCGCCATTGGGCTTCATCCAATTCCAGAAATGCAGATGGTTGTAGTGCTGACCGGCATTGTTGAAGAGCGGTGCGTTCTTGCCGAACGATCCCTTCACGATGTCTTCGAGGGACTTACCCTCGAACTCGGTGCCTTTCAGCAAATTGTTGCCGTTGGTCACGTAAGCCTGGTGATGCTTGTCGTGATGATATTCGAGCGTTTCCTTCGACATATGAGGCTGGAGCGCGTCATAGGCGTAAGGCAAATTCGGGAGCGTGAAGGTCATGGGTCTTCTTCCGGAAATGTGGGTGACAAGGTGTCAACGCGGCGCACTATAGAAGGTTTCCCGGCGAGGGAAACAGGCAAGCCGCCTTCAAAAATCTATACGGGAGGCCCGCCTTGCGCCGAGGAGAGCCGGTATTGAAGCTATTTTATGCTGCTTTCGGCAACGCCCCAGAAAGTTCGTCCTTGGCCTTCGGTGGACGGACATTCATCAACATCTGGAATGAACCTGCGACCAATCCAATGATGACCGCGCCTTTCCAGGCGAGATCGTAGCTGCCAAGACGATCGAAAATCAGGCCGCTGCCCCAGGCGCCGATAAACGATCCGACCTGATGACTGAAAAACGCGATTCCGGTCAGTGTCGCCATGAAGCGCAGACCGAACAGTTGCGCGACAAGACCGTTTACCAGCGGCACAACGCCGAGCCACAGCGAGCCCATCACCGCAGCAAAAACCAATGTCGATGTCGGTGTCGCGGGCAACGTGAAATAAACTGCGATGGCCAGCGAGCGGACGATGTAGATGCCGCCGAGAAGGAATTGCTTTGGATAGCGTCCTCCCAACCAGCCGAAGGCGTATGATCCGAACACATTGAACAGTCCGATCAGCGCCAGCGCCTGCGCGCCGAGCGACGGATCGAGTCCGCAGATCGCAAGATAGTTCGGCAAGTGTGTTGTTATGAAAACCAGCTGCAGCCCGCACACGAAGAAAGCGAGCGCCATGATGACGTACCCGGAATGCCCCAGCGCTGACTGGACAACCGCGCCGAGCGACTGATTAAGATCGTCCGCCTTGTCGATCTCGATCTGGTCAGACTTGCCCGCAGCGAACGCCGACGGCAACATCACGCAAGCCAGACCGATGAATCCTGCGAGCGCCATCTGCCAGCCTGCATGGGAAATCAGCGTCTGCGCCATTGGCGAAGCGATCACCAGACCGATTGAGCCCGCAGCCGAGATCGCGCCCATGGTGACGCTGCGCTTGGCGGCGGACACTGCGCGCGCCGCGGTCGTCATGCTCATGCTGGAGGCTGTACATGCCAGCGCGACGCCGACGCAGATGCCGCATCCCAAAGTGAAGGACAGCGCCGTCGTCGAAAAGATCATGGTGACGAGGCCAAGGATGTAGATGAAAACGCCGCCGATCATCACATAACGCGTGCCATACCGGTCCGCGAAAACGCCGATGAACGGCTGCGTGATGCCCCAGACGATGTTCTGAATTGCGGTGGCCAGCGAGAAGTCGGCAGTCGTGATCTGGGTATCATGCAGGATCGAGGGCTGGAAAAGCCCGAAGCTCTGCCGCATACCCATCGACAGGCTCAACATGACGGACGCACCGATCAGGATCGACCAGCGTTGAGCGGATGAAAGTTGAGCGGCATGCATCGCGGGATATTCTCCTCTTATGACGACGATCATCGCATCGGATTTGGCGATTTGTCATCCGGCCAAAGCACAATGCTGCTGTGCGCCAAGGAGAGACGAGCAAGAAAATGAGCATTGAGATCGATATCGCGACCGGAGATTCCAGTTGGCCCGCCGTGGAGCCGCTGATGTCGTCGGTCTGGCCAGTGGAAGCCGTGAAAGCCCTGCCGTGGGGTCACCTCGCTTTCGCTCATCCCGACCTGCGGGTGATGATCGATCTCGACGGCGACGTGGTCTGCCATGTCGGGATTACGCGGCGCACGGGCACGTGGAACGGACGCAAGGTCAATATCGGCGGTATCGGCGGCGTCGCGACACGCGAAGACTGCCGCGGCCGTGGATATGCGGGGCTGGCGATCAGTGCTGCGATCCATACGCTGGCGGAAGAACGCGCAACTGACTTCGGAATGCTGTTCTGCGACCCGCATCATGCCGCACTTTATGAAAAGCTCGGCTGGCAGACATTCAACGGTCCGGTCTATGCCGAGCAATCCGGCACGCGCGCGCCGTTCACCGCACTTGCGCCTTACGTGTTCAAGATCAAGCGGCTGTTGCGCGAAGGCACGATCGATCTCTGCGGATTGCCTTGGTAAGCGCGCCGCAATCCGCCGAGAGGGCTTGAAAGCTGAACTTCAAAAGGAAAAAGCCGCCCCGAAGGGCGGCTTTTTTGTTTGTCGATTGCCGGCTTGCCTCAGTACTTCGCAACAACCAGTCCGGGCGCAATCTTGTAATTCACGCCGAGAGTGACGGTCTGTGTGCGATTGCTGTTCGGGGCCAAGTTCACGCCCGCAAGTGCCGCGGGAATCGTGGTGGTGAACACATCCGACTTGCCGAAGTCGTAGTACTTGTATTCGACCGCCATCGACCAGTTCGGAGCGATCGCGTATTCCAGACCGCCGCCGATGGTCCAGCCCCACTTGGTTTCGGTGTTCGAAACAATTGAACCACCGACGAAACCGTTGGTGTTGAACTCGTTCCTCTGCCGATCCCAGGCTGCACCGCCCTTTGCGTAGATCACTGCCCTGTCGAAAGCATAACCGGCGCGTGCGGTCAGGCTTCCGATTGCGTCGATTTTGCTGCCGCAGTTGAAGCCTGCGCCAGCCGCGATCGGGAATGCACCGAAGCATGTGTTGGTGCCCTGGATGTTGGCCCAGTTGGCGGCAGCTTCCAGGCCGAGCACATACTGGCCGGTCTGGTAGTTGTAGCCGATCTGGCCACCGGCGAGCGCGCCGCCGAGATCGGCGAAGTCACCCGTAACC
>Ga0209023_10005680_pt1 | contig 13506 bp, 7 predicted proteins | sample LakOneMetagenome_FD_187468 | JGI IMG/M metagenome (GOLD analysis project Ga0209023, IMG submission 187468) | Freshwater and sediment microbial communities from Lake Erie, Canada (SPAdes) (version 2) | ecosystem: Environmental > Aquatic > Freshwater > Lentic | place: Lake Erie, Canada | collected...
CATGAACGAGGGATCGACCCGACGTGCAGCTGCAGGGTCGCTATCAGTTTCAGTTGGGTACGAGTGCCGTCGACGAGAGCGAGACGGTGACGCTCCACTTCACCGAAAAGAAGCGCGTGCCGGTGGCCGTGCTCGGACTTGGCACGACCGTTCGGGTGGCTGGCAACAGCGGTGTGCGCGTTGACGCGCGGGTCCTGGCGAGCCGCAACAGTTCGACCACCTCGGTCGATTCAACATCGCGAGTCACGGAGTTGTCGAGGGTTCTTGCGCTCGGCAGGAACGCGCCGAGCCTCACGTTCGGTGGCAATCAGACAAGTCGCAGTTCGCTCACCGGCGAGCCGCTCAATGGGCTGGCGACCTACTCCGGTCGCGGCCTCGACCTGCGCCCCCAGTTCACCGTCGGCTACTACGTGAGGTTCTGACAAGCGAGGGGAGGCGCGAGATCGTCGGCATGACTCTGTCGCACGTCTGGGTGCCATGTCGCTCCTGACCGGCGACCGTTCAGGAGGAATCGTGCGAAACGAGCGGCGTCGATGCACGCGCGTTTCGCACGACTCTAGTGACGCGCGGGCAGAGCGCCCCGCGACGTGTCTATTTGAGTGAGGCGAGGTCGACCACGAAGCGGTAGCGCACGTCGCTCTTCAGCATGCGTGCTTAGGCGGCGGCTTCTTGCATCCGGTCGATCACGGTTCAGAGCGTCTGCCGCTCTCGGTCGAGCGCTCGTCAAGTGCCTTGCGAAGCCGGGAAAGCGCCCGGGTCACAGCCACTCGCGCCGCATTGACGCTTCGATAATCGAACCGCTCTGCGATTTCATCGTTGCTCCAGTGTGCTTCGACCTTGGCGAGCACGAGGTCGCGATCAGATGGCCGCAATTTTCCGAGGGCGTGGCGGTAGTTCTCGTAGGTCTCGCTGCCGATCGCGATCTCGAGCGGCGAATGGTCGCGGGACTCCACATCGTCGTCCAGGTCTTCCAGAATCGGCCGGCGGCTCATCGTCCTGAGGAGGCCTCGAATCTCGTTGATGACTGACTGCCGCAGGTAGGCCTGCATCGCACCGACATTGCGCGCTTCGAAGTGGGCCAGCCGCGGAATGGTTCGCATCACTGCCTGCTGAACGAGATCTTCGGTATTCATCTGCGACCGCAAGGCCTGCGGCAGGCGACCGTGCGCCCAGCGGAGCACTGGAGGCACCGACCGTTGGAAGATGGCTTCTACGGCCGCCTCGTCACCGGTCTTTGCCCGTGCGACGAGCTCCACGGTCGTATGCTCGCTCAACGCAAATGCACTGCTCATTGCTGCCAGTCCCCGGGAGCCAGAAGGTTCGCGATGCGGTCGGGACGCACGACGCCTTCATCTGTCATCGTTCGCGTCGATTCCCCGATCAGCTCTCGCCCCTGGTCGCCTCCGACGAGCCGACCAAGCCGAAAACGAGCCGCGGCGGCGTACAGGCGCATATCGCACGCGGAGAAACCCGACACGGCGCGCGTCAGCCATGTCTGCGCCTCGTCAGGGCGACGGTCGGCGTGCGCGACCGCGGCTCTCGTGAGGTCGGCCAGGGCCGACGCGTAGCCAGCGTGCTCCTTGTCGAGGCGACGCAGGGCGTCCTTGATGCGTGTGCGAGCCCCGGTATCTCCGCGCGCCGCCTGTATCAGGGCAATGCGTGCCCGATAATACTGCGCCTCGATCCGACCATTCTGGAACATCGCCAATGTTCCGGTCAGCACCGGCCATTCCTGGCGAAGCCGTGCGTCGGCGTCACCCGGTCGGTCGTCGTACAAGTCGATATCCAGCAGGGTGCAGAGCGCCGCCCGATGCTGCAGGTTGTACCGGGGGGTCGAGTAGAAGCGGCGTGCATCATCGGCCTCACTCTTTGCGTCGCTGATGCGGTGTTCGGCGAGCCGCATCAACGGGCTGAGACGTCCGGCGACCTGGGATTCGGAATAGCGGTCACCACGCTGCTGCGCGTCGCGGCGACGGATCGGCAGTTCAGCGTTGAGGCGGCGCCAATCTCCCGTCCAGATCATGGCGTCGTGGCGCAACGTGTTCGACGTCTGGATCTCCCACCACGCACCCGGACAACGCGCGAAGATGTCCATGGCGCGTTCGAGCGATTTGATGCCGAGTGTCCAGAATCCACTGACCTTGTGGCAGATGCCTTCCGCAAGTTCGGTGCGTCCAGTGGTCCACGGATCATCGAGCGGTGCAGCGAGTCGCTTGGCGTGGTCGACGAGTCGCAACGCTTTGCTGTAGGTCTTCGTGCCGCTCATCGTAACGGTCGACGCCAACAGCGCCAGTCCGACGGCCGCACGTTTTGGTTCCCCGAGTCTGACGGCATGCCACACGGCCTCGAGGTTCATCGCCAGGCCGCGCGGCAGGGAGATCAGCGTCATCGGTGGAGCGATTGACGAGAGCACGTCGACGCGCTGGAGTGCTTCGCGCGGCGCGCGCGCTTCGTCACACGGAGTGACCTTCGTGCCGCGAATCGCGAGGAGCGTGCGGTAGGTGACCAACGTCGCCAGCGATCGGAGAGGTCCTCCAAGCGGGCGCACGCCAACCTTTGGCAGCAGCGCGTCGAGTGCCTGCGTGCTCTCCTCCAGGTAGCCAGCACGAATCAGCTCGGAGACAGCGCGACGCTCCAGTTCAATGTCCGGCTCCGGCATCAGTTTCAATGCCGCCAGGTACGACGCCGCGGCCTCGAAGCCGCGGCCGCAGTTCACCAGTGACTCTCCGAGCAGCACGTGCCAATGCCGAAGCTTGTCGGGGCGGGTGTCCACCCGAACGAGCTGTGCATACTGCTCCGCCGCACGATCGAAGGCCAGGGCACGAGCGGCGCGAGCGGCGGCCTGCTCACCGTACAGCACAGCTCGTTCGACATCCCCCGCCGCCAGGAAGTGCGTGGTCAGTGTTTCGGGTCGCACAGCCGGCGACGATTCCCAGGCGAACGCGAGAGCGCGATGAACGGCCACCGACGCGTCCGGCGACTGCATCGCCACAATCGCTTCCCGAATGCGGTCGTGGTATGGCTCGATGGTTCGCGTGTCGCCCTGGCCCGTCGCACGGATCATCCGTCCAACCGTCAGCATGCGTTCGGCTTCCTGCGCGCCGCCGTCGATGCCAGCAGCCGCCGCGGCCACCGAGACCGGCACCGCCTGAGCGCTGAGCGACACCGCGACGGCCATGCGCTGAACTGCCGGCGGCAACTCCTCGATTCTGGCATTGACGATGTCCTTCAGGAGGGCGCCGCCGCCACCAGTAGCCGTATGACGCGCCAGTTCGTGGATGAAGAACGGATTCCCACCGGACTCTCGTAACAGCGTTGTCGTCTTCACCTCGTCTGAGCCCAGCTGCCCGGCCAGGACGAGGCAGTCCGGTTCAGAGAGCGGACCAACAGCGATGTGACGCGTCGGAACTGAGTCTGCGCGCGCCGGCATCTCTCGAATGAACTCGATGAGTGGCGAGCCGGGTTTGTCCTCCGACCTGTACGAGGCCACGAGCAGCAGGGGCGGGGCATCCTCCTCTCGAAGGACCTGATCGAGCACTGCCGCGCTGTCTGCATCTCCCCACTGGGCATCGTCGATCCACAGGACCACTGGCGCGCGCACCGCGATTTCGAACAGCAGATCTTTGAGAGCGGCGGCGGCGCGACGGCGAATCGAAATGGAATCGAGTCCGGTAATCGCGTGTTCGGGGGAGCGACGAACTTCGTCCACGGCCTGCAGCGTAGGGAAGATTCGTCCGAGCAGCGCCGCATCCCGCGGGAGCAGGCGCGCCACCTCGATGTCGCGCAGCGACCGAAGATAACGCGCTACCGCATCGACGAGCGCGCCAACCGCTTTGTAAGGCGACGATTCGCGTTCGTAGCAGCGACTCGCAAACGTCAGCAGGCCCGGTTCCGAGCGACGGACGTCCGCCAGAAACTGGCGCACGAGCGCAGACTTGCCGATGCCAGACACGCCGGATACGCCGACCACCAACGGCGTGCCGTCCATGGCGGTGTGAAATGCCTGGTGCAGTTCGGCGAGATGCTCGGCTCGCCCCACCAGTGTCTCCTGCACGGCGGCAACGGGTGTGTCATGCACAACCTCGGAACGGCCAAGTGCCTGGAGGCGTGCAATCGCGCCCGCGCGCTCCGCCGGCTCCGGCGCCATAAGGTTCACGCACAGGTCGGACAATTCGACTGAGATGTCCGAGCGGATCGACCGCGGATGTGGTGGGCGGCCTGAACGTTTGGCGTCGAGCTGCTCTTCGGGAGCGCCTTCGAACGGCAACCTTCGCGTGAGTGCCTGGTAGAGGATCGCGCCGACGCTGTACCAGTCCGCCGCCGGAGTGACACCGGCGCCGTCCGCCTGTTCGGGCGCCATGTAGGCCGGCGTGCCGATTACGGTGCCGCCGACCGACAGATACGAGCTGAAGGCGCTGTCGTCATCGTCAGTGTGAGGGTCTCGCTCGAGCACGAGCCCGAAGTCGAGGAGCACGACCCGCTCGTCGTCGGTCACGAGGACGTTCGACGGTTTGATGTCTCGGTGAACCAGACCGATGTGGTGCACGGCAGACACCGCGTCCACCAGCTGCGGAACGATTGCGCCGAGCCAGCGTTCGTCGATGGCTCCTGACGCGTCGCGGCGATCGTTGAGATAGTCGAGCACGGGCTTGCCCTCGACCAGCTGCATGGTGAAGAACCAGACGTGGCCATCGGTCAGCAGCTCGTAGAGCGATGCCAGATTTCGATGCGACACATCAGCGAGCGCACGGAACTCGCGTTTGAAGCGCAGGAGCGGCATGCCGTCGGCACGCTTCAGCACCTTCAGCGCAACGAGCTCGTGCCGTTCCCGGTCGAAGGCCTTCCAGACGATGCCGAATCCGCCCTCACCAATCTCCCCTCGTGGCTCGAACCTGCTGGTGTTGGGGAAACGCAAATTCGCCTGCATTTGTAAGGGATTGGTAAGAGTAACATTCTGACGCTGAACGGAGTGCCGCGCGTCGGTGACGCCGAGTGGACGATCGCACGCGCTCTGCTCAGAAATGCGCGGCTTCCTTTGTGGGCGAGAATGGAATCACTGTGACGCAGACGATCGTTGCATTCGTTGTAGGGATCGGCGTTGGCCTCGCGATCATGCGTGGCGTGCGGACACTGGGGACACTGCTGTTCGTTCCGTTTGTCATGATCTCGTGGTTGGCGTTCTTCCGTTTCGCCTACTGGATTGCTCACCCCTTTCCAGCGGCGGCGAGCCTGGGGGAAGCGCTAACGAAACTCCTGGCAGGTCCGGCAACATACGAACGCATCGATTACCTGTTGCTGGTTGGCTCTCTGCTTGCGGCTGTGTGGACGGTCACGCGCCTGTCCTTCCCGCCAGAAGATCCCTTCGTTGTGAAGAAGCCGTAGCCCGCAGGGCGCTCTGGAACCCCTTGAAACCGCCGTCGCAGTCCGTCACGAGACCCGACACGGGAACGTCCGAACTTCCTTTTCCTCCTGGTGAGGTGCCGCCGAGGAAGGTCGCGTGGCTGCATCCACTGCAGCTCCTCCGCACGACGTATCAGAGCATCCTGTCGAGCGCCGGCACGGGCTTGCTCGACCGCCGCGATGTGCAGGCGTCGCTGCCAGTGATCTACGACGGCGGATATCCCACAGTGACATGGTTGGGTCCAGGTCGCCCGGATGTTGGAGGGCCTGCAGATCCAGAAAATGCCGGAAGCGTTCGCGCGGCCCTGTTGCGCTTGCGGCGGTGGCTGAAATGGATACCCAGCGAGCGACCTCCCGATGGGCCACAGGCTCCTGCGCAGCCCCTCCCGGAGTATCTGGAATCCGCGGCTCTGAAGGACCACTCAATCTGGATCGACTACGTCGCGGATATCGGCGATTCCTGGGATGCCACCTACGCCACGCTGTCCACGCTCGCACGAAGCGAAGTGCGGTTCAGGGGCCTGAACGAGAACGGCGAACAGAGCAGCGCCGCAGCCGACACCGCGAAGGAGACCAGCCGCCCGGAGCCACATAGCCCGCTTCCCCGAGCACACGTGCTGGTCCTCGGAGGCGACCAGGTCTATCCGACACCGTCTCGCGACGCGTACAGGTCGCGCACGCGTTCGGCGTTCATGGCCGCATTCCCGGAAAGCGCGGCTCCGCTCACTCAACCCTCGCTGCTGGCCGTTCCGGGAAACCACGATTGGTATGACGGGCTCACGGCGTTCACGCGTGAGTTCTGCCGGGGTGGGTCAATCGGCGCGTGGGCACCCGTCCAGGGCCGCAGCTATTTCGCCGTCAAGCTGCACGCGAACTGGTGGCTGTTCGGCATCGACATCGCGCTCGACTCGCGCGTCGATGCCGCACAGGAACGCTACTTCATCGACGTGCTGGCGAGCGCCCAGGTACCCATCACCGCGGATGGCAAGCCAGTTCCCCCAGTTACGCAACGGATCATCCTGTGTACCGCCAAGCCGGTGTGGATCGACGACCCGTATCGCACGACTGCCGCCTACCGCAATCTCGCCGAATTCGCTGACCTCATTCGGACACACGGCGGCGAAACAACGGTCATTCTCAGCGGCGATACGCATCACTACAGTCACTACGCTTCTGCGTGCCCAGCCGGAAGCCACGACAGCGAGTCGGATGAGCACATGTTCGTGGTCGGCGGCGGCGGCGCCTATCTGAGTCCCACACATCACCTGCGCCCGGTCACCCTCAAAGTGACGCCTGAGCCACGAGACCCGGTCTTCACTGCCGCCGCTGCCAGTGCGCCCGCAGGTCCAGAGCTGGCGTGGAGACAACAGTCGGAAGCGTGGAACCACCAGCAGGAAGAGCGGCGTCGGCGAGACGCCAGTCGACGCTTTGTGCTGAGCCCTCTCACCTATCCAAGTCAGGCCGCCTCGCGGCGTATGGTTCGTGGTGCGCTATGGACAGCGTTCCGAGCCGAGAACGTCGCATTCACGTTGATGGTCGGATTGCTGTACCAGGCGTTCGCATCTCTCTGGAGCACCGTCGGCGGCGCACCTGTCGCACTCGACACTGGCACGTTCGCAGCGACACTGGGAAAGCTCCTCGAGCATCCGCCGTGGGCGGCGCTGTCATTTGGTGCGCTGCTGGTGGCTCTCTGTGCCAGTGTGGCCGTTCGTGCGACCGTGGGCCTTCGCGGGTTTCGAATCGCCTGGGGTGCGGCGCATGGAGTGATGCATCTCTTCGCATCACTATGGCTGCTCGGTTGGGTTCTACGCAGCGGCCGGAACGCCCCGGGACTCTTCGCCGCCCTCGTCCCGTCGCAGTGGCAGTCCACACAGATCGACTTCACCGCCTGGCACATCATCTACGTTCTGATCGCGGCTCCGCTCGGGACCACGCTCTTCGCCATCTATCTTGTGCTCTCCGACAAGCTGTTCGGCTGGCACAGCAACGAAGCCTTCATGGTGCAGAGCATCGTCAACTACAGAAGCTTCCTGCGTATGCGTCTCGACACGAATGGCACGCTGACCATCTATCCGATCGGACTCCGCGAGATTCCGCTGCGTTGGCGGGCCAGGGCGTTCAATGCGGGTGACCCTGTCAATACGCACAACCCCTCGATGTATGAACCCGGCGATGGCACGCTTGCACCGGTACTCATCGAAGCGCCGATTGTGATCAATCCCTGAGACGCGGCGGTCGGCGTCGGCCGTTCATGGACGACTAAGGCTCTCGGTTCAGCGCCTTCACGATCTTCGGAAACACATCCCTCGCCGCGTTCTTGCCGATGAACAGATCGAGGTGGCCGTAGCCAGGAATCGGTTCAGCCTGGACGAGGTCGCCGTAGTCGCGAGCCGTGAACCAGTCCAGCGTCTTCCTCAAGCCACTCGACCGGAACAAGCGGTTCTCCATACCCTGAAACAAGGTGATTGGCATCGTCAGCCTGGACTCCGGACTGTGGAGCTCTGGCTTGAGATACGCGTTCCTGCCATGGCGGTCGACGATGTGGCCAGCTCTGGTCATCCGCGTGAGATGGTCGAACGTCGCGAGATTGGCGCGGTCGAACATGTCGTACATCAGATCGTGCGTATGCCGGTCCAACTGCTCGTGTCTCACGACTTCGCCGTACATGAAGTGCGTGCGCCGACACACGCCGCTGCTGCAGTGCTCGGCCGTCGGCTGCAGGCGAAGCAGTTTGTCGAGCAGCCTGGCTCTCCAACTCGATTCCGGATCGATGTCGCTCGTGAGAATGGGGTTGAAGCCGAGCAACCGGAGCACCTGCGGCAGTCGCATCCACGCCAGCACCCGGTTGTACAGCGGCTGATCGATGAACGGCAATGACGATGACAAGACGACCGAAGCCAGGCGAGTGTTGAGCTTTTCGCGTTCTCTGAGCAGCAGCATGCTCATGACGAGCGAGGCCACGCAGTGCGCGACCACGTGAATCTTGTCGCCCGCGGCCGCATGCACCTGCGAGAGTGCAGCATCGAAGTCATCCACCAGATCGTCGAGGTCGAACTGCGTAAGCGAGGCGGCGAGTCGGTCGCTGCCGCGGTAGTCCAGCAGCCACACCACGAATCTCTCCCGGTTCAGATACTCGACAAGTGACGGCTTTCCAAGGCGGAACGCATCGGTGGACATGCCGAACCCCGGCGCAAGAACCACGTGACGACGGCCTCCAGTTGCCGACCCTGCGGGGTCGTATCTCGACAATCGGAAGCGCTTCCGGCCAGAAGGATCGGGAAACGTATCTGCGGGTAGTGCTCTGCGCACGTCCAGAGGCGGACGATTGAATGGATCGTGCCGCTGCATGCGCTGAAACAGCGGAAACCTGGCCTGCACGACATGACCGAGGAAGAAGCGCGCGTAGCGGCCGAGGTACGCCGCGCGACGCGCCCGCGACGGCTCGCGCCGGATCTCGAACGAGGCCACCATTCGAAGGACGTCGGCCGGCGACGCGCTCACGTAACCCTGTCCAATTGCCGGTACTGCGTTCAGCCAACTGGGGCGCAAGGGCTCTTTGAGGCTGCGGGCGCACGTTTTGACGTCGACCCAATTGCACGCTCCGGCGAAGTCAGACTCCCGGCAATCCTCGGTGAGCTGCTCCGAGGTCAGTGGCCCGATCTCATGCAACGTGCGCGACGCGTGCAGCGCAAACGCGAAGCTCGTCGAGGCGCGCCAGGTGCCTTGCCGGCAAGAGGCGCGGTTGATGGTCTTGTGCCCTCGCAGATAGATCGTGCCGGCCGCGTCGCTGAGCGCCAGCCGGTACACCAGCAAGCGTGTGTCAGGCCGGCGAGGATCGCTGACCAGCACATTCAGGGTGCCATCGGTCACCGTGAGCTGACGGACTGCACCGCCTTCCACAGCACTCGATGAAGGTGCTCGCGCTATGCGTGCGATGCCGACGATGCGCGTCTCATGCCGACGGTCGTTCAGGAGCGCGTCCACTGAATCAGCGGAGATGTACAAGACCAGCTGAAACGGCCGTCTGCCGGTCGCACCATCGCATTCGATCCAGCCTTGAACCCGGTCCGCGTACCGAATCTCCGGCTCGTTCGAGCTGCGCGGGGCTGGGGGCCGCGCGGTCTGCTCGGGCGAGGCGCGCATCACACTGGACGCGCCGCCGCTCTGTGTTGGGTTGTTGTTGTCTCTGTTGTTGAACCTCGCCGCGATCCGTTCGGCAAGCGCCGTGATCGTCAAGGCGGGATTTCGACCGATGGATCCGGGGACGATCGCGCCGTCGCAGACGTACAGCCCAGGGTGTACATCGTTACGCGGGGGTGGTGGCGCGCTCGGCGCATTCGTGGCGGATGCGTCCGCCTTCATGCTGGCTGCAGGCGTGGCTTCGTCTGGCTTGAACACCTGCCCTTCGGTATTCACCACGCCCTCCGCCCAGTCACTGCCCATCCTGCAGCCACCGAGTGGATGCACGGACACAACTCGGCGACGCCGTCCCGTCCACAAGGGATTGACCACGAAGCGGCCGCCCAGTGCCTCGCTGAGCACCGCGAGACGCGTGTTCACGGCATCAAAGAAAGCCGCCTTCGCAATGCCCGGCCACGACAGGCTCGCGAGGCCGCGGCGAGACAACTCGATTGTCCCGCCAGTGTGATTCGGGTCATTTGTGTCCTGAACACCTGCGAGCTGATCGTCGTGACCCATGACGAGAAATGTCTGCGTCTTCGCGACGGCGCCCACGGTAATGCCACGAATCCATGTATGCCATTCAGACGAGAGTCCGCCGGCACCAGGGCCCGTCCGCGACCTGGTGCGGCGCGCGATGAACGGTGCGCCGAAACGGATCAGAGGCGCGAGTGCGCCGGGAATCGCGGCGTCTTGAACGGTGATGCGTCCATTCGACTCGAGCGTCTCGTCGAGCATGCCGGTGATGCACGGGCCGACCGATGGGACCTGTGGAACATTGACGCCGTAGCCGAACGAATTCGAGACCATGTTCCCGTTGTACGAGAACGCAATCACGTCGCCGTTCCCCGAGAAATGGCGACCGAGTTCCTCAGAGAGGGACAACGCGTGCCGGCTCTTCGACCGCAGCAGGATCTCGGTCGAGCCAATCGCGCCAGCCGCCAGAAAAACTGTGTCGGCCCTGATGCACAACCGGAGGTTCTTGAAGCGTCGTCCTCCTTTGCTCGCGATCCGCGCGTGAACCAACCAGCCGTTGGCGCCGTCCCGACCGAGCGGCTCCACTGTGTCGACGCTCACACCGCAGTAGATTTCGGCTCCATAGTTCCTGGCCCCGGCGAGATAGTTCCGATCGACTGTGTTCTTCGCGTCGTGGTTGCAGCCCGTGACGCAGTCGCCGCACAACTGACACCGCTTGCGTGGCACGCGAAATTCGTTGGTGCCGCTGCCAAAGCTCACGGCCAGTGGCGGCGAGCTCGCGTTCGTCTGCGGGGGTGCCTGGCTGAGCGCCGCCGCTCGCCGCAGACTGCTCCGCTTTTCTATATGGAGTTGCTCAGGACATGTCTCGACACTCAGAGCCGCCTTGGCGCGCTCATAGTACTGGGCCAGTTCTTCGCTCCAGCCCCCAGTCAGAGGCGGCCATGCGCTGAACGACACCGCCTCGAGCATGACATTGGCGTTGATGAGCGAGGTGCCACCAAGGCCGCAACCAATCAGCACCGACATCTCTGGCCAGACGCGAAGATCGAACAATCCGGTATCCCGGCCCGCGGAAAACCGCGGGTGGTCTACCTGCAACTGACTCAACGCATCGGTCGGACTGACCGGGAATTCGCCAGTCCGCCACTCCTCACCACGCTCGAGCACGCAGACAGATACCGCATCCGGTGGTGCGCTGGCGCGGCCCTGCTTCCGGGCGACCCGGTAGGCGACGGCGCCTCCGCCATAACCGGAACCAACGACCACGACGGAATAGTGGGCTTTCAGCTCGCTCAGAGGGCTGGACAGATAGGCCATGGGTCGTGACGGGAAGCCTGTTCACGGGAGCGCTCTCGCGAGCACTCCCGCCGCGACAAACGCATCGACCGAATCAGCCCACTGTAGACAGGTCAGCTTCGATTACGGTCTCGCATCCTACACCGTTCACGATCGCTTGTGGACCGCCTTCCACAAGCAGGCCGTGGGCCCGATCGTTCAACGGCCAGGCGTCGGAGTATCGACGTTGTTGGGATCTTCGCCGCTTTGTCGAGCGAGAGAGGCTGACGCCAACCGAAGTGCCGCCGCTTGCGAAGGTTCGATGCGAAGCGCCCTGGGCCGCGTGTCCATAATCTCGTCGACGGTGAACGAGGTACTCATCAGCCCGCGTCGCTCGTGCGACTTGGTCTTCAGCAGGAAGTGACCCATCTCGTGCGCCACCGCCACTGCGAGGGCACGCCTGCGAAACAATCGCCCGGCGGCAGGCGCCATGGTCTCGAGCGACTTGCCGGCCCAGGTTCCGGTTCGCATCAAGTGCCGCACGGCACCGAACGATACCGTCAGCGCAGGCTGCGGTTCGCCGTCCACGAAGTCTATCCACCCAAGGGCCTCCGTTTCGACGCCGTCCAGGAACCGATTTGTGATCGTCACGTGCAGCGGTGCCGTAATGCTGTTCTCTTTTGCGGCCGGCACGATGGCCACGGTCGTGTCGAAGTACGGCCTCCAGATGTTCACCACCTGTTCTGCGATCGCCTTCAGATCCCGAAGGTCGATAGGCACGTCGTCTTCGATGCGGAGTTGGATCACCACCGAAGCGGTGGCCGCCGGCTCCTCGTTCACGGACGATGCCGGTGACTCCATAGCGAGGAGCATTCGCGCATCGAGGACAGCGAGGACGCAGAACAGTGCCGCGGCTGCAGGGACAGCCGAGGTTCGGGTTCGCCAGTCTATGCGGCGCGGCAATGCGACTGGTGACGTGCGGCGTGATGTGAGTGCGCGCAAGAAGGTGAAGGTCATGGTTGCTGGAGGAAATGCCACGACCCGCAAATTCGTACAGATGCATCACGTGAAGTTATGTCGAGCGGTTCGACGCGCGGACGCCGAGAGGACGAGCAGACACGCCCGACGCGTGGCGGGTGATCGCGGCGCCATCACCAGGCGCACGACCGCGCTGACATCAGCCGGTGTACAGAACGGAAGAGATCGGCATTTTCAGGAAAGAGGGCGCCTGGAATCGGTACCGGGCGCTGCCTCAGTGCTCCCATGGAGAGGATCCTGATATGGCGTCTTGGATGTGTGTCTGGCGTGTGCGCGGCCGGTTTGGTCTCACTGTTCGTTCCGTCACTGGAACAATGACCGCAGCCGTGTGGTTGGCGGTGGCGTCGGTGGCATCCGCACAGAGTGTGAAGTCGACCGACATGCCTGGTGGGTGGATGTTCGAAGTACACGGAGGTGGGTTTGGTGAGTTGATCAGCAACAACATCAACCTGGGTGGCGCGGGAGGGGGGGCTGCCTTTCCGGCGAGCACGCCGTTTGGGACCGACGTCACCAGTCGAGCCGTGACGTCGTGGACGTTCGGAGATGGTCCGGCGCTGTTCGCCGACTTCTGGAGAGCGAATCGCGGACCAGATGTTCCAGCCATCGCGCCGCTCGACAGTGTCATGCGCTCGCGGGCCACCACCAGTACCCCGGCGCGAGCAGTCGGCGCGCGCTTCTCGAGAAACCTGACGCGCGGATTCGCAGCGGAGATTTCCGTCGACCGCGGCGGGCGCCGTTCTTCGCTGTCACCGGACGCCGTCTCCGCCATCGAAGCGACGAGAGCGAGTTACACGACGGCGTTCGAGTCGCTCCTCTCGACGACTGGAGCACTCAATCCGGGCGCGCTTGTCGATCCGGGCCGCGTCACGGCGACCACTGCCACAACACCCGAGACGTCCGATACCCAGACCGTCGTCTCTGGAAGCGCCGTGCTGTCTCTCGTCAGGGCGACGCGGGTCGGCGTCCACCTGGTCATTGGTGGCGGCGTGATCATGAACGAGGGATCGACCACCGACGTGCAGCTGCAGGGTCGCTATCAGTTTCAGTTGGGTACGAGTGCCGTCGACGAGAGCGAGACGGTGACGCTCCACTTCACCGAAAAGAAGCGCGTGCCGGTGGCCGTGCTCGGACTTGGCA
>Ga0209023_10005681_pt1 | contig 13506 bp, 12 predicted proteins | sample LakOneMetagenome_FD_187468 | JGI IMG/M metagenome (GOLD analysis project Ga0209023, IMG submission 187468) | Freshwater and sediment microbial communities from Lake Erie, Canada (SPAdes) (version 2) | ecosystem: Environmental > Aquatic > Freshwater > Lentic | place: Lake Erie, Canada...
ATGTCTTGTTTGATGGCTTGCAGTTGGACTGGATCGCTCGTGTATTTCCAGCGTTCAAGCAACACTCTCAGTTTAATGAGGACTTGGTTGTATTCGCCAATTTGACTGGTCTGACTGTGATATTTATCGATGTCTCTATTGATAAACCGGACGGCTTGCTCAGTTCTTTGGTCACTATTTGCGCGCGCATCTCTTTGTTGCTTTAGCCGCGTTGCTTGGGCCGCCTCATCTGCAATCCGACTGGCTTCCGCTGCTCGGCGTTGGGTCATTTCCTCTTGCGCTTTGACGAGCTCGTCATGGGCAACGTTATTGCGGTGGATCATCCACCCAATCAACATAAAAAAAACGACACCTATCATCACTAAGCGATTCACGTGATACATCCATAACTATGAATATTATTGAAAATTTATTCTTTATTTTGAAATCAATTCAAGGTTGGAGCGTTTGCCCCAACCTTGAACCTAAAAATGCACCGTTGAGTTCTTAATTCGTGCGGAAAAAATATTCGCGATAATATTTCAACTCTTTAATTGAATCGCGGACGTCATCAAGCGCAAGATGGCTAGAGTCTTTCTTAAGACCGGCCATCAATTCTGGACGCCAGCGACGTGCTAACTCTTTTACCGATGACACATCTAAGTTGCGATAGTGAAAGAATTGCTCAAGCTCAGGCATGAGGCGATGCATAAAACGGCGATCTTGGCAGATGGAGTTGCCACACATTGGTGATTTCTTAGGCTCAACCCATTTCTTCAGGAACTCAATTGTCTCAAGTTCAACATCACGCGCAGACTTGGTGCTACGGCGGACGCGCTCAATTAAGCCTGATTGACCATGCTGGCGAGTATTCCACTCATCCATTGCATTCAATACGATATCTGATTGATGAACGGTCAGCACAGGGCCTTCCGCGAGAATGTTGAGGTTCTCATCGGTCACAATCGTTGCAATTTCAATGATCTGATCGTTATCAGTATCGAGACCAGTCATTTCCAAGTCAATCCAGATCAAGCGATTTTTAGTCTTGTCTGCTGTGTCGTTTGTTGGTGCGGTTGCCATTAAAATCTCTATGTTTCGCGTGAAAGTGCTTATACTAGCAAGATTAGCATCAATATTGGACTGGATCGTTTCATGCGCTGTGTTTTAATTCATCGTTTGTGTAATTTGACTGTAGTTACAGGTCGACCATTTCTTTTGAGTAAAGCATGGCATTGATTCGTAAGCGTCGTCTGACCGATCAGCAAACTCGCCGCATCGAAGCGCAACAAACACGGCGGATCGATGAGGACGATACTGGTGAGCTACTTGAAGGGTTAATCATTACTCACTACGGTCGTCAATTACTGGTCCAGCAAATTGGTGCAGTCATTGATGTAAAGAGTAACGACTCAGCACAAAATGATTCAGAATCCGCAACACCTCGAAAAACAATTTGGCGCTGTCATGCGCGAACGAATTTACCTGTTTTAGTGACTGGTGATCGTGTTCGTTTTCAAGTCGATGAAAATACTGAATTGGGCGTCATTACCGCACTGCATCCACGGGATAGTTTACTTACACGTCCAGATCGCTACCATAAAGTAAAACCTGTTGCGGCTAATGTGACCTTGATTGTCGTGGTCTTTGCAGCGCTGCCTGTGCCATCGCCGATGCTCATTGATCGTTACTTAGTCGCGTGCCAACAAGCTGATATTCAAGCGTTATTAGTTTTAGGTAAAGCTGATTTGTTGACTGAAGAAGATGGGTTGAGAAACTTATTAGCTGAATATAATGCATTGGGCTACGACACATTAACCGTAGAAACGGATGGTGATTTGTCGGAGCTCATTGCCAAAATGGCAGATAAAACCGTCGTGTTCGTTGGGCAGTCTGGTGTTGGCAAAAGCTCACTGATCAACGCCCTAATTCCTGATGCGAATTTGAAAGTGAACATCATTTCCGAGAATTCTGCGCTAGGACAACATACAACGACGACCACAACATTGCTTCCAATACCGAATGGCGGCGCGTTGATTGATTCGCCGGGGATTCGCGAGTTTGGCGTATGGCATTTAACCGTCGATGCGATTCGGAATGGTTTTATTGAAATGTATCCGTATTACGGCATGTGTCGTTTCCGTAATTGTTTGCATAAGAACGAACCCGGTTGCGCGTTGATCGCGGCGGCTGCTGAAGGCAAAGTCTTACCGCGCCGTTTGGCAAGCCTCAATCGCTTAGAAGATGAAGCGCGCGAAGCCGATAAGCTTTAATGGACAAAGCGTCATGTAATAAATTTCAAATATCATGCGCTGCGCGGCTTGAAAAAGCCGTCATGCGTCATTATGAATAGATGACAGTTTTTGTGATAAGTAGTCTTTCGCTAGTCGCGATGTGTTTTTTGGTTTTTTAATAATTGAAGGTGAGTGTTTTGGAACGTTTTTTTGAATTCATGCAGCACCATCCGATTTTATTCGGAATTCTCGGCGTATTAGCAGTTGCATTTTTCTTGCTTGAAAGCCAACGTAGCGGCCGTAAAATCTCCCCGCAGGCATTGGGTGGTTTCGTTAATCGCGAAAAAGCGGTGATTGTTGATCTTCGCGATGCAAAAGAGTTCCGTGAGGGACACATCAGTGGTAGCCGTAATATTCCGTTGAGTAGCCTGAAAAATCATCTTGATGAATTACGCGAGATTAAACAGCCTATCGTGATGGTCTGCAAAATGGGTCAAACCGCAGGTGGTGCTGTGCAACAAGTGGGTGGTGATAATTTGTATCGCCTCGAAGGCGGTATTTTGGGCTGGCAAGGACAAAACTTGCCGCTGGTTAAGCCGAAACGCTAATCAGTTCTAGCCAATCAATTCGTTAAAGGTGAAATCTCATGAGTGAAGCAACAGGAACAAACAATGCTTTGGTAACCATTTACAGCACACAGTCTTGTCCATATTGTGTGCGTGCAAAGCAACTGTTAACACGCAAAGGTGTTGCTTATCATGAAATTGACCTTGGTCGTGAGCCAGCAGAAACTCGCATGGAATTGATTGCGCGTACCAAGCAACGTACCGTGCCACAGATTTTTATCAAAGATGTATTTGTTGGTGGTTTTGATCAACTCTACGCATTAGAACAACGCGGTGAACTCGATACCATGTTGGCTGGATAAGCCCTCTATTTGGTTCGCTTTTATTTACAATCCCTCTCAAGACAACAGGAAGATTTACAATGAGTGATGAACAACAAGTTGCACCAGAAGCCGTTGAAGCCCCAGCGCAAGCACAATTGGCTTTAGAGCGTATTTATCTAAAAGACTTGTCTTTTGAAGTGCCGAGCGCAAAAGTATTTACCAGTGAATGGCAGCCAGAACTGAACATTAATTTGAGCAGCAACGCTGAGCAACTGGATCCAACGCATTTTGAAGTGGTGCTCAGTGTGACATTGACCGCAAACAACGGTGGATCACCTGCGTACATCGCGGAAGTGAAACAAGCGGGTATTTTCCTGATTGAAAATGTCGCGCAAGAACAACTGCCACAATTGCTTGGCGCATATTGCCCGAACATTTTGTTCCCGTTCGTTCGTGAAGCGTTGACTGATGTGATTACTAAAGGGAGCTTCCCGCAGTTCCTGCTGGCACCGATTAACTTTGATGCAGCGTTTGCAGAAAACATTGAACGTCTGCAACATGAATCAGCACCAACGGGTAATGCATAATTAGATTACTGTAGCCAAAGTGATACTGCATAACTAATCTTGCAGAATCATCCATAAAAACCCACAATCGCTTGTGGGTTTTTTTGTATGCTAAAAGCAAATCCTCCCTAGCCCTCCTTTTTCTGAGGAGGGGATTATCTTGGCTTCGCCAAAATAAATAAAGCTCCTCCCTTTGTGAAAGGGAGGTAGGGAGGGATTTGCTTTTGCCTTCAACAAACAAACCAAGCAAACCCCGCACGATTTAAACCGAGATTTTGGATAGACCATGGAATTAGACAACAAGATTCAGCAAGCAGGCGCCGCGACCTCGAAAGTCGTTGAGAAGGCCGTTGATCATTACGGCGGCATTTATGCGCCAGTCAATAAGATGATTGACCATTCGTGGGATCGGGTTCCTTATATCATTGCCGCTGTGCTGGTGTTGATTATTTTTTTTCTGATTGGAAAATTATTCAAATATACTGTCAAAAGAACGCTGAGTGATCGTGTCCAAAGTCGCCAAAATCTAGTAAAAGTGTTGAATCGGATCGGTTCGTCACTAATTATTTTTATTGGTATTCTGGTGGCGATGGTGGTCGCCATTCCAGGATTTACCACAGCAAAAATGATTGGCGGATTAGGCATTGGTTCGGTTGCGATTGGTTTCGCATTTAAAGATATTTTTCAAAATATGTTGTCAGGTATTTTTATTTTATTGTCAGAACCTTTTCGGATTGGTGATCAAATCATCATGGGCACCTTTGAGGGAACAGTTGAAGATATTCAGATCCGCGCGACCTATATTAGAACCTATGACGGACGGCGCATTGTTATTCCAAATGCTGTCCTTTATACGACACCAGTCACGGTCAATACCGCGTTTAAACGTCGTCGTTGTCAGGTCGATTTTGGTATTGGTATGAGTGATAATGTTGCGAAAGCTAAAACGGTCGTGTTAGACGCATTAAAATCATGTGGCACGATTACCGAGCATTCAACACCCACGGTTGTCGTGACGGGTTTTAGTGATTATTCACTGCAGATGCGTTTGCGCTGGTGGATTGAGGAAAGTGCGCAGGTTGATATGACGGACTCAACCGATCAAGTGTTGATCGCGGTTAAATATGCATTAACTGATGCAGGAATTGATTTGCCGTATCCGACATCGCAAGTGCTGTGGCATGATCAGACTGAAGAAATTGATGGCGATCGTCATCGTCAACGTGAAGGCTGGCCTTCACGTGAGGATCAGAAAAATCCTCGCTCCATGGCAAGGGCGCGTTATGATCTACGCAAAGCGGAATATCAGAATGATTTACCTGCTGGTCGGAGTGAGGAGCGCAATGCGCAGGTTGAGCCAGTTTCAAGTCGTGATGCGAGTGAAGCGGCAAATCCAGAGTCAAAGTAATGGCACCGATGCTGTCAATTATTTAGAAATTTATTATTTTAAGAGTGGTTAATAGAGTTATGGCAATTAAATCAGATCGTTGGATTCGTGAAATGAGTGAAAAGCACGGCATGATTGAGCCGTATGCTGAAGGACAAGTCCGCTATGACGCAAATAATGAGAAAGTGATCTCTTATGGCGTCTCAAGTTACGGCTATGACGTGCGTTGTGCGCGCGAATTTAAAGTGTTCACCAATATCCATTCAGTCACGGTCGATCCTAAGCATTTTGACGAAAAAAGCTTTGTCGATATTGAGGCGGACGTTTGCATTATTCCACCAAACTCGTTTGCGCTGGCTCGCACGGTTGAGTTTTTTCGCATTCCACGTGACGTACTGACGATTTGCTTGGGTAAATCTACTTATGCTCGCTGCGGCATTATCGTCAATGTGACGCCCCTTGAGCCTGAGTGGGAAGGTCATGTCACACTAGAGTTTTCAAATACAACGAATCTTCCAGCAAAAATCTATGCAGGTGAAGGTGTTGCACAGATGTTGTTCTTCCAATCTGATGAGGTGTGTGAAGTTTCATACAAGGATCGCGGTGGTAAATATCAAGGGCAACGAGGGGTGACGTTGCCTAAAGCTTAAGCAACCGATCCTTGCAATGGGATGCATAATATCGACACGATTAAGCTGTCGGACAACTTGTAAGCCATGACTGACAAACGCTGTCTTTCATGGCTTACTTGTATTATAGGTTTGCAATCTTTTGTGCGATTCTTGTAGTTTGTCCGACCAACGGTAGATTTTATTGATTTCGATTTAAGCTGTTGTTATTAATTAATAATAAGTTGATTTTAAGGTTTTCTTTTGATGATTTTACATTACTGCTTTTGCATTTTTCCTAAAACTAATCATAATACTAAGATGTGCGTGAGCTGCGTGCATCAGGATTGATGTGGTTGAAGAATAAGAATGCTTTGTCTGACAATTGAGCGGACAGATGGTAAATGGACGAATGAATATATGTTTCGTAGCCCAAGCTAGGTTGCGCTGCAAAATGGAGTATGCGATGACTGAACTGTTTGTTTCTCAAGTGACTCATTTAGAGCCTCGATTCAAGGTGAAAGCCCTTCCGCTCGCGTTGACTTTATTGTCGGCTGCGCTGGTGATGCCTGCGCATGCGTTAGAAACGATCAGTGACTCGGATATGAGTGATGCGACTGCGGAAGGTGTTGCGTTTATTCCGCAAAATTTCAGGATGATTTTGCAAGGTGCTTCTGCGCCTGATGCGATGGGATCTGTCACTGCTGCTAGCCTTGCGGATAGAACTTTAGATACGGGCTATATTCGCTATATCCCTGTTGGGCCATTGAGTGCTGCTGCGCTCGCCTCGCAAACTAATGCTGATTACAATAGTGATGGTGTGATCAATGCAAGTGATAAGGTTGATATTGGTAAGTCTGATCTTTATTTGTATGGATTAGGGATTTCTCAGTCTGAAGCGGGTGTGGGTGTTGGTCGAACCTCAGCTCAGTGGAACTCTCGCTACAATGCGACTGCTTCGGGTTTGATTGGTAGTTTGGGTTCTTATTTGAACCCATGGGTGCTGCGAGTGAAGACAGATCCAGTACCTGATTTTGCAGGCACTACTCAACAATTGCCTTATCTCCAGTTGGAGGCACCCCTTTATACGACTTCGACACTTGCGTCGTTGAGCTCAGCAGATAAGGCGCAATACAATTTGAAGTTGGGATTTTGGGCGGATTCTTTGGTGCGAGATCCTTCTAAGGTTGAAGGAGATGTTGCGCAGTTTGATTTGGGTGGTGCTGGTCGTGCCAATCGCTTGCGTTTGCAAGGGATATGGGATGGTTTTAGTCTCAACGGTAGCAAGTTGCAGTTATTTCAAACTTTAGGTGGTGCGACAAATACTGGTGGGTTGAGCACGAGTTATAACAATACTTTGGGGCTTGCTGGGGTGATTCGTTTGAATAGCGGCGATGCCAGTAATTTGAAGGCGACGAAGGCAGCGAGTGCGGTAACGCGCCAGAGTGTAACTACGACTAATGTTTATAGCACGACGTATACGGGTGCGCCTGGGGCTGCGCCGACCGATGATCAGCTATATCAGGTACGTAATACGCAGACGGTTGATGTTGCTAATGGGATAACGTGGACGCCGCCAGCTCTGACGAGTGTATTTCGTTTGAGTACGCAGGAAACATCGAACACGGGGTTAACAACGACACCTGGTGTAAATGGTGGATCGGCGCCAACATTTGCTTTGGATGAAGGTTTATTTTTTTACAACTTGAATGTCAATCTGGTTTTGGGTGGCTTGGCTCAACCTTTGACGTTTGGTGTTGCGGCTGATGGACGTAATATTGTTTTAGAAATTGCACGTATCCCTAATAATGTGAATGTGTATAAAAATATTTATACCCGATATCAAATCGGCGGTGTTGCTGATGCTGGTGATGCTGGAGTGACCTATACGGGTTCAACGTGTAATATTTATCAATGCGGTACTTCTGCGATTGCGGGTTATCAGGGGAATAGTGCGACTCACAGTAGTATTACGGTGGGTACGACGAACTATTCTGGTACTGGTACTGAGGCGAGTGGGAAAAATCTACTCACTGCGTATAACGGCGATGATGCTGTGGGGATATCCTTTGGCGCATTAGCACCTTACAAGTATACCGCTTACTACAATCAGCTTGAATATAGGGCGCGTGCAAGAAGTACAAATGCTCGATGGACGTATACGCCAAACGCCGCGACAGGTGCTGCGCTGGGTACTAATAACTGTGCAACAACGGCTCCTAATAACTGTTATGAGTTCGCTGCTTCTGCTGCAGCAGGCTGGATCTCTGCAGGGAGTGTCGATGGATTGATAGATCCAAGGTTTACAACCAATGGCTACACCGTTACAGGTAGAACGGCGACCAGTAATTTTATTGTTCCTACTTTTGGTCCAATTGCAGGTGCGAATTATAGCGGTACAACATGGACCAGTAATCCAGCCCCTGTCACGCCTGTTGCCTATACAGTAGGCATGGGATCTTCTCCTTTGAATAATCTGGGTTCGGGTGTTATTGATGGTTTGTTGATTCAACACCTTAAATTCACGACGACAGGACTTTAAAATGACCAAACATCATCTAGTAAGTCTAATCATCGGAATGATGGTAATTGCGCCCGCATATGCTGGCATGCAAGAGTTGGATAGTGATGCACTTTCCTCGATAGAGGGGCAAGGTGGTGCTGATTTATCATTGGTTTTGCGTTTAAATCAGAAGTTATCAGACGGTTCAATTGCGTCTGCAAATGGAACGACTACAGGATCAGGTAGTTATAGTAACGGTTCGACACTTGCAAACGACAGTACTAAATTTACAACTCAAACCTTAGATTGTACCAATCGTGCTTATTGTCGTTTAGCTGGAGCACTCAATAATCGTGTGGATGGTAGTGGTTTTCCACAGTGGTTAGTGATGAAGGGATTGCAGGGTTATATTAACATTCCGAAAATCGGTTTAGATGCAGTCGATTTGTTCAAGAATGGCGTGGATATTTCAGGTGGTGTTCAGGCGGCTTTGCGTGTGAGTTTGACTGAAAATTATCCTATTCTAATTCGTCATTTGGGTTTTGAATCTTTGTCGATTGAAACAGATAATGCAACGAGAAAAGGATATTTGGAATTAGATACAGGTGGTTCCGGGTCGGGTGCGTATACCAACGGAAAGTATACGGCAGCTGGATTTGATAATGGACGCGAAGTTGGATTTACTGGGCTGGATATGCATGGCAATTTAAGCGTGAATAACCAATTGTTGATATTTAGCTGTCCTGGCACAGGCTCTACGCGTTGCTGAGTATATAGGGAAATTTTATATGTCGAATCGTTCTATATTCAGATTACATCGATTGGCGATTGCGCTTTTGGTACTTCAGCATCCAGTGTATGCGTTTGAGCAAATTTCGGATGAGTTGTTGTCAGGTGTGACAGGTCAGGATGGAATTGTTATCCAGACTCAGGCGGATAGTGCCACTCTGACGAATGCTTATTGGCAAGATACGATGGGACGTAATACAGACCCTACTGTGGCAGATACAACAGCAACTGGGGGTATTCGTCGCTTACAAGCAAATACAGTGAATTTAAGCTCGGGAACTGTGGGCGTTCCCATGGGTAGCACGATTAAATTAAATACGGGTTCGACTGGATCTGTGCCTGCATTGTCGATTGATATTTTGAGCAAGCCTAGCTTGATGACCGTAAGCAGTTTAAAAGTTTGTTTACAAGATGGCACTGGTTGCGATCCAACATTAGGTGCATTTGCTCTGCAGTCCGTGAGTAATAATCAGCTTACACTGGTGACAACAAAGGGCTTGTTGAATAGTGAAGGTACTGCGGATATTCATGTCATTATTCCTGACATGCGATTTTATCTGACTTATGCCACCACAGGAACTGCACCTGAACAGAACCAATTGGTTGGGAAAATTCGAACTGATCTGAGTGCAACGGGTCGTATGTGGGTTGATGCAGCAGATGGTTTTCGCTTTAGTACGACGAGAGCGGATGGGACCAAAGGCGCGATTAAATTCACTGCAGGTGCGGGTTATTATGCAGCGGCAGCGGATCCTAATCAGTCAGGCTTAAATTTGGCTTTCATGCAACGAACGACAGCAGCGATCACTGCTGCACAATATAGTGTGGCTGGTGCGAATGGTCTCATTCGCTTTGGTATGACTGGAAGCATCTTGAATGCTGATGTCTACTTACGAGGAGTTTCGAGCCAAAGTTCAACGGCCGATAGTGTGCTCGGATTTGCAACCGCTCCAGCCGCTTCTGGTGTGGGCGGGACGACGAGTGCGGGCAATAATAATAGAAATATACTCGGTTCGACGGGTATTGTGATGCGTGTTTTGGGTGATTTTAGCCGAGGCAATGATCAGACTGTTGGAACGACTGCTGATGCAGATCCATTTAGTCTTGAAATTGGTGAAGTTGGCACAGCTGCATATGGTGTACGCTTTTTAAATCATGTGGCATTCTCTGATCCAACCAAGCGCGGGTATTTTGATAGCGGAAGCGTTTATCTGGATCTTGGTGTCACCAATAGCATGACTTTACCAACGAACCCAAATTTACTGCCTAATACAAGTACTGTATTAACCAATGCTAACCTGTTCCCAAATGCGAGCGCCTTTCAGCATGTCATCCAATCATATACGACACCCGCTGCGAACCCGCAATCCGTGATCGTTGCTGTGCGTGGACTTGAGATGCAATCGTTGCCTACGGATACAGTATGGGTTTCAAGTAGTGATCTGCTGGGTGCTCAGAAAGTTGGCGTGACCGCAGAACCAACAACGTCAGCTTCTTATTCTTTAGCGACTCCTCTGTATGGCGTCAATGCGGATATCGCATTATTTGGTGAAACGGGTACTGAGGTGGGGCCTAATACGCGTGAACGTCTTGGGTTTGGCTTGGGGTTGACGACGACTGGGATTGATCCAACGGGCACTAAAACAACAAGTTTTCTCTTGGTGGATGGCGGAAAACGCTATTTAGGTCTACGTAATATTGATAGCTTGATCACCGCTCGAGGAAGCTTGGAAATTCGTTCGGATCGTGTTCGAATTAACCTTCCTAATTTTATGATTGCATTGAGCGGACAAGTCGCTGCTGGTTATTTGCCTCTGCGGACCAAAACTGATGGTACGACAGAGACGGCGACTAATTTTAGTGATCCAAAGGATGTCTTATTCGGGCTAAGAATGAAATTACAGGGTGCTACAAATAGTACGACTAACCGTGTGGATTTTATTACTCAAGCTGCGACAGCGAATCCAGATCAGAATTATTTGGGTTTAGAAGCTGACTTGACTTTAGCCAATAGTTCGCTGCAAATCGCCGATCCTGATGGTTCTAAAATGGGTTTTGATAGTTTGTCTGGTCGTCTGCGTTTAGATGGCGGGTGTCTAGATTTAACGGGTCCCAATAATCAAGGATGTTTAGGGCTCAATAGACCAACTGCGAATGCCAGTAGTTTGGCGTTTCAGGGACATTTGACAATTAATCCTACTCAGACTCCCTTAGATGTACTTCAAACAACAGTAAATTTTTATGCTGCACCAACGGCGACAATACCCAATCCGTCAGCACTGCCGCTGGCTCAAGTGGTGTTAACGGGTGCTAAGTTATACGGAAACGTCGTGTTAAGTCCGCGATGAGTGTTTTTCAAGGTTTCGAAGGAGTCGATGATGAAAAAAGTATTTAAAATAGTGAGCTTAGTTGTATTGCCTTGGCTGGCATCATCAAGTTACGCCATGACACCGCTCAACGATACTGATATGGCTGATCAAACAGGTCAATCATTATTGACTTTAAGTAATATCGGACAGAATGATGCATCTAACCCGATGCCTGGTCAGAGCATTGGGTTTTATAAGCTTGCAATTGAAGGAACTGTTGAGCTAAATGCTAATATTAAGAAGCTGCAACTGGGTTGTGGTGGTACGAATGGTGCCGGTGGTTGCGATATTGATATCGATAATGTGAGTTTGAGCGGTAATCCTGCTTTAATTGGTACTGATCCTAATAGTGCGGTTAACCGCGCTAATCGCGCGCAATCTGATGCAAAGCTGATCAATCCTTTTATACAGTTCGCGATCAAGAATCCGAATAGTGCCTCAACTCGTCAAGTCGTAGGGTTGAATTTAGGGGCTCAAAGTATTTTAGGTTCACTGACTTTCGGTACAGAAAACTCTGCTACACCGAATGGTATTAATTCTTTGAGTGGTTATTTGCTGACTGCACCTACAGTAGGGACTGCTTTAGTCAATGGGTTTGGTAATGCGACGAATGGCGATCCAGCTCGAACACAGCTCAATCAATCTGATGGCTATGATGCGATTACTGGTAAGGCTTGCTGTATTTTTGGATTTCCTTTAGGTTTTACGACAACCAGTTATAATCTTAATCTTCTGGATAAAGCGACTGGCAGTAATATTTTAGTTGGTGATTTGACTATGGCACAGCAAGTGATTACAGGGAGCAGAATCAACAGCGCCACTTTATTTGCCACTGCGACGGTACGCGACATTGCGTTAACGGGTAAGTTGAGTGCAAATGCTGGAGGGTTAATCAACTTAAATAATAAAGATACATCTGGTACGATTAAGAATTTGATTGTTGATACCACCATTAATGAAAGTCTTGGTCTTTTTCATAAAGCGGATTTAAATGGAACAGCCGCAGGATTATCCTTACAATCACAAGCTATTAAATATCCAGGTGCAGTTTCGGTTGCCCAAAAAGGTTGGTGGCTAGAGCTGTCAAATCCTATTGATATTGGGCGAATCGATCCCACTCTAAAAGTTGATATTCCACAAGCGACACTGAACGCGTCTTTGGGTCAAGTGAGTGCGTATTTAGATGCTAATCCAGTTCAGTGTGGAACTATTATTGCGCAAAATTGTCTTTTAGGGAGTGCTATTCCTGTAGGTACAGTTGATCTACTCCAGTCTCAACATGCCCCTTTAACCTTGACCAATTTGCAATTAGTCAATCAGGCTTTTGCTCCGAACTGCTATGGTGGTTTGAAGTTCTGTTAAGAGGCAACAAAATTATAAAAAAACAGCCTTAGGGCTGTTTTTTATGGTCAGAGATTTTAATTTTAGATGTTAGCTGAGTAGTGATAAGAAATCTGAATAAGTGCTTATTCTGGTTTAAACGTATCGGGTAGCTCATATTCATGCAAATGTGCATCGTCTTTAGTCTTCTGGGTGATGCATTCTGCGAGTTTGGCGCGATCGTGTGGATGCAGGCTGATAAAGTAAGCACCCGTGCGAAACCCTTCTAAATCTTCATCTTCAGAGTAAACCGTACGTGCGGTAGCTGCTAAATGGAAGTCATTATTTGGATGACTCAACGTCATATGGATATGCGAACCAGGTTGGATGCGATCGCGTGCGTAAAAAGATAAGCCACTTTCTGAAATATTGACTCGTGTCGGCGTTGGTAGCAGTGATTCGACCATGCTGTCGTACATTGAACCCGTGAGCAGTGAAATTTTTTGATTCATAAGCTGGAGAACACGTGCAATCGCAGGTTGTTCTGTCTCTAGACTTTCAAGAGTAAGTTTCTGAACGGTTTCAATTTCATCTAATTCAGCAAGTAATAAGAAATAGCGAGGCAGTGCGAATTCAGAATCGTAAGGATCTTTCATTGCGCTGGTGCGAGTGATCAATTGATAATTAATACGCATGGAATCGTTAATGCGAGAGAGCAATCGGCGTTCAGCAAGATCATCTGAGTTGTTATTGTCGTCGAGGTGGAGCGCTTCCATGTTTTATCCTTGCCTAATTGATAATGTCACATCGCCTCATTGCGATTCATTGCTGTTTTGATTGTTGATGAGTATTTAAGCCGTAG
>Ga0209023_10005682_pt1 | contig 13498 bp, 9 predicted proteins | sample LakOneMetagenome_FD_187468 | JGI IMG/M metagenome (GOLD analysis project Ga0209023, IMG submission 187468) | Freshwater and sediment microbial communities from Lake Erie, Canada (SPAdes) (version 2) | ecosystem: Environmental > Aquatic > Freshwater > Lentic | place: Lake Erie, Canada | collected...
GAGACCGCAGGTCGAGCGCATCCCGCGTCCCGGACAGGTCCACCCGGCCACGCGGCTACTCACCCAATGGCTAGGGCGAAGCTCGCCGACTTACTTATGCAACCGGGGACTCTTCGGAGTCCCCTGTTTGGTCTATGTAGATGACCTGGTCGCCGGCGCGGAGGGTTTCGCAGGCTTCGGCGTTGGGGCGGTGGACCGATCCGTTGCGGATCACGGCGATCGCGGTTTCGTGGTGATGGCGTTCCATGTCCTCGCCGTCCACGGTGACCGTGCGTTCGTTGATGTCGAGGCCGTCACCGAAAGTCAGCAGGTCGTTTACGACCCTTGCGGCTTCGGGTGTTTCCGCGGCCATTCCGAGAATGCGTCCGGCGGAACTCGAAGAGACGATCACCTCGCTGGCCTTGGCTGAGTCGAGCAGGTCGCGGTTCAATTCCTCCTTGCAGGAGGCGATGACGGTGCAGTCCTTGTTCAGCTCCCGGATTCGCAGCACGGTCAGGATCGTCTGCTCGTCTGAACTGAGCGCCACGATCACCTTTTCGGCCGTCTCCACCCTGGCCGCGTCGAGGATCGGTGTCTCGTAGGCCTTGCCGCTGATGCCGGTGACTCCGAGCCGGTTGGCCTCGTCGAGGGCGGTTTCGCTCTCGTCGATCACGACCGCTTCGAGTTCCGGGTCATGTTCGTGGATGTAGTTGTAGGCAGCGCGCCCCTTGACTCCGAAGCCGCAGATCACCACGTGACCCTGAAGGTCGCGCTGCCATTTGCGCAAACGGAACTGGAATCTCGATTGCTCAGCCAAGACCTGAAGGGTAGTGCCAACCAGCAGGACGATGAAAAGAACGCGGATCGGGGTCACCACGATCGTGGTGATCAGGCGGGAAGCTTCGGTTACCGGGACGATGTCTCCGTAGCCGGTGGTGGTGATCGTCACCGTCGCGTAGTAGAGCGAGTCGACGAAGGTCAGAAGCTGGTTCGGATGCTCGTTGTCGACGTATCCCTTGCGGCCGATGTAGGTGATCATCGTGACCACCAAAAGCAGGAAAGTAGCCAGTCCGACCCGTTGCAGAATCGCCTTCAGCGGATCGGCCTGAACCCGGGCGAAGCGAAACCGGGTCGGTGCCACCGGCAAGGGCGGCGGGTGTTTGCGCTCCCGTTTCAAGTGGCCGCAGCATAGAACCTGGGGCCGAAGGTCCAGACAAAGCGGTCTCGGCCGGGGGCCCGGGTTCCGGAACCGGAGGTCCGGTCCGGATGCCGGCAAGTCGGCGGATGGCTCCGGACAGGTACCCTGCAAGACCCGTGTTTACGTCTCTGGAGTGCCATGACTGAGTCCCTCGCCGACGGTTTTGAACCTGTTTCGTTCGATCAATGGAGCGAAGCTGCAACCAAGGGTGACGAGAATGTCCCCCTGATGACCCTGCTCGAGAACGGGGTCGAGGCGAAGTGGCTCTACACGCCGGAAGATGCGCTGGCGAGCGATCCATCGGGCCTGCCGGGCCAGGCGCCGTTCATCCGCGGCACCCGGGCCGGACGCCACTGGCAGATCCGTCAGGAGCAGACCAACCCGGACCGGGCCCGCGCCAACGCCGAGATCCTCGAGGATCTGAACGGCGGCGTCACCGAAGTGACTCTGCGATTCGACCGGGCCGCCCGGGAAGGTTTCAGGCCGGGTTCATCCGAATTCGACGCCGCCCGCGGCGAGGACGGAATCGCCATCTCGAATCTCGACCAGCTCAGCGAAGTTCTGGAAGGCGTCTACCTGGACATGGCCGGGGTCGCCCTGGAGGCCGGTGCTTCGGCACCTGCTGCGGCCGCACTGTTGGCCGCGCATTGGCGAGAGAGCGGGATCGCCCCCGACGCCGCGATCGGATCATTCCGTTACGACCCCCTGGGCGTCCTCGCCCGCACCGGCACGTTGCCTTCCTCGCCGGAGGAGGCCCTGACCACAGCCGGAGCCCTGGCGGCCGAGACGGCGAGCCAGTGGCCCAATGCAAGGGCCCTGGCAGTTGACACCGGCATCTATGTCGAGGCCGGTGCTACGGCTGGCTGGGAACTTGGAATCGCGATCGCCACCGGGGTCGAATATCTCCGTGCCGCGGCCGCGGCCGGACTCGGTCCCGCCGAGGCTGCGGCGCGGATCGAATTCAATCTTTCGGTCGGGCCTGACCAGTTCCTGGAGATGGCAAAGTTCCGCGCCATCCGCCGCCTCTGGGCTCGTGTGCTCGAAGAATCAGGCGTCGGGGAATCCGACCGCCATTCGCCCACCTACGGAACGACGTCGGCCCGCATGATCAGCGCGGTCGATCCCTGGGTCAACATGCTCAGGGTCACCACCGCCGCCTTCGCGGCCGGAACCGGGGGTGCCGACGGAGTCACCGTGACCCCCTTCGACCGGATGATCGGGCAGCCCGACGATCTTGGCCGGCGCATCGCCCGCAACACCCAGATCATCCTGCAGGACGAATCTTCGCTTGGACGAATCGCCGATCCCCTGGCCGGCTCCTGGTACGGCGAGGAGCTGACCGACGAGGTTGCCAAGGCCGGCTGGGAAAGGTTCCGGGAGATCGAAAGGGAAGGCGGAGCCCTCGCGGCCCTGCGTTCCGGACTGATCGCAACCACCCTCGCCGGACTCGCCGACGAGCGGGAAGACGACCTGAACCACCGTCGCCGCGTGATGACCGGAGTCAACGAATTCCCCTGGCTCGGCGACGACGGAACCGAACCTCTGGCACCTGATCGTTCGAAGGTTTCCGCCGACGGTGCCCGTCTGGCCGAACGTCCCGAGCTGACCGGACTGGAGAAGCTGACCGAAGCAGCGGCGGAGGAACGCCTCGCGGTTGCCACATCGCTCGCCTCCTCAGGCGCACGGATCGACGAACTCGACGCCGCGGTTTCCGGCGAGACCTTCTCCCTGCCGGCGCTCAATCTCCGGCATGACTCGACTCCCTTCGAGAAGATGAGGCGGGCCGCGCTCGAACACGAGAAGAACGGCGGGGATCGTCCGCAGATCTATCTCGCCTGCATGGGTTCGATCGCCAGCCACGTCAATTACGCCAACTGGGCCAAGAGCTTTTTCGAGGTGGCCGGGGTCGAGACCGTGCCGAGCGGCGCCCTCGACGGCAACGACGATCAGGCCAGGACTTTCAAGGCCGGCGGGTTTGAATCCGCTGCGGTCTGCGCCGGTCGCAACCAGACCCCGGAAGACGTTGCCGATCTGGTCGGAAAACTGCGCGAAGCCGGAGCCGAATACATCTACATGGTCAACTCGACCCCCGAACTGAACGAGGCCGCGATGAATGCCGGAGCCGATGAACTGGTCAGAAACGGGGTCAACCTGAGCGAGGTGCTGACCGCCACGCTCGGCCGACTCGGCGTGGAGGTGAAGTCATGAGTGGCATCCCCGATTTCTCCGAAGTCGAACTCGGACCGGTCAGGACTTCCGCGGCCGACAGCGCGGAGCTGGAAGCGATCCTCGAAGCGAACCGGGACCCGGACGGGGACGATGTCCACTGGGAGACCCCGGAAGGCATCACGCTCGATCCGGCCTACACCTCGGCCGCGCTCGAAGGCATCGACTTCCTCGACACGAAGCCGGGCTTCGCTCCCTTCCTGCGTGGTCCGTACCCGTCGATGTACGTCAACAAGCCCTGGACGATCCGTCAGTACGCCGGTTACTCCACGGCCGAAGAATCGAACGCCTTCTACCGTCGTAACCTCGCGGCCGGACAGAAGGGCCTTTCGATCGCCTTCGACCTCGCTACCCACCGTGGCTACGACTCGGATCATCCCCGGGTGGCCGGCGACGTCGGCAAGGCCGGTGTCGCGATCGACTCGATCTACGACATGCGGACCCTCTTCGATGGCATCCCGCTCGAGGAGATGTCGGTCTCGATGACCATGAACGGCGCGGTGCTGCCGATCCTCTCCCTCTTCATCGTCGCCGGTGAGGAGCAGGGCGTACCGCATGAGCAGCTGACCGGCACGATCCAGAACGACATCCTCAAAGAGTTCATGGTGCGGAACACCTACATCTATCCGCCCAAGCCGTCGATGCGGATCGTCTCCGACATCATCGGCTACACGTCGCAGGAGATGCCGCGGTTCAACTCGATTTCGATCTCCGGCTACCACATGCAGGAGGCCGGAGCGAGCGCTGACCTCGAGCTCGGCTACACCCTCTCCGACGGTGTCGAATACGTGAAGGCCGCTCTCGAATCGGGACTGGACATCGACAAGTTCGCACCCCGCCTTTCTTTCTTCTGGGCGATCGGGATGAACTTCTTCATGGAGGTGGCGAAGATGCGGGCCGGGCGCCTGCTCTGGGCCAAGCTGATGCGGGAGTTCAACCCGCAGAACCCGAAGTCGCTTTCGCTGCGCACCCATTGCCAGACCTCCGGCTGGAGTCTCGCCGCCCAGGACGCCTACAACAACGTGGTCCGCACCTGCGTCGAGGCGATGGCCGCGACCCAGGGTCACACCCAGTCGCTTCACACCAACGCGCTCGACGAGGCGCTCGGTCTCCCGACCGACTTCTCGGCCCGGATCGCCCGTCAGACCCAGCTCTTCCTGCAGCAGGAATCCGGGACCACCCGGGTGATCGACCCGTGGGCCGGTTCCTATTACGTCGAGTACCTGACCAACGAACTCGCCCGGAAGGCTCTGGCCCACATGGCGGAGATCGACGAGTACGGCGGGATGACCGAAGCGATCGCGGCCGGCATCCCGAAGATGCGGATCGAGGAATCGGCCGCCAGGACCCAGGCCCGGATCGATTCCGGCAAACAGACCGTGGTCGGAGTCAACTCCTACCGGCCCGAGAATGACACCTGGGTCGACGTGCTCAAGGTCGATGGCAACGAGGTTCACGCCGCCCAGGTTGCGAAGCTGGAGCGTCTGCGCGCCGAACGCAACGCCGATGACGTCCGCCAGGCTCTGGAGCATCTGACCAAGGCCGCCGACACCGGCGAGGGCAATCTGCTCGAACTCGGTGTCAACGCCGCCCGGGTCCATGCCACCGCCGGTGAAATCAGCGAGGCTCTGGAGAAGGTCTACGGTCGTCATTCCGCCGACATCAAGGTGATCGGCGGGGTCTACCAAGGAGAGGTCGGAGTGGAAAACGAAGCTTTTGATGACACCCGGAAGATGGTGGAGCGCTTCGAGAAGGCCGAAGGCCGACGCCCCCGCATCCTGGTCGCCAAGATGGGCCAGGACGGTCACGACCGGGGCCAGAAGGTGATCGCCACCGCATTCGCCGACCTCGGTTTCGACGTCGACATCGGACCGCTCTTCCAGACTCCCGAGGAGGTCGCCCGCCAGGCGATCGAGGCCGACGTGCACGTGGTCGGGGTCAGCACGCTGGCCGCCGGGCACCTCACCCTGGTTCCGGCCCTTCGCAAGGCTCTCGACGAACTCGACCGCAAGGACATCGCCATCGTCGCCGGTGGCGTCATCCCGCCGGCCGACTTCGACGAACTGAAGGAACTCGGCGCCGACCTGATCTTCCCGCCCGGCACCGTGATCGGCGAGGCTGCGGCCGAACTGCTCGAGCTGCTGATCGACAAGCGCGGCCTCGACGTCCAGACCGGTACGACTTCTTCCTGATGCCGGATCGGCCTTCGGTTGATGAACTGAAGGAAGGGATCGCTTCGGGAGACCGCGGTGCGCTTTCCCGTGCGATCACCCTGGCCGAAAGCCGGCGGGCCGATGATCAGGAGCATGCCCAGGAACTGATCGCCGACCTGCTGCCGGAGACCGGCAAGGCGATCCGGGTCGGCATCACGGGCGTTCCCGGGGCCGGCAAATCGACCACCATCGAGGCTCTCGGCCTGCGACTGATCGAAAAGGGCCACAAGGTCGCGGTGCTGGTGATCGATCCGACCAGTGCCCGGACCGGTGGGTCGATCCTCGGCGACAAGACCCGCATGAACCGGCTGAGTTCGGAAGCAGATGCCTACATCCGGCCTTCCCCTTCGGGCGGAGTGCTGGGCGGCGTGGCCCGGAAGACTCGCGAGGCGATGCTGCTTTGCGAAGCGGCCGGTTTCGACGTGATCATCATCGAGTCGGTCGGGGTGGGTCAGTCCGAAGCGGAACTGGCCGAGATGGTCGACTGCCTGATGCTGCTGCTGGTACCGGGCGCCGGCGACGAACTTCAGGGAATCAAGCGGGGCATCATGGAACTTGCCGATCTGATCGTGGTCAACAAGGCTGACGGGGACCGCATTCCCCTGGCCAAACGGGCGCGCGGCGATTACCGCCACGCGCTGCGGATGCTTCCTCCGTCGACCAAGGGCTGGGAGACACCGGTCCTGATCGCTTCGGCCGCCGATGGCGCCGGCCTCGACGAAGTCTGGGAATCGGTCGAGGAACACCGGGCCCTGCTCGACGAGAGTGGCTTGCTCCATGAACGCCGCCGTCGCCAGACCGAGCGCTGGCTCGATTCGATGATCGAGGAAGCGGTGCTGGCGGCAGTTCACTCCCGGGACGGGGTGGAAGCGGCGATCACCCAGGCCCGTTCGGATGTGGACGCCGAAAGGATCACCGTTCCCCAGGCCACCCAGAAGGTCATCGAAGCCGCCGGACTCGCGGAGGAAGAGAAGTCATGATCGGACCCACCGACGTTGAAATCCGGGTGCTTGGCTGCCTGATCGAGAAACAGCGGACCACCCCGGACCAGTATCCGCTGACCCTGAATTCACTGCGGCTGGCCTGCAACCAGTCGACCAATCGCGATCCCGTCGTCGACTACGACGAAGCGGAGATCCGCAAGGCCCTGGGCGAGCTCGGCCGCCGCCGCTGGATCCGCGGAGCATCCGGTCACACCAGCCGGTCGCCCAAGTACCGCCATCTGCTCGACCAGGAGCTTTCCCTGGACGAAGATCAGATCTCGGTGCTCGCCGTGCTGATGCTCCGGGGCGAACAGACCCCGGGTCAACTCAAGCAGCGGACCGAGCGGATGTTCGGCTTCCATGATCTGGATGCGCTTCAGACCACCCTTGACGCCCTCGCCTCCCGCGAGCTGGTCGAAAGGCTGCCCCGTCGTCCCGGTCAGAAGGAAGACCGTTACCGCCAGCTGCTCGGCGGCGGGTCAGATGAACCCGAAGCTGCGCCTGACGCGGAAACCTCCGGTCCTGAACTGGCGGAGATGCCGGCCCCGGTCGAGGTCGAGCCACTGCCGGTGCCGCAGGACACCCCTGAAACCGAACGGATCGAGGCCCTCGAGCGGGAAGTGGCCGATCTTCGAGGTCTGGTCGAAGAACTCCGACGGGAACTCGGAGTCTGAAAAGTCAGTTTCCGCCCGGACTGCGATCAGAACCGGACCAGACCGGATCAGGCCAACTGAAGCGAATCGAAACTTCCCCATTCAGAGGGGGTTTCAGAGGCATCGTCCACGGCAGAGCGGCCCGGCGAGCCCAGCCGACCAGTCAGGAGAAGCCAATGAGGGCAACCAGAGCAGCAGTGCGGAAGTTGGCAGGCGCCATGATTGTCGCTGCGGCACTGCTCGTTTGCGTGACCCTGCCCTCCGGGGTTTCGGCAGGTGTCGCGGCCAGGCTGGCCATCGACGTCAAAGCCGGTCCCAGCGGCATCACTTCCACAGGTTTCAGCTCAAATGACCAGTTAACGCCGATCGGCGATCATCTCTACTTCACCCCCTATTTCGCCCGCTACGGCCGCGAGCTCTGGAGAACCGATGGACGGTCGACTTCCATCGTGCGGGACATCGACCCCGGACCGGGCTACGGATACAGGTCGGAGCAGAAGCCGGTCGAATATGAGGGCCGCTATTACTTCCAGGCGAATTCGGCGTCCACCGGTGACGAACTGTGGCGCCTCACACCTGACGGCTCCGATGCTGAGCTGGCCGCAGACATCAATCCGGGCCCTCAAAGCGGCTACCCGAGGGGATTGACGGTTTTCAAGGGCAAGCTGTATTTCACTGCCGGCACGCCTGCTTCCGGTCAGGAGATATTTCGCTTCGACGGCTCAACGGTCGAGCAGGTGACCGACATCAAACCGGGCCCCGCTGATTCCTGGCCCGGGTTTGGCCAGGACACGGTCCTGGATGGATACATCTACTTCCTCGCGGATGACGGGATCCACGGCATGGAACTCTGGCGGACCGACGGGGAGAACACCGAGCTCTGGCTGGACGCGACTCCGGGCGCTGAAGGCTCGTACTTTTTCAGCCTGAAGGTCGCGGGTGAACGCCTTTACTTCGCGACCCGGACCGACTACGGGCTGAATACCCAGGCGTGGCGATCGGACGGGACAACCAACCAGCCGCTGGGCAGATTTGAAATCTGGCAGACGGTCCAGGTCGGCCGGCGGGTCTTCTTTCTGGCCGGCAGCAGCCTGGGGGTGATCAAGCGGCCGGACGCCGAGCCGGAGTTCAGGCAGTTGCCCTACAGCGCAGAGGTGGACAACCTGACCGCGATCGGGGACAGTCTCTACTTCACTGCCACCGACGACGTTCACGGCAGTGAGCCCTGGCGGATTGCCGATGGCAAGCTCGAGCTTCTGGGTTCGGAGGCGCATGACGACCAGGGTTCGATTGGCTGGTATCCGGGGCAAAGCGGGCCCTTTGTCGAGTTCGACGGAAAAGCGTTCCTGACCATGTACGACTCCCGGCACGGAAGTGAACTCTGGGCCGTGCGAAATGGCAAGGCGGTCCTGTTCAAGGACATCCTTCCGGGGCGGGATTCCGGGCTTCCCGGCCTTTACGCACACTTCGGGGACGAGGTCTATTTCATCGCCGACGACGGGGTCCACGGCCACGAGCTCTGGCACCTCTTCGAGGATGACATCGTCCAGATCGCGATTCCGGCACAAGCCCCGAGGATCCGCAATGGTCATGCGAGTGTGAAGCTGAAATGTCCGCCTTCGGAGAAGGCCGGACCCTGCCGGGGCAGCCTGAAGCTGTCCCGTGGAGGCAGGCCGATCGGCAAGGCTTCCTTCCGGATCGGTGCCGGCCACGCCGGGCAGCCGATCGTGAAGCTCCGCCGTGGGGTTGGCGCCGGACCTGTTTCTCTCGAAGTCGTCGTCCGGGACGATGCCGGCAACTCGAAGACGATCAAGCGGTCGTTGAGGCTGGTCCGATGAGGCAGTTGACCAGGCTCACGATCGTGGTCCTGACCCTGCTTTCGGCAGGTCTGATGGCGACGCCGGTCAGGGCCGGAGTCAAGGCTGAACTCGCGGCCGACGTTGATCCGGGTCCCAGTAGTTCGCGGCCAAAGGATCTGACCGCAATCGGTGACTATGTTTATTTCAGTGCGGACGGTGGCCCGAACCGGCAGGGCCTCTGGCGCACGAACGGGCAACGGACCCAGATGATCAAAGCGGTCGGAGCTCCCGCCGAACGGTTCTACTGGGACGACCAGATCGCTTACCAGGGACGGCTTTACCTGATGGTCAACGAGTCGGCAAGTGATTTCCGGCTTTGGCGAACCACCCCGGGAGGCGGCAGAGTGGAACCGGTTCCGGGCTGGCCCAAGGAACTGGTCGCGACGTCCAATTCATTCATGACCGTGGCGAACGGCCTGCTCTTCTTCAGGGGTGGTGACTACCGGCAAAACGAACTCTGGAAATACGACGGCCGGAAGGCAAGGCGAGTCAAGGACATCAATCCGGGGCCTCCCGGCTCCTTCCCTTCCTACATCACGAGGCTTGGCAAGCAGGTGATATTCAACGCGGACGACGGGGTTCACGGAGGCGAGTTGTGGCGATCCGACGGCACTGAATCCGGGACCAGGATGATCGGCGAGATCACCCCCGGGAAGAAGGGCACCAACATGGCCTGGCTCACAGCCGCGGGCAGTTCCGTCTATCTGACCGCAGACACTCCCGGGCACTGGCTTGAGCCGTGGCGCACGGATGGGCGCAGGCTCGGCCTTGTGGCGCCCGAACATGAAGGTCCGGAGTGGGACAACATCACCTCGTTCGCGGGGCTCGACGGCAAGGTCTACTTCACGGTCAACAACGAACTCTGGGAAAGCGACGATGCCTGGCCCAAAGCCCGGGTTCGTACGATCAAGGACGATGATCCGGATTTCCAGAGCACCTTCAAGGGCGCTCCGGTGTCAGCCGGCGGAAGGATCTACTTCACGTCCTTTGCCGGGGACGCAATCGACATCAACCGGAGCTGGCCCACCTACTTCGACGGTCGGCAGGTGGTTGCACTGACTGATCCGGATGAGGACACAAGCGTCAGCTGGGCGTATCCGCAGTTCTTCAAGGAGTTCGCCGGTCGGGTCTTCTTCGTTTCCAATGACCTCGAACACGGCTCGGAGATGAGGGTGGCTGACGGAAGCCACTACCGGCTCTTCGCCGACCTTCTCGAGGGTGACAGCAGCAGCAGACCACGTGGGTTCACAAGGTCGAAGCACTTCATGTACTTCGTCGCTGACGACGGTGTCCACGGACGGGAAATCTGGCGCCTGCGCAGGACCGGGAACTGAAAAGGGGGAAACCCTTTTTCAGCCTAAATGCCGAAACACAATTAGGCATGCCTCAAAATATGATTCAATCGGAGGATGTCTCACCGTGAACATTCGACGGACCTGACCAGACGTTCGCTGCTGGGCCGTCTGGGGCTGACCGCGGCGGCCGGTGCCGGAGTCGGCACATTGCTGGGATCCCGTGGTGCTTCACCGGCCGGGGCGATGAGTCACGAGGAGATGGGTCACGGCGAAATCCACGTTCACGGTGGTGCCGACGGTCCGGTTCTGCGCGGCGGTGAAGGCTTCGATCCCGCCGCCGCCAACGGCTTCGACCCCGACCGCTTTCTGCGCCACTTCGACTGGGGCCGCACCAGCGAACTCCCGAACGGACAGACCCTGCGGGAATGGGACATCAACGCGATCGACAAGGAAATCGAGATCGCCCCCGGGGTCAAGTTCCCGGCCTGGACCTTCGACGGCCAGGTTCCGGGCCCGACGCTGCGGTGCCGCTCCGGGGAACGTCTGCGTATCAACTTCGGCAACGGATCGGCGCATCCTCACACGATGCATTTCCACGGAATCCACACCGCGGCGATGGACGGTGTGCCGGGACAGGGCGCCGGACTGATCGAGCCGGGTCAGTTCACCAGCTACGAATTCAACGCGGAACCCTTCGGGCTTCACCTCTTCCACTGTCACGCCAATCCGCTCGCCGAACACATCGCCCGGGGGATGTTCGGCACCCTGATCATCGATCCGCCCGAGGGCAGGCCCGAGGCCGACGAAATGGTCATGGTCCAGGCCGGCTGGAACACCACCCTCGACGGGCAGGGCAACCAGTTCTACTTCGTCAACGGGATTCCCTTCCACTACATGTACCACCCGGTCAAGGTGCGGCGAAACCAGCTGGTCCGCGTCTATCTGACCAACCTCCTCGAATACGACCCGGTCAACTCCTTTCACCTTCACGGCAACTTCTTCGACTACTTCCCGACCGGCACCCGGCTCGAGCCGAGTGAGTTCACCGACACGATCTCCCAGGTCCAGGGTCAGCGCGGGATCCTTGAAATCAGGTTTCCCTACCCCGGCAAGTTCATGTTCCACGCCCACAAGTCGGAGTTCGCGGAACTCGGCTGGATGGGCTTCTTCGAGGTCGTCGATTGAGCCGGACGGCGCGAATTCCGCTCTGGGCGCTTGCGGCCGGGGTGGTCACGATCATCGCCGGAGTCCTGGTCCTGCTGGCGATGGTCGGCAAGAACACGCTGCCCGAGCGCCAGGGCCCGCCGATCGAAGACCTGCGGGTCGAACGCACCGTCCTCAGCCCCGGAGAGATCGAACTGCACCTGCGAAATGCCGGACCGGATCCGGTGACCGTGCAGCAGGTGATCGTCAACGACGCTTACGTCGGTTTCGAAGGCGGCGGGACGCCGATCGGCCGGCTCGAGTCGGGAACGGTGTCCCTCGCATACCCCTGGATCGAGGGCTCGCCCTATGCGATCGACCTCATGACCTCGACCGGGCTGGTGATCCCGGCCGGGATCGCCGCCGCGGTCGAGACTCCGAAGACCAACGGGGACTTCCTGCTGTCGATGTTCATCATCGGTCTCTACATCGGGGTGATCCCCGTGACTCTCGGAATGATCGTCCTGCCGGTCCTGCGGCGAGGTGGTCCGAGCTGGATCACCGCCCTGATCGCATTCACGGTCGGTCTGCTCGGCTTCCTGGCAATCGACGGCACCTTCGACGCGCTCGAGCTGAGCGCCAGCGGTGGCGGTGTGTTCGGCGGGGCGGCCCTTGTCTTTCTCAGCGCGGCGCTCGCCTTCCTGCTGCTCTCCGGGATCGACCTCTGGATCGAGAACCGCCGCCGGAGCGCCGCGGCCGGTGGAGCCTCTCCCTGGCAGCTCGCCCTGATGGTGGCGATCGGCATCGGCCTCCACAACCTCGGTGAAGGCCTGGCGATCGGCTCGGCCTACGCGATCGGCGAACTCGCGCTCGGAGCTTTCCTCATCGTCGGTTTTGCGATCCACAACACCACTGAAGGACTGGCGATCGTCGCCCCGCTCGCCGAAGAAAAGGTCCGGCCGCTACGGATGCTCGGCCTCGGCCTGATCGCCGGAGGTCCGGCCATCCTCGGAGCCCTGATCGGTGGTTCGGTCGGAAGTCCCGAGATAGCGGCGGCCCTGGTCGGGATCGGGGTGGGAGCGATCGCCCAGGTGGTGGTCCAGCTGCTTCCGGCGATGCGGGACCGGGCAGGGAAGCTTCTGACGCCGGTTACCTCGGCCGCGATGGCGGGTGGGGCCCTGGCCCTGTATCTGACCGGCCTCCTCGTCGCAGTCTGAACGGCGAGCGAAAAGTTTTTCCTGCCCGCGTAAGTAACGGGCCGCTTCCTCGTTGCACGGATGAAAGGGCTTACGCAGCCAACCAATCCGAATCAGACAAGAGGAACGAAAATGAACACAGGAAACGAGATGACGGGCCACGGCGAAGGAGCGAGGCTTCCTCTGCTGATCGGCCTGTTTGCGGCTCTGCTTTCAATGCTGGCCGGAGTGCTGATGATCAACGCGACCGCCGCCAGCGCCGAAATGGTGCCGCACCGGTTCGCGGACATCAATCCGGGACCCAGCAGCGGCACCCCCTACGGATTCACGAGGGTGGGCGACTCGCTCTACTTCAGTGCCCGTGACGGCAGCCACGGCAACGAGCTCTTCCGGTTGAGGGACGGCAGGACCGAACTGGTCGCCGACATCAACCCCGGCAAATACGGATCGGACCCCGCGTACCTGACGGCGCTCGGCAACCATCTCTATTTCCGTGCCTACACCGAGGGAAGCGGTGAAGAACTCTGGCGGACCGACGGCGTCCACACCGAGATGATCGCCGAGATCGGCATCGGCTCCGAGGGCGGAAACATCTCCCAGCTCACCGTGATCGGCAATCAGCTCGTCTTCACGGCCGACAACGGCGCTTCCGGATCGGAACCGTGGAAGTTCGACGGCAACACGCTGGCCCAGATCCAGGACATCCGTCCCGGCGCGATGGGATCCCAGCCGGGCGAGTTCACCCAGCTTGAC
>Ga0209023_10005683_pt1 | contig 13494 bp, 11 predicted proteins | sample LakOneMetagenome_FD_187468 | JGI IMG/M metagenome (GOLD analysis project Ga0209023, IMG submission 187468) | Freshwater and sediment microbial communities from Lake Erie, Canada (SPAdes) (version 2) | ecosystem: Environmental > Aquatic > Freshwater > Lentic | place: Lake Erie, Canada...
GTCAGCGACCTTGAGGCCACGCGCCAGCACCTCGGCGAAGGAGAGCTGGTCGAACTTCACCGCATCGGGGTGCGTCTTGGGGTCGGCGTCGTACACCCCGTCGACGCTCTTGGCCATGAGGACCACGTCTGCGCCGATCTCCAGCGCGATGTCACCCGGCTCAATTTCCAGATCGCCGATCAGGGTGACGGCGAGATGCGCCGCGACATGGAACGCCAGCGGCAGGCAGCGCTGTCCGATCTCGTGCGGATCGAGGGGGATCTTCAACAGGCTGGCGGCTTCCAGGCGATCGACGATCGTCCGGTGCCGCTGGACGATCTGCGCAAGGTGCTCGGCCCCGGCGAGGTCTATTTCAAGCTCGCCACCATCGGGCCGAAGTCCTTCGCGATCGCCGCTTCGCGCGAACAGAGCTTCATCTATCCGCTCGCCGCGCCCGCCGTCGATGTCGAGGCGCTTGCCGCCGAAGTGCTGGGCTCGGCGCGCAGCTTCCACACGCCGAGCGGCGAAACCCGGGTACGGCCGTTCCATGTCGCCAGCGCCTATCGATTGTACCTGCTGCTTTCGGGGCCTGCGCGCGAGTTGCTCGCCTCGGCGCGCTCGGTCATCTACGATCCGGCGGGGGCGCTGCGTTCGATGCCCGCCGCGATTCTCGTGACCAGCGATGCCAGTGTCGATCGTTACCGCGCTTCGAAAAACCGAAACGATTACAGCGCCGTGGCCTTCCTTGGTGCCCAGGCGGAGCTGGCGACGGCGCTGTCACCGCGTTCGTTCCTGCTGGTGCGCTCGCGGCTCGCTGCATCGGCAGCGCCCAAGGCTTTCGCGGGGCTGGGCGAGAACGCGCTGGCACCGATCGGGGGCGCGCTTCCCGGTGACGGCCGCGTCAACCTCGGCGGCGTCTGCCGCGTCGCCTATGCCGAGTGGGCACCCGCGTTCAACGGCAACGAGCCGATTTCGCGCGAGGAGTTGCTGATCGCGGCGCGGGCGCTGGGGGTGACCGATCCGCGGATCGTCAGCGGATCGGACTTCAGCAACGGCAACATCCGCCGGCTCAGCGCATCGGGTGAACTGGCGCGATACCGCGTGCTCCACTTCGCCACCCATGGCATTCCCGCCACCCGCTACAAGAGCAGCGACTGCGAAGGCGTGCTGCCACCCTCGCTCATCACGACGCTGCTACCGCCGACCGGGCCGGACAGCGATTCAAGCGGCCTGCTGCCGTTCCAGGACGTGGCGCGGCTCCACCTCGACGCCAATCTCGTGGTGCTGTCCGCCTGCGAGACCGCCGGCGGGGTCAGCCTCAGCCAGGGCCGTCTGCTCGCCGGACAGGAGGATTCGACGCCGACGCTCGACGGGCTGGTGCGCTCTTTCCTCGCCGCCAATGCTCGCGCAGTGATGGCGACGTTCTGGCGCGTGCCCGATTCGAGCGATACGCGCGAGATGCTGGCGCAGTTCTACGGCGTCGGCCGGACGGGCACGATCGGGGCGTCGCTGCTGGCGGCGCAGCGACTGCTGATCGAGAAACCTTCGACCTCGCATCCTTATTTCTGGGGGGCCTATTTCGTCGTGGGGGACGGCCAGAAGTCGATGCTGGGAACCGCGAATTCCGCTCAGGTTGCGGAACGCTGATCGATGCGCGCTGCGCCTTCTAGCTCGGACGCGGCGGTGCCTATGGTACTGCTGGTAATCACTGCATCGCTGGCACTGTTGTGGGGTTGGCTGAAGCTGTCCGCTTTCGCGCTGCCGCAACTTGGGTTTCTCGTCGCATTGTCACCGCTCGCGCAGGACGTCCTGTTCAATTGCGCGATTTTTGGCGGCATCCTGCTGCTGGCCATGGCATTCCGCCGTTGGCGCGGGATCGCTGCGCCGCGTGCGGGAGGACTGCCGGCTTGGACCGGGCTCGCGGCGATTTCGGCCGGTGCGCTCGGCGTTGCGGCTGCTGCCGCGCTCGTCCCGGCGCTCGGCGGCAGCATCGACGACCGCGCGACGGTCCCGTCGCTGGCGCTGCTTGCCGGGGTGCCGGTGATCTTCCTGCAGGCGTACGCCGAGGAGCTGTTCTTTCGCGGCTGGCTGCAACCGCAGGCGCGCGCGCTACTGCCAACGTCCGCGGCGTTGATCGTTACCACGGCGCTGTTTGCGCTGTTCCACCTGATCGTTGCCGGCCCGAGCGCGATCGGGCTGCTCAACATTGCGCTCGCCGGGCTGTGGTTCGGCCTGCTGTCGCTTGCCAGTGAAACCATCCTGTTGCCCGCGCTTGCCCATTTCGCCTGGAACGCGACCGAGGAACTGGGGCTGGGACTGATGCCGAACCCCGGCATCGGCAACTATGGCGCGTGGTTTGATCTCGATCTTCAGGGGCCGGCCGTGGCAGGGGCTTCGGCGGAAGGTCTGAACGGAGGCCTGGGCGCGACAGCTGTGCTGCTGTCGCTGGTTGCAGCGACTGCTTCGCTGGTTCTCCGCGGCGCTCCGGCGGCCGCATCGGTGCGCGGTGTCGAGCGTGATGGCGCCGAGCCGGCGGTTGGCGATGGCGCGCCCGCAATCTTGACGTGGTCGGGCCTGTCGGAGACCGGAAACGTGCGCAGCCACAATGAGGACACGCTGCTCGCACTCCCCCGGCAGGGCGTCTGGGCGGTAGCCGACGGAATGGGCGGGCTCGACAAAGGCGACTGGGCGGCGAAGGCGGTAACCGATGCCATCGAGGACGCGGTCCGCAAGGCTTCGCCGGGCGAGATCGTTAATGCATGCCGCCAGGCGATAGGCCGCACCAACCGCGAGATCCACGCCAGCAGTTTGCTGGGTGACAGCAGGATCGGCACGACGATAGCGATGCTGGTGCTTGAAGAAGACCGGTTTCACGTGCTTTGGGCGGGCGACAGCCGCGTCTATCGGCTCCGGCATGGCCAGTTGGAGCGGCTGACCCGAGACCATTCGAGCGTTCAGGACTTGATCGATCGCGGGCTGATCACACCGGCCGAAGCGCTCGGGCATCCGCTTGCTCACGTGCTCACGCATGCGGTTGGCGTATCGGCGCAGCTACAGCCTGGCGAAGCGCAAGGCACGGTTGCAGTCGGCGATTGCTTCGTTTTGTGCACCGACGGGCTTCACGGCGTTGTCAGCGATGCCGAAATCTGCGCAATCATCGGGGCCGAGGACAGCGAACCGCCGGCGAGACGGTTGCTCGAAAGGGCCTGCATGAACCGGACAAGGGACAACGTGACGATTGCGGTCATCGAGATGGGCGAGGCCGCGGCGCCGGCCCGGATTTCGGTGAAGGCTGCGTGACAGAGCCCGATCCCGACGAGGCGACAACCTTCGATGTCGTTCCCGCCCCGGCAGCGCCCGGTATTGGTGCTGTTCTTCAGGGAGCCACCCTGGCGGGTGTGAAGCCAGGCGATATCCTCAATCACATCTTCAAGGTCGAGCGCTTCATCGCGCGCGGCGGCATGGGCGAGGTGTTCGAGGGCATCAACATCCAGACCGACGAGCGTGTCGCCATCAAGGTGATGCTGCCGACGCTGGCGGCCGATCCGGTGATTCAGGCGATGTTCCGGCGCGAGGCGCGCACCCTGACCGGGCTCTCGCACCCGGCGCTGGTGCGCTACCTGCTGCTCGCCGAGGAACCCCGCATGGGGGTGCTCTACATCGTCACCGAATTCATTGAAGGTTCGAGCCTTGCCGACCTGCTGGGAACCGCGCCGCGCGATGCCGAGAACCTGACCGCTCTGCTGCGCCATCTCGCCGACGGCCTCCGGGTTGCGCACAAGTCTGGCAAGATCCACCGCGACATCGCGCCCGACAACATCCTGCTCGAAGGCGGGCGGCTCGATAGCCCCAAGGTGATCGACTTCGGCATCGCCAAGGATCTCGATCCCGACCAGAAAACGATCATCGGTGACGGATTTGCCGGCAAGCTCAGCTACGTCGCGCCCGAGCAGCTCGGCGATTTCGGGCGCGAGATCGGGCCATGGACCGACGTCTATAGTCTTGCGCTGATCGTGCTCGCAGTGGCGCGCGGCGAAAAGCCCGATCTTGGCGGCTCGATCGTCGATGCGGTCGACAAGCGCCGGATCGGGCCGAGCCTCGACGTCGTGCCCGAAACGTTGCGCCCTGTGCTGGCGAAGATGCTGGTACCCGATCCGGCCAAACGCCTGCGCTCGATGGCAGACGTGCTGACCGAACTCGATACCGTCGCACAAGGTTCGTCGCCGCTGGCGCGCGTGGTATCGGCCGATGTCTCTGTACAGGAAGAACAGAAGCACGGACGCGGCCCGTTGCTGGTAGGGCTTGGGGCGGCGGTTCTCATCGGCGGCGGGTTCGGCGCGGCGGCGCTGCTGCATTTGCCGCCGTTCGGCGCGGCTGCGAGTGGCGCAGCCACCGACGAACAAGTCACGGAATCCGCCAAGGCGGCGGTGCGCGGCGCGACCTGCGCGTGGCTCGATCTCAAGAGCTCGGGCAAGGATGCTGCTGGCTGGACCTTCGCATTGAAGGGCGTCGCCGGACAGCCGGGCGCGGTGCGCGACGGGGTGCTGGCAGCGCTCGCCGCCCGGCAGGCCGGGCCGGTCAAGGTCGGGATCGACGATGTCGCGTCGATCGGCGATGCCAACTGCAACTTGCTCGATGCGATCGGCCCATGGCGCGAAGGCGGCATGCAGGCGCTGCGGCTGGACGGCGAGCAGGTGACGATGCGGCCACAGGCGAACGGAGTCTCCGCCGCGCGAATATCAGGAACACTGGCGGCGACGCCTGGCGATTTTTCGCTGGTCGGCATCGAATCCGATGGCTCCATGACCCAGGTGATCCGCAATCGTGGCGACATCCCCAATCTGGTCGCCGCCAAGATCGCCTCGACCCGTCCTGACGGATCGCTGAAGCTGGCGTTCGACGTCACCACGGCGGGCTGGACCGGGCTTATGCTGGTCAAGGGCAAGGGGCCGTTCGACGCGAAGCTGGTCGCGCCGCCGCTGTCGCAACGCGGCCCTAACTGGAAGGCCGATTTGGCTGCCGTTGCGAAGGCAAAAGACTGGAAGATGGAAATGCTCTGGACCAACGTGTTGAAGTAAAACGTGATTCAGAAATTGACTTGGATTTCGTCCGGACGTCGTATAATTTTCAAAACAAGATTTGCCGATGTGCTTCACTATGCGTGTGGCGGTTGCATGAACAGGTTTGGGGAGAAGCGATATGCTTTGGCGTACCGGTATTATGATCTCTGTGGGTGTTGTGGCGATGGCTGCTCCCGGACTTGCGCAGACGGCTGCGCCTCAGGAACAGGAACTCACCTGCCAGCTCGGCGGTGCCTGCGATGATAGTATGGTCGTCGGCAAGGAAAAGGCGTTCAGTCTCGCCCCGATCGGCGGACAGGCAGCTGCTCCGGCCAAGAGCGGCGCGCGCCCCAAATCGGGCCCTCGTCTGGCCGCTCCGCGCCAGTTGCCGCGCGGCATGGCCGACATGGCGCTGTCGTTCCCGCTCGGATCGGCGGTCCTGACGCCCGAGGCGAAAAAGCGCGCGGAGACGTTTGCCCACGTTCTCAAGAATCCGAACGGCGGTCTGGTTGCCGCATCTTTCGAGATTGCCGGTCATACCGACGCGATCGGTGCCCGCGCCTACAACCTCGACCTGTCACAGCGCCGCGCGCAGTCGGTGGTCGATTATCTGGTCGGCATGGGCGTGTCCAAGGATCGCCTCAAGGCGGCGGGATACGGGTTCGACAAGCCGGTGGCCGGCGTGGGCGCAAAGGACCCGGTCAATCGCCGCGTTGAAATCGTAAAGACCAAGTAAAGCGAGCGTCGGCGGCGGTTGTCAGCCCGCCGCTACCCGCCGCACCAGCGTGCTGACGATCGCGGAACCGGTGTTCGTGCAATCGAAGGCGTGGAGCCCGAACTCGTCGGCCAGATGTCGGAAGGCTTCGACCCCGCGCACCGAATTGCCCTGCAGGTCGAGGCGCGGCGAATAGGTGGCGATGCCGAGCTGGCGGTTGACGATGCCGAGGATGCTGCCGCCGACGCCGCTCTTGGCGGGCACCCCGACATCGAACGCCCAGCGCCCCGCATAGTCGTACATCCCGCAAGTCAGCATCAGCGACAGTGTGTTGCGCACCGAATGCAGGTCGAATGTGACTCTTCCGGTGACCGGGTTCTTGCCCATGTTCGCCAGCGTCGCGCCGATCCAGGCCATGTCGGCAGCGGTCACGTCGATCGAGCATTGCCGGAAATAAAGGTCGAGCGCCGCGTCGGGATCGACCTTTAGCGCGTCGTTGGCCTTGAGCAGGTAGGCGATGGCGCGATTGCGGTAACCGGTTTCGGCTTCGGAGCGGAACACCGCCTCGTTCAGCGACAGCTGCCGCCCCGCTGCCGCCGAGAACCGGTCGAGCACGAAATCGAAGGCATCGGCTCCCAGATGTTCGGCGAGGATTCCCGCCACTGCGATCGCACCGGCGTTGACCATCGGATTGTAAGGCCGGTTGGTGGCAGGATCGAAGACGATCGCGTTGAACGGATCGCCGCTCGGTTCGTAGCCGACGAACTTCCGGACATGGTCTTCCCCGGCGAGTTCGAGTGCGAGGCAGAACGTCAATGCCTTTGACGATGACTGAATCGTGTGCGGCACATCGACATCGCCGATGGCATGAAGATCGCCGCGAACCGTGGCGATGGCGATGCCGAAGCAATCTTCTGCCACCTGCGCCAGCTCGGGAATGTAAGTGGCGACGCGGCCGGAGCGGTCCTCGCAGACCTTCTGCCAGATGCGCCGAAGCGCAATGTCGAACTCGTGTTCTGGAATAATGACCCGGTCCCCTCAGAGCGCTGGCCGGGCGTGCCGTGCCTGCCTAAAATTGCACCGGCAAATGCCTTAAAAGCAGGCAAGTCCGCACCTCCGTCGCGCGTGCGAGGAAGTTATCGGTTGCCAAGCAATTATTGCGCCAGACCGGGCCGGGGATGGGCGGATCAGGGGATGCGGACGAGCACCACTGCGACATTGTCAGGCGCACCGCGCGAGAGGGCCATGTCGATCAGTTCGTCGGCGCTCCGGCCAAGTTCGGGTAGTGCCAGGGCGCTGGCGAATTCGTGGTCATCGACAACGCGGGTCAAGCCGTCGGTCGCCAGCAGAAAGCAGTCACCGCTGGCGGCATCGCCGCAGGCCGTATCGAGATCGAGGCGAGAGGTTGCCCCGAGTGCGCGGGTGACCACGTGGCCGTCGGGGTGGGTTTTTGCCTGTTCAGGAGTAATGATCGCGGCGTCGACCAGTTCTTGCACGAGGCTGTGATCGCGGGTCAGCTGTTCGCAGACGCCCCCGCGGATCCGGTAAATCCTGCTATCCCCCGCCCACAGGCACGTGAACGAGGTGCCGCGAACGGTCAGCACCGCGACGGTGCTGCCCATTATCCGCGCTGGCTCCCACCGCTGGCCGAGCGATATGAGCGCCGTGTTGGCGGCTTCCAGCAGCCCGCGCACCTCGGAGATGAACGCTTGCAGGTCGGCAGTATCTCCGGCGCTGTCCAGAGCATCGACGATCAATCGGCTGGCGACGTCGCCGGCCTGGTGCCCGCCCATCCCGTCGGCAACTGCCCACAGGCCGTCCCCGGGACGCGCCAGCATCGCATCCTCGTTGACCTTCCGGGTGCAACCGACATGGGTGCGCGCCGCAGTTTCGGGGGGAACGGGGCCTTCGGAATGCGTCACGGTGGTCCGATCGATTGCGGCACGAACCTATCGTGCGAATGTGACTTTGAGGTGATTCCGCGCCCGTCCGCCAGGCTCGCCGGCTTCCTTTCGCGCATAGGCCGCGCTGGTGGTAAGCCGGCGGATGAGCGGGATGCCGAGCCCGCCGATACGCGCATCGGCAAGCGTGGTGAAGGCATCGGGTTCGGGTTCGAGCAGCGGATCGAACGGCAGGCCGTCATCGCTGACTTCAAGTTCAAGGTGAGAGGGGGTCAGTGAGGCGGAAACCCCTATCCCGCTGGCGCCACCAGATAAGGCCGCAGCTTTGACGATGTTCGTCACCAGTTCCTCCAGCACCACCTCGAGCCGGTTAATGACGCGCGGCGATAGTTGCCAGGGTTCGAGGAAGGCAAGCAGCCTCAGCCGACCCTGCTCGACTGCCCCGGGTTCGCAGGCGAGTTCGAAAGCGGTGTCGAGCGGCGCGGCGGAGCGATCCACCGGCCCGCCCGTTTCCGCTTCCGGCGCGCTCATGCGGCGATGGCAGCCAGCGCTTCCGCTTCGGTCGCGACGACCGGGATGATATCATCGAGCGCGGTGGTTTCGATGACGTCGGCAACCGCCTCGGTGGGCGCGTAGAGCGCCATCTTCGCACCGCGACCGGCCAGCGATCGCGCCGTGCTAAGCAGCAGTCGGATGCCCAGCGAGGCAAGAAACGAGACCTGACTGAGATCGACGATTACCGACAGCGCCGGCGGCACTACGCGTGCCACGAACTGCAGCTCGATCATGTCGACGTTGGCCGAGTCCAGCCGACCCGAAAGCACGACCTTGTTGACTTCACCGAGCGAAGTGACTTCGAAACTCATGCGCAAATCCCCTGGATCAATCGAATTCAAATACGACGAGGGAGAAATCATCGTCGAATCCTCCCGGACGCGCCTTGCGGCTCACGCTTTCGAGTAGTCGCTGCGCCTCGCCCTTGTCCAGTTCGGGCGGCGCGGTCAGCAGCGGCAGGAAATCGTCGAGGCTCCATTCCTGCTCGTCGGTGGTGACGATTTCGAACACCCCGTCGCTGAACAGATAGAGCGAGGCGCCGGGCGGCACGTCGATGGTGCCGGTACGGTAGGACAGCCCCGGCATCGCCCCGATCATGCCGCCGCGCACCTTGAGTGGCATCGCCTCGCTGCGGTCGATGGGGACAAGGTAGGCCGGGTGATGCCCGCCGTTGGCAAAGCAGATGGTCCGGCTGGCAGGGTCGAACACACCGTACCAGATCGTGAAATAAAGCCCGGCGTGTTCCTCCATCTGGAACAGCGCGTTGAGCGTGGCAAGCACTTGGCCGGGTTCGGCCATGTCGGCGCCGGGCAGTGAGCGCTGACGCAGCTGGTTCATCACCGCAACCCCGTGCATCGCCGCTCCGGCACCGTGCCCCGCCACGTCGATCAGGTATGCAACGAACTTGCCGTCCGGCAGCGTGCCGTAGCCGAACGCGTCGCCGCCAAGCCGTGCACTGGGCAGGTAAGTCCAGTTGGCCCGGATCGGTCCTTCGGTAATCGGCGGCGGCAGCAGCGCCTGGACGTAGGAAGCGGCGCGCTGCAACTCGCGATCGCCTTCCTCGGCCTTGGCGATCTCGCCCCGCGTGCGCCATTCGTGCCGGAACACGTGGCTGCCGATCTGGAGAATGCCGCCGACGGGAAGCTCGACCGAACCCTGCACCCGGTCACCTTCGACAAATGTGCCATTGGTCGAGCCGAGGTCGGTGACGATCAGGTGGTTGTTGGCGATCGACAGAGCGCAGTGCGCGCGCGAGATGCCCGAGTCGGGCAACACGATGTCGCACGGCGCGGTGCGACCGATGCGCACGCCGTCGGGGCCGACGACATAGCGCTGGCTCGCCTCGAGCGAACCGACTACTTCGAGGCAGTGGGCGCGGTTTTCCGAGACGAAATCGATGTCCCGCGCCAAAGTGACGAGCTGCGTACGCTCCAGTTCGGTCATGTATGCGGTTCCTCGCTGCTGCCTCAGACTATCGCTTCGCGCAGCCCTGTCAAAGTCGCGGAATCGCAGCGCGCCCGACTCAATCCGATTCTGGATAACATGGCAGACCTGCCCTCTTTACGAGCGCCGCAAAGTCGCCTTGAACGTTCGGCAACAAACCGATCGGGCGAGGAAAATCATGTTCACATTTGCAGGAAAGACGGCGCTCGTAATCGGTGCCGGGCAGAACATCGGCCAGAAGATCGCGTTCGAGTTCGCGCGGCGCGGTGCCAGGATCGCGGTGGCCGACATCAATGCTGACGGCGCGCGCGAAACGGCGGCGCAGATCGTCGCATCGGGCGGTTCGGCCACCGGGATCGCCATCGATGTCACGAGCGAACAGTCGGTCGCTGCCGCCATCGCCGAGGCCGAAGCCTTTCTCGGCGAAATCGACATCCACATGAACAATGCCGGCCTGCTCCACAGCGGCCATGTCGAGGATATTCCGCCCGCCGAATGGGAGCGGATGTTCGGGGTGAATCTGTTCGGGGCGGTGCGGGCCAACGCGGTGATACTGCCCAAGATGATCGCGCGCGGATCGGGCTACATCGTCAACACCGCCAGCTTTGCCGGGCTCTATCCTTACGCCGTCAACCGCATTCCCTACGCTGCATCGAAGGCGGCGCTGGTCTCGATGTCGGAGAACATGGCGATTCACCTCGAACCGCTCGGCATCCGGGTGAGTTGCCTGTGTCCCGGGCCGACCATGACGACCTCAATCGGCGGCATGCGCACGTTCGGGGAAAACGTCGCGATGCGCGGTCCCGGCAGCGATCTCGAGGTCAAGAGCCAGGAGGAGGTCGCCGGTATTCTCGCCGACGGGATGGAGGCAGGCAGGATCCTGATCCCGACCCATCCGAAGGGATTCCGGACCATCGCCGAACACGCCAGCGCGCCGGACGATTTCGTGCGCGGGGTCGCGGCGGACTTTGCGGCGGGCAAAAGCTGGCTGCCGGGGCGCTGACCCTGCCAGGCCAGGCTCAGTCGCGAGAAATGAACATCCCCGGCGAGTCCTGCCCGCGCTCCTCGTCGAAGCGCACCGATTTGACCAGCGTCAGCAGCTCTTCGATGTGAATGCCGCGCTCTTCCCAGTCGGGCTGCCAGTGAACGTCACTGCCCACCAAAGTTGCGCGCATCTTGTCATAAAGCTCGCTGCGACGGGGCGAGGCGGGCTTGCGGCGCGGGGCATCGGGATCGGTGCGCGGCGGGCGCGGGAAGGCGCGGATCGCCTTGGCGAGTGCTGCGCGACCCTTGGACCAGTCGGCAAAACCGTCGGCGCGGGTCAGCAGGAACGGCATCACTTCTGCCGGATCGTCGAGCAGGGCGGCCAGCCGTTCGGGCTCGATGCCGCCCAGATCGGCGTCGGCAAGCGCGGCAATGCGGAGCAGCCAGTCGGGATCGATCACAGCGCACCTCGCTTGGCAGCAACCGCGCCGCGATAGAATTGCTCGATACCTTCGGCCATCGCCGCCACGGTGAAACGCTTGTGGAAGGCGTGGTAAGCCGAGCGGCCCATCCGTTCCACCGCATCGCGGTCTCCCGCCAGTTCGCGCAGCAGCGAACCGGTACGGGCAAGGAATTTCTCGTCCTCGTCGACCAGCCAGCCCGATTTGCCTTCCTCGACCACTTCGGGCAGCGCGCCGCCCGACAGCGCCAGCACCGGCGCTCCGGCGGACATCGCCTCGATGGCGACCAGCCCGAACGATTCGAACCGGCTCAGCATCAGCACGACGTCGCAGCTCAGGTAACGGCTTTCGAGCTGCGCGCGGCTGAGCTTGCCGAGCAGACTGGCGTTGGTCATCCGGTCGATGCGGATGCCGGTGTCGGCGAGAGCCTGATCGCGCAGCTTGTCGCTGTAATCATCGCCGGCAAATTCGAACTGGATGCGCGGATCGTCGGCCAGCGAGTCGGCCAGCTTGAGCGCGAGATCGTATCCCTTGCGCTTCTCGAACCGCGCGGGAACGAATACCCGCAGTACGCGTCCGGCCCGGTTCGCCGCGAGCCGCTCGCCAAGATCGAGCCCGGCTTCGGCGATCAGATCGGTGGTGCCATGCGGGACGACGCCGTGGCGGCCCGCCAGCGAAAGCTCGTAAGCCGCCTCGATCTCGCGCACCACCGTCCGGCTGTTTGCCAGCAGGTGTGGTGCACGCCCCAGCGCCCGCCGCTCGGCGGCGACAATCTTGTCGATGACCTTGCCGCCGAAGATCGGGCGCAAGTTCCATTCGGGCTTGAACGGGCGGGCGAGACCATACGTCGTGTGCAGGCTGATGACGCTGGCGAGCTCGGGATCGTCCATCACCGGCAGCGCTTCCAGATCCCAGATCGGGAAGCTGACCAGATCGACCCCGAACGTCTTGAGGAAGCGGATCTCGCGCATCACTGCCGCTATCCAGCGGCCAAGGTCGCGCGGGGGGATGGCGTAAGCGTCGCCGAGTTCGGCCGGGTCGTGTTCGTCGGCATGGATGGCGTGCAGCCAGAAGCCGTCCTGGTAACGGCGCGAAGGTTCGTTGGTGGCGCGAGTGACGACGTGGACCTGCACGCCGCGCGCAGCGAGCCCGCGCGCGGCCATCGCCGTCCAGCGGGCAATGCCGGTGTCGTTTTCGGGCGGCCAGCCCTGCGAGACCAGCACGACGCGCAGCGGTGCGTCAGGACGGAACGGCAGGAACGACTCCGGCTCCTCCGGCAATTCGAGATCGCCCAGCACCTTGTCGGTGGCAAGTGCCTGCGCCGCGCGCAGCGTCCCCGTCCCGGTCCCGCGCTCGACATCGTCGTCGAGCCGAACCCGGTGATCTTCCGAGATTTCGTTGTGTTCGGCGAGCCACTTGTTGGCGCGCAGGATTTCCTCGCGGAACGCTTCGATCGCCTTGGCCTGCCGCGTCAGACCTTCAGAGCGTCCGTGGCGGTTGATGAAATAGGTCTTGCTGACGACCGAGGGGTACAAAGTCTTGGGCTTGCGCGTCTTGGAACGAATGTGGCTCTCGGCGAACTGGTGGAATACCAGCGCGTCGGGCTCATAGACCACCTGCCAGTCCGCATCGACCAGCCGCAGGCAGACGTCGGTCTCGTCGAGCATATAGGCGAACGTGTGGTCGAACCCGCCTACCGCGACCAGCGCCTCGCGCCGGAAGCTCGAATTGGTGCCCAGCAAGCTGGGGTAGAACGGGGTGCCGGCAAAATTGAGCCCGTGCTCGTCGAACAGATCGTCGACGAAATGGGCGTTGCCGAAGCGGTCGCAGACGGTTTTGCGGACCTGCCAGCGCATACCGGTGTTGTCGACCGTGAAGCCGCCGACCGCGCCGATTTCGGGCCGCGCATAGTGACCGGCCAGCCGGCGCGCCCACTGCGGATGCGGCACTGCGTCGTCATCGAGGAACGCGACAATATCGCCGGAGGTCGCGGCAATGCCGACATTGCGCGAGATCGAGAGGTTGGCGACGTCGCAATTGCGGTGCTTGATCCGTCCGGCCCAGCGCGCGAGCACGTCTTCTGTCTTGTCGGTCGAGGGGCCGTTGACCACGACCAGTTCGAGCTCGGGATAGTCGAGCTGCAGCACCCCCCGGATCGCATCGTCGAGATAGGCATCGCGATTGTAGGTGTTGATGACGACACTGAACGATGGGAGCGGGGTATTCACGAGTCGATGTCCCCGTCCTGCGCCACGGTCAGCCAGCTTATGTTCGCGCGTTCGAAGCGCGGGTCTGTGACCATCGCCGCGAATACTTCGTCGCAGCTGGCGTTCTCGCGCAGCAGCTTGAGTGTCTCGTCAGCGGGGAGGTCATGCGCATTCCACAACAGCCGCGCC
>Ga0209023_10005684_pt1 | contig 13494 bp, 15 predicted proteins | sample LakOneMetagenome_FD_187468 | JGI IMG/M metagenome (GOLD analysis project Ga0209023, IMG submission 187468) | Freshwater and sediment microbial communities from Lake Erie, Canada (SPAdes) (version 2) | ecosystem: Environmental > Aquatic > Freshwater > Lentic | place: Lake Erie, Canada...
GCCTTGGCTGCCTTCGGCTCCTCGGCGGGGGCGTCCTCGGCCTTCTTGCGCGTGCGGCGCGGCTTCTTCGGGGCCTCGGTCTCCTCGGCCTTCGTCTCAGCGGGCTCCGCGGTCTCCTCGGCGGGGGTCTCCTCGACCTGCTCCTCGGCGACGGCGGCCTCGACTGCGACGGCCTCCTCGGCAGCCTCGTCCTTCTTGGTCTTCTTGGGCTCGGCCACGACTAGCGGACCTTCCCGGTGCCGGCGTGGCCGCGGTAGGTGCGGGTCGGGGCGAACTCGCCGAGCTTGTGACCGACCATCGACTCGCTGCAGAAGACGGGGACGTGCTTGCGTCCGTCGTGCACGGCGATCGTGTGACCGACCATCTCGGGGAAGATCGTGGACGACCGCGACCAGGTGCGGACCATCTTCTTCGTGTTCTCCGCGTTCATCGCGACGATCCGCCCCATGAGGCGCTCCTCGACGAACGGGCCCTTCTTGCTCGAGCGACTCATGCTTAGCGCTTGCCCTTCCCACGGCGACGGCCGCGGACGATGTAACGATCTGACGCCTTGTTCTTCTTGCGCGTGCGGTAGCCGAGCGTCGGCTTGCCCCACGGGGTGACCGGGTGACGGCCCGCGGTCGTGGAACCCTCGCCGCCGCCGTGCGGGTGGTCGACCGGGTTCATCGCCGTGCCGCGCGTCTGCGGGCGGACGCCCATGTGACGCTTGCGCCCGGCCTTGCCGACCTTGACGTTCTGGTGGTCGGCGTTGCCGATCGTGCCGACGGTTGCGCGGCACTCGGCGCGGACGAGCCGCATCTCACCGGACGGGAGACGCAGCGTCGCCATCCCCTGGTCCTTCGCCATCAGCTGGATGCCCGTGCCGGCGGACCGACCGAGCTGCCCGCCGCGACCGGGCTGCAGCTCGACGTTGTGCACCACGGTGCCGACCGGCATGTTGGCCAGCGGCAGGCAGTTGCCGACGCTGATCTCGGAGCCGGGCCCCGACATCACCATCGCGCCGACCTGCAGGCGCGCCGGGGCGAGGATGTAGGCCTTCTCCCCGTCGAGGTAGTGCAGCAGCGCGATGTAGGCGGTGCGGTTGGGGTCGTACTCGATCGCGGCGACCTTCGCGGGGATCGCGTCCTTGCGGCGCTTGAAGTCCACACGGCGGTAGAGGCGCTTGGCGCCGCCACCGCGATGGCGCGAGGTCTTGCGACCGTTCGAGTTGCGGCCACCGGACTTCTTGAGGCCCTCGACGAGCGTGCGCTCCGGCTCGGTCTTGGTGATCTCGGCGAAGTCGGGGTACGTCGAGAAGCGACGACCCGGGCTGGTGGGCTTGGGCTTACGAATGGCCATGGATCAGCCCTCCATCCCTTGCAGGCCCTGGAAGACGGGAATCGAGTCGCCGGGACGCACCTGGACGATGGCCTTCTTCCAGGCGCGCGTGCGCCCGGACGTGTGCCCGCGGCGCTTCGGCTTGGAACGGACCGTGATCGTGCGGACCTCGAGGACCTTCACATCGAAGAGCGCCTCGACGGCCTGACGGATCTGCGTCTTGTGCGCGTCCGCGTGGACCCGGAAGGTGTACTTGTCGTTCGCGGCGAGCACGTAGCTCTTCTCGCTGACGACCGGGCGGATGATGACCTGTGTGTGGTCCATGATCAGGTGGTCTCTTCCGGCTCGGGGCGCTCGCCCTTGGCGCGCGCGGAGATCTCGGTGAGCGCGTCCTCGCTGACGAGCAGGCGGGCGGCGCCGATGACGTCGGCGATGCCGACCTCGCTCGCCGGGCGCACCGCGACGCGGGGCAGGTTGCGGAACGAGCGCGCGATGGTCGCCTGGTCCTCGGTGAGGACGAGCAGGACCGACCCGCCGCCCGACCACTCGGCGAGCAGCGCAGCTGCCTGCTTCGTCGAGGGGGTCTCGGCGAACGGCGCGACGTCGAGGACGGCGATGGAGCCGCGCTCGGCATGCACCGAGAGGGCGCTGCGCATCGCGGCGCGGCGCTCCTTGCGGTTGACCTTGAAGGTGTAGTGGCGCGGCTGCGGGCCGAACGTCACGCCGCCGCCGGTCCAGATCGGCGAGCGCGAGGACCCGGCGCGAGCGCGACCGGTGCCCTTCTGGCGCCACGGCTTGGCGCCGCCGCCGGAGACCAGGCCGCGCGTCTTGGTGGACGCGGTGCCCTGCCGGCGGGCGTTGAGCTCAGCGCGGACGGACTCGTGAACGAGCTGGCCGTTGAACCGCGCGCCGAATGCGGCGTCGTCCAGGCCGTGCTTCTTCGAGCCGCCGAGGATCGGTGCGTCAGCCATCGGTCCGGACCTCCACGAGGCCGCCGCGGGCGCCGGGGACGGCGCCGCGGACGAGCAGCAGGTTCTGTGCGGCATCGACGCGGACGACCGTGAGGCCGCGCTGGGTGATGCGCTTGTTGCCCATCTGGCCCGGGCCGCGAATGCCCTTCATGACGCGCGCCGGCCAGGCCGATGCGCCGATCGAGCCCGGTGCGCGCACGTTGTGCGAGCCGTGCGACTTGGGGCCGCTGGCGTACCCGTGGCGCTTGATGGTGCCCTGGAAGCCCTTGCCCTTCGAGACGCCCGCCACCTTGACGGTGTCGCCGGCGGTGAAGGAGTCGGCCTTGACGGTGTCGCCGACGTTCAGGTCGCCGCCCTCGTCGCGGAACTCCACGAGGTGCTTGTGCGGCGCGGCGTCGGCCTTCTTCAGGTGGCCGAGCTCGGGCTTGCTCAGGTGCTTCTCCTTCGTGGCTCCGAAGGCGAGCTGCACGGCGTCGTAGCCGTCACGGTCGGCGGTGCGCTTGGCGGTGACCGGACAGGGGCCCGCCTCGAGGACGGTGACGCGCTCGACGCGGCCGTCTTCGAGGAAGAACTGGGTCATACCGAGCTTCTTGGCGAGGATTGCAGACATGATCGGTCAGCCGGCGAGGCGAATCTCGATGTCGACGCCGGCGGGAAGGTGGTCGAGGCGCTGGAGCGAGTCGACCGTCTTCGGCGTCGGCTGATGGATGTCGATCAGACGCTTGTGCGTGCGGATCTCGAAGTGCTCGCGCGAGTCCTTGTCCTTGAACGGCGAGCGAATCACGCAGTAGACGTTCTTCTCGGTGGGAAGGGGAACGGGACCGGTCACGGTCGCGCCGGTGCGAGACGCCGTCTCGACGATCTCCTTCGCTGCCGTCTCGATGGCCTGCGTGTCGTAGGCCTTGAGGCGGATGCGGATCTTGTTTTGCGTGGCGGATGCCATGGGGCTGCTTCGTCTCGTTCCGTCTGCTGTCTGATGGAAGGTTCGTACTGCCTTACTGCGCACTGAAGGCGGATCCCCGTGAACCGGCTGGGGGCCCGCCGCTCAGGCCAACTTGTCGTATCTGATGCGATCGGCGCGAATGGCGGGGCCGGATGCCGGCCCCGCCTCGCAACCGGGAACTACTCGATGATCTCGGTGACGACGCCCGAGCCGACCGTGCGGCCACCCTCGCGGATGGCGAAGCGCAGGCCGGCGTCCATGGCGATCGGCTGGATCAGCTCGATCGTCATCGCCACGTTATCGCCGGGCATCACCATCTCCGTGCCCTCGGGCAGGTTGGCGACGCCGGTGACGTCCGTCGTACGGAAGTAGAACTGCGGGCGGTAGCCCGTGAAGAACGGCGTGTGCCGGCCGCCCTCCTCCTTCTTGAGGATGTAGACCTCGGACTTGAACTTGGTGTGCGGCGTGATCGAGCCGGGCTTGCACAGCACCTGGCCGCGCTCGATCTCCTCGCGCTTGGTACCGCGCAGGAGGCAACCGACGTTGTCGCCGGCCTGACCCTGGTCGAGGATCTTGCGGAACATCTCGACGCCGGTGACGACCGTGTTGGTCGTGGCGTGGACGCCGACGATCTCGACGGTGTCGCCCGTGTTGACGATGCCCTGCTCGATGCGGCCGGTGGCCACGGTCCCGCGGCCGGTGATCGAGAAGACGTCCTCGACCGGCATCAGGAACGGCTTGTCGAGGTCACGCGTCGGCTCCGGGATGTACGTGTCCAGGGCCTCTGCGAGCTCGACGATCTTCGCCTTGTACTCCTCGTCACCCTCGAGCGCCTTGAGCGCCGAGCCGGTGATGAAGGGGATGTCGTCGCCCGGGAAGTCGTACTCGCTGAGCAGGTCCCGCACCTCGACCTCGACGAGCTCGAGGAGCTCCTCGTCGTCGACCATGTCGGCCTTGTTCAGGAACACGACGATGTACGGCACGCCGACCTGACGGGCGAGCAGGATGTGCTCACGCGTCTGCGGCATCGGGCCGTCAGCGGCCGAGACCACCAGGATCGCGCCGTCCATCTGCGCGGCGCCCGTGATCATGTTCTTCACGTAGTCCGCGTGACCCGGGCAGTCCACGTGGGCGTAGTGCCGGTTCTCGGTCTGGTACTCGACGTGGGAGGTCGCGATCGTGATCCCGCGCTCCTTCTCCTCCGGCGCGTTGTCGATCTCGGCGAAGCTCTTGGCCTCGCCGCCCATCTTCTCTGCGAGGACGGTCGTGATCGCAGCCGTCAGCGTCGTCTTGCCGTGGTCGATGTGACCGATCGTGCCGACGTTGACATGCGGCTTGTCCCGCTCGAACTTCTCCTTGGCCACCTTGATTGCTCCTGTGTGTCTGCGTCTGTCGGGGTCTAAAGCCGCTCTCTGGGCGAACCAGGGAAAGCTAGCTCAGATCGACCGGCGATGCCTTTAGGCAGCGACGGTCTCTCCGGTGCGGTGTTCGACGATCTTCTCGGCGATGTTCGGCGGAACCTCGTCGTACTTCTCGAACTGCATGGTGTACACGGCCCGGCCCTGCGTGTTTGAACGCAGGTCGGTCGCGTACCCGAACATCTCGCCCAGCGGCACCTCTGCGGTGACGGCGAACGCGTTGCCGCGCGGCTCCTGTCCTTCGAGCCGGCCACGGCGCTTGCTCAGGTCACCGATCACGTCGCCGATGAACTCCTCCGGCGTCACGACCTCGACCTTGAAGATGGGCTCCAGCAGGACCGGCTTGGCGCGCTTGGCCGCCTCCTTGAAGGCGAGCGAACCGGCGATCTTGAAGGCGATCTCCGACGAGTCCGTGTCGTGGTACTTGCCGTCCGTGAGGCGGACGCGCACGTCCACCATCGGGTAGCCGGCGCGCACGCCGGTCTCCATCGCCTCGGCGCAGCCCTTCTCGACCGCCGGAATGAACTCCGACGGGATCGAGCCGCCCTTGATCTCGCTGACGAAGTCGAAGCCCTCGCCGGGCGCCGGCTCCATCGTGATGTAGACGACGCCGTACTGGCCCGAGCCACCGGTCTGACGGACGAACTTGCCCTCGATCTTCGTGGCGGTGCCGCGCACGGTCTCGCGGTAGGAGACCTGCGGCTTGCCGACGTTCGCCTCGACGTTGAACTCACGCTTCATGCGGTCGACGAGGATCTCGAGGTGCAGCTCGCCCATGCCGGAGATCTCGGTCTGGCCGGTCTCCTCGTTGGTCTGGACGCGGAAGGTCGGGTCCTCCTCGGCCAGGCGGCCGAGCGCGACCGACATCTTCTCCTGGTCGGACTTCGTCTTGGGCTCGACGGCGACCTTGATGACGGGCTCGGGGAACTCGATCTGCTCGAGCTTGATCGGCTTGTCCGGCGCGCACAGCGTGTCGCCGGTGACGATCTGCTTGATGCCGACGCCGGCGGCGATGTCGCCCGCGTAGACCTCCTGCACTTCCTCGCGATCGTTGGCGTGCATCATGAGGATGCGGCCGATCCGCTCGGTGCGGCCGGTGCCGACGTTGAGGACGCGCGAACCGGACTCGAGTCGGCCGGAGTAGACGCGGAAGTAGGTGAGCTTGCCGACGAACGGGTCGGTCATGATCTTGAAGGCGAGTGCGGCGAACGGCTCCTCGTCGGAGGCGTTGCGGACCGCGAGCTCCTCGGTCTTCGGCTCGATGCCCTCGACCGGCGGCACGTCCAGCGGCGACGGGAGGTAGTCGAGCACGGCGTCGAGCAGCGGCTGAACGCCCTTGTTCTTGAAGGAGGAACCGCAGAGGACCGGCGTGAACGCGATCTCGAGCGTGGCCTTGCGGATGGCCTGCTTGAGGCGGGCGACGGGGATGTCCTCCTCGCCGAGGATCAGGTCGACGAGACCGTCGTCGTAGTGGCTGACCTCGTCGAGCAGATGCTCGCGACCCTGCGCGGCGGCCTCGGCGTACTCCTCGGGGATCTCGCCGACGACGACGTCCTTGCCCAGGTCGTCGTTGTAGGTGATCGCCTTCATCTCGACGAGGTCGATGATGCCGAGGAAGTCCGCCTCGGCGCCGATCGGGATCTGAATCGGCACGGGGTTGGCCCCGAGCCGGTCGATCATCGTCTTGATGCCCTTGTCGAAGTCCGCGCCGATGCGGTCCATCTTGTTGATGTAGGCGATGCGCGGAACGCCGTACTTGTCGGCCTGGCGCCAGACCGTCTCGGACTGCGGCTCGACGCCGGCGACCGAGTCGAACAGCGCGATCGCGCCGTCCAGGACGCGCAGCGAGCGCTCGACCTCGACGGTGAAGTCGACGTGTCCGGGCGTGTCGATGATGTTGATGCGGTGATCGGCCCACTCGCAGGTCGTGGCCGCGGACGTGATGGTGATGCCGCGCTCCTGCTCCTGCTCCATCCAGTCCATCGTCGCCGCGCCCTCGTGCACCTCACCGATCTTGTAGGTGCGCCCGGTGTAGTAGAGGATCCGCTCGGTGGTCGTCGTCTTACCGGCGTCGATGTGCGCCATGATGCCGATATTGCGGGTCTTGTCGAGCGTGAACTTACGGGGCATGGGTCTTCAGCTTCTACGAGTCAGGGCAAAGAAAACGGGCCACTCGGGCCCGCGCGCACAGCAGGGTTTGAACCCGGTTGCGGCGCTATGTGCTCGAACGATCCATCCGTGAGCGGGGACGATTCCGGCGGGACGTGCGCATGAGCAACGCCACGCGCCGGATCGACGATGATAGCAGCCGTCAGCGGGCGCAATCGCCCGTCTCACGGGGCGCCGGAGCGGCGCGCCGCGCGGCCGCCGCGGCGGTGCTCGCGGGAGCGCTCGCAGCCCTCGCCGCGACCGTCCTGCCGGTGCTGCGGATCGAGATCGCGGGCCGCGTGCAGTCCTCGCTGGACCGCACCGGCTGGGATCTCCACGGTCCCGCGCTGCTGGCGCTGGCGGCGCTGGCGGTCGTGCTGCTGCCCGCCGCCGCGCGCGGATCCGGCATCGCGGCGGCCGTGATCGTGGTCGCGGGGCTCGGGATCATCGGGATCACCGCTGGGCTGGACCTCCCGGACGTCGGGGACACCGGCCTCGTGGGCGCGCGCCTGATCGAGGGAACGGCGAAGGCCGGCGCGGGCGCGTATGCCGAGGCGCTCGCGGGTGTCCTGCTGGTCCTCGGCGGCGGCGTGCTGGCGTTCCTGCGCGACGAGTGAGGCTCAGGCCAGCGGCCAGAGGTACAGCGAGGCGCGGGCCTCGCCCACGGCGCCGAGATCGGCGACGGCCTCCGCGACACCCGGATAGTCCGGATGGCCGTAGTCGTCGAACACGACCAGCGCGCCCGGCGCAAGGACGGGGCGCCAGGTCGCAACCTCGGCGAGCGTCGGATCGCGGTCGTGGGAGCTGTCGATGAAGAGGAGGTCCACGCCGGTGACGGAGCCCGGCCCGTCCTCCCCGAGACCTTCGACGAACGTGATGCGCCGCCGGACGTCCGGCCCGGCCAGGCCCAGGTAGCGCTCGCGCTGCAGGCGCGCGACCGGGTCCCAGCTCTCGATCGTGCGCCGCGGGTCCGCGATCGCCAGCGCGATCGTCGCCCAGGCCGTCCCGGTGCCGAGCTCGACGACCGTCCGCCGGCCGGCGGCGGCCTCCAGCAGCACCGCGAGCTTCGCGGGCCGCAGCGCCGAGTCCAGCGAGAACACGTCCTGCTCGCGCCGCGCAAGCGACCGCGCGCGAACGACGAACCGCGCGACGGGCCAGGGAAGCCGGCGAAGCGCGTCGACGGCAAACCGGATCTCGTCGCGCGCGCTCATGGGTGGGCGCGGCAGACGCGCCCGGGACCTTCTACCAGCGGTAATGGGCGAAGGCTTTATTCGCCTGCGCCATGCGGTAGATGTCGTCCTTGCGCTTGTAGGCGCCGCCCTGCTGGCTCGTTGCGTCGAGCAGTTCCATGGCGAGGCGCTGGGCCATCGTCTTCTCGCGGCGCTGACGGGCGAACTCGACGAGCCAGCGCACGGCGAGCGTGCGGGAGCGGCGGGCCGGAACCTCGACGGGCACCTGGTAGGTGGCGCCGCCGACGCGGCGGGAGCGCACCTCGAGGGCCGGGGTCAGCGACTTGATCGCGGCCTCGAGGGCCTCGACGGGGTCGTTCCCGGTCTTCTCGGAGAGGATGGCGAGGGCGTCATAGACGATCGCCTCGGCGGTCGACTTCTTGCCGTCCAGCATCACCTTGTTGATGACCTGCTGGACGAGACGCGAGCGGTGAATCGGGTCCGGCTCGACCGGCCGGATGGTTGCCGAGTTACGACGCATGGCGGACTAGCTCCTCTTCACGCCGTACTGGCTGCGTGCCTGCTTGCGGTCGCTGACGCCGGCGGCGTCGAGCGTCCCGCGCACGACCTTGTAGCGCACACCCGGAAGATCCTTGACGCGACCACCGCGCACGAGCACGACGGAGTGCTCCTGCAGGTTGTGCCCCTCGCCCGGGATGTACGCGGTCACCTCCGCGCCGCCGGACAGGCGGACGCGAGCGACCTTGCGAAGCGCCGAGTTCGGCTTCTTCGGGGTCGTGGTGTAGACGCGCGTGCAGACGCCGCGGCGCTGAGGCGCTGCGACCTTCTTCTTGCGTCCCTTGCCGGTCTTGAGACCGGGCGTGGAAAGCTTCTTCGGCTTGGGCGTGCGGCCCTTGCGGATGAGCTGGCTGGTCGTGGGCATGCGACGCAGGAGAGTAGCAGCGGCCGGACCTATGCGGCGGCGGCCGCGACGAGCGCGAGTGCGTCCGCCGGAGTCGTGTACTCCAGGTCCTGGTCGCGCGCGACCGGCTCGTAGGTGACCTTCCCGGCGGCGACGTTCAGGCCCTTCATGAAGCCCGGATCGCTCGCGAGCGCCGCCTGGACGCCCTGATCCGCCAGCTTGATGACGTACGGCATCGTCGCGTTGGTCAGCGCCCAGGTGCTCGTGATCGGCACGGCTCCGGGCATGTTCGCGACGCAGTAGTGCGTGATTCCGTCGACGACGTAGGTCGGATCCGTGTGCGTCGTGGCGTGGCTCGTCTCGAAGCAGCCGCCCTGGTCGATCGAGACGTCGACGAGCACGGCGCCCGGCTTCATCAGCTTCAGCTGCTCGCGCGTGATCACATGTGGCGCCTTGCCGCCCTTCACGAGGACGGCGCCGATGACGAGGTCGACGTCCGGCAGGTGCTGCTCGATCTCGAGCGTCGACGCGTAACACGTGGACGCGAGCCAGTTCATCTGGTGCTCGAGCTCGCGCAGTCGGTCGATCGAGCGGTCGTAGATGTAGCACTCGGCCCCCATGCCGAGCGCGATCTGCGCCGCGTTCTGGCCGACGACGCCCCCGCCGATCACCATGACCCGCCCCGCCGCGACACCCGGGACCCCACCGAGGAGCAGGCCGCGGCCGCCGAGCGGCTTCTCGAGCATGAACGCGCCCGCCTGGGTGGCGATCTTCCCGGCGATCTCGCTCATCGGCGCGAGCAGCGGCAGCCGGCCGCGCGCGTCTTCGACCGTCTCGTAGGCGATGCAGGTCGCCCCGGAGGCGACGAGGCCCTGCGTCTGCTCGGGGTCGGGCGCGAGGTGCAGGTAGGTGAAGAGTGTCTGGCCGGGGCGCAGGCGCGCGATCTCGACCGCCTGCGGCTCCTTGACCTTGATGACCATGTCCGCGGCCGCGAAGACGGCGTCCGCGTCGGGCAGGATCTCGGCGCCCTGGGCGATGTAGTCCGCGTCGCTGATCGCGGAGCCCTCCCCCGCGCCCTGCTGGATGACCACGTCATGGCCGTGCTGGGCCAGCTCGCGCACCCCGGAGGGGGTGATCGCGACGCGGTACTCGTCGGTCTTGATCTCGGTGGGAACGCCGACCTTCATGGTGTCCTCTCAGTCCCCGGCGGGGGTGGTCGTTGGGTGGACGAGCTCGCTGCCGCGCAGCGCCAGCCAGAATTCGATCCTGTCGCGCGCGGACGACAGGTCACGGCCCGTGAGCTCCTCGATCTTGCGGATCCGGTAGCGCAGCGTGTGCCGGTGGCAGTAGAGACGCCGCGCCGCGGCCTCCCACTGCCCGTTGCATTCGATGAACGCCTCGAGCGAGCGCATCAGCTCGCCGCCGTAATGGCCCTCGCCGCTCTCGATCGGGCCGAGCAGCGAGTCGCAGTAGAGCCGCAGCGCGTCCGTGTCCTGCAGCGAGAGCAGCAGCTGGAACGAGCCGAGGTCGCGGTAGGTGGCGAGCTGCGGGGCGGGCAGCGGGGATCCGTTGCGGACGGCGTGGCCGTTCTGGCCGTCCTCGCCCGTCAGCTCGCCGGCCTCGAGCGCGAAGCGCGCCTCGTGCCAGCTCTCGCGGACCTGGCCGGCGGCGACGGCGCGCCCCGCGCCGGCACCGGCGACGGCGCCCGTCTGCTCGGCGACCCGCGCGGTGATGCGACCCGCGACGTCGATCAGCTCCTCATCGAGGAACCCCGGCAGCAGCGCCCCCACGAAGCGGCCGTACTGCGCGACCAGCCCGCTGACGGCCTCGCCGCGGAGCGCCTCGGAGAGCGCCGTCTCGACCACGTCGCCGGAGCGCTCGGCCGGCGCGAGCACGAGCGTCGTGACGCGGCCGCCGAGGCCGAACGGCTGCAGCCTGCGGGTGAGCTCGGGGCCTTCGACCTCGCCGGCGACCGCCGCGGAGAGGACGTCGCCGGCGAGGCGGCGCTCCGTGCTGTCCGCGACCCGACGACGCAGCAGCTCGAGCGCGATCACGGTCACGGCCTGATGCAGGATCAGGCGGTCGATCTCGGCGAGCCCTCCGCTGTCCTTGGCGGCGATCAGCCAGGCCTGCGGGAGGAAGCCGTCGGGCGCGTCGGGCGATCCCACCGGCAGGGCCAGCGCGCGCGTGCTGAGGTCCGCGTGCGACGGGACGAAGCCGCGGCTCTCGCCGCGGCGCGCGCGATCGCGCAGTTCCTCGCCGATCGCGGCGACGGCCTCGGGCTCGAGCGCCCGGCGGAAGGTGTGCATCGCCTCGAGCTCGCCGCGGCCGTTGAAGACCAGGGCCGGGCCGCCGATGAGTGACGCGATCGCCGCCACGATCGCCTCGAGCCCGCGCTCGCTGAGGACGATGCTCTGGAGGCGCTCCTGCGCGGCGATCGACCGGCGCAGCAGCGCGTACTGCTCGTTGACGAGGCGCGCGAACGCGCGCTCGGTGACGGCGATGAACGGCGTCTCGTACGGAACCTCGAAGAGCGGGAACCCGCGCGAGCGCGCCGCGTCGACCGCCGCCTTCGGAACCTTCTGGTGCGCGAACCCGGTGCCGTAGCCCAGGCCCGCGAGCCCGTGGTCGGCGAGCCGGTTGATGAAGTCGCGCTGCGCCTTCGGGGTGTCGAGCGCCATGCCCGTCGTGAGCAGCAGCTCACCTCCGGAGAGGAAGGGCGTCGGGTCGGTCAGCTCGGAGATGTGCACCCAGCGGACCGGCGCGTCGAGGCCGTCCTCCCCCGCGAGGAGCTGGACGTCGAGGTCGGTGAGGACGTCTCGGACGGTGAGCATCGGCGATGACCCGGTCACGCGCGGCGCGCGGGTCAGTGACTCCCCATCCGCCGCGAGGCCTCTTCGAGCACGGGCCGCAGGACGGCCTCGATCTCCTCGAACTGCTCCGGCCCGGCGATCAGCGGCGGCGCGAACTGGATGACGGGGTCGCCGCGGTCGTCCGCCCGGCAGATCAGGCCACGGCGGAACAGCTCGCCGCTGAGGTACCCGCGCAGGAGCGTCTCGGCCTCCTCGTGGCCGAAGCTCTCCTTGGTGTCGCGGTCCTTCACGAGCTCGATCGCGTGGAAGTACCCGGCGCCGCGCACGTCCCCGACGATCGGGATGTCGCGCAGCGATTCGAGCATGCCGCGCAGATGCGGCTCGTTCTCACGCACGTTCTCGAAGATGCCCTCGTCCTCGAACGCCGCGATGTTCGCGAGTGCGACGGCCGCTGCCATCGGATGCCCGCCGAAGGTGAAGCCGTGCACGAACGAGTTGGAGTCCTGCAGGAACGGCTCCATCACCCGGTCGGAGGCGATCATCGCCCCCATCGGCGCGTACGAGGACGTGAGGCCCTTCGCCGTCGTGATGATGTCCGGCTGGTAGTCGAAGCGCTGTGCGCCGAACCACGTCCCGAGCCGGCCCCACGAGCAGATGACCTCGTCGGAGATCAGCAGAACGTCGTACTGGTCGCAGATCTCGCGGACCCGCTGCCAGTAGCCGTCGGGCGGGACGAAGCAGCCGCCGGCGTTCTGGACGGGCTCCATGATCACGGCGGCGACGGTCTCGGGGCCTTCGAACTCGATCCGGTGCGCGACCGCCTCGGCGAGGTTCTCCACGCCGTAGCCGGGCGCGAGCCGGTAGAGGTTCGTGTTCGCCACGTGGCAGCCGCCCGGGGTGAACGGCTCGAACGGCTGGCGCAGGCCGGTGACGCCGGTGGCGGTGAGCGCCCCGAGCGTGGTCCCGTGGTAGGCGACCTCACGCGCGATGAACTTCGTCTTGTTCGGGTTGCCGGTGAGCTTGTGGTACTGGCGGGCGACCTTCAGCGCGGTCTCGACGGACTCGCCGCCGCCGGACGTGAAGAAGACGCGGTTCAGGTCACCGGGGGCGAGCGACGCGACCTTCGCGGCGAGCTCGATGGCCCGCGGATGCGCGTACGACCACGTCGTGAAGAAGCCGAGCTCCTTCGCCTGATCGGCGCCCGCCTGCGCGATGTCCGCGCGGCCGTGGCCGATGTTGACGCAGAACAGCGCGCTGAGCGCGTCGAGATAGCGGTTGCCGTGCTCGTCCCAGACGTAGCACCCGTCGCCCTTGACGATCACGGGCACCTCGGCGCCGCGGTCGTAGGCGCCCATGCGGCTGAAATGCAGCCAGAGGTGGCGCTTGGCCAGCTCCTGGTAGTCGATCGCCGCCGTTGTGGACGTCTCCGTCGACATCAGTCCTCGCTCTTCTCCACTTTGTCAGACCGCTTGGTCGATCTGGACAACTCGTGGATGGAGCGTATCCCCGCGAGACCTGCCGCCGCGCACATTCCGCTGCGGCGCGGTTGGCCGGGACGGCGGGCGGGCGCGGAGGGACGTCAGGCCGCTGCGGGCGCTGCTGCGGGACCGGCAAGCGCTGAGCGCGGGGCCGGCGTGAGCGCCGAGGCGACGATCACGAGCAGGAAGGCGACGCCCTGGAGGGCGATGCCGACCGTGGAGCCGGGAAGCGGATCGTCGAAGACGAGGATGCCGCCGGCGATGCAGCAGACGCTCATCGAGGTGCCGGTCAGCGCGATCACGGTGACCGCCTCC
>Ga0209023_10005685_pt1 | contig 13490 bp, 12 predicted proteins | sample LakOneMetagenome_FD_187468 | JGI IMG/M metagenome (GOLD analysis project Ga0209023, IMG submission 187468) | Freshwater and sediment microbial communities from Lake Erie, Canada (SPAdes) (version 2) | ecosystem: Environmental > Aquatic > Freshwater > Lentic | place: Lake Erie, Canada...
GAGCGGGGCCGACGACACCTTGGTGGGAGCTGAGGGCCGACCGGCGCCGGAGGTGGTGGGCGAGGCCATCGCCGCCGCCATCGCCGACCCCGACTCGCCGCTGCGGGTGCCCGTCGGCGCCGACGCCGAGCTGGTGCTGGCCGCCCGGGCCCAGATGGACGACGCCGCCTTCCACACCGCCATGCGGGAGATGCTCGGCCTCACCTGGTGACCCTCACCTACGTTGGCGCCATGAGCACCGATCCCACCCCGTTCTCCGGTCGCGTCGCCCTGGTCACCGGCTCGTCCCGCGGTCTCGGCGCCGCCACCGCCCGACTCCTGGCCCGGCAGGGCGCCGACGTGGTCATCACCTACCGCAAGCGCGAGGACGCGGCCCAAGGGGTGGCGGCGGAGATCGAGGCGATGGGTCGCCGGGCGTGGATCCAGCGCTGCGACCTGGGGGACCTGTCCGACGTGGACGCGCTGGTGGATGCGGTGGCCGACCCTGCCACCGGCCCCGGCCGGCTCGACCTGGTGGTGGCCAACGCCGCCGCCACCAGCTTCCGGCCGCTGCTGGAGGCCGAGCCTCACCACGTCGACAAGACGTTCGCCATCTCGGTCACCGGGTTCCTGCGACTGGTGCAACGGACCGTCCCGCTGCTCGAGGCCCTGGGCGGTGGGCGCATCGTCGCCGTCTCCGGAGCGGACACCCGCACGTGGATCCCGGCCCACGGGATCCTCGCAGCGGCCAAGGCGGCCATGGAGTCCATGGTCCAGTACCTGGGCATCGAGCTGGGCGAGAAGAACATCACCGTGGTGGGCGTGAACCCGGGCTGGATCGACGGCGACAGCCTCAAGCTGATGATGGGCCCGTTCTACGACCACCTGTCCGAGCTCGAACGGCGCACCCACCCGCTGCGCAGGTCCATGACGCCCGACGACGTGGCCGAGACGGTGGTGCTGCTGTGCGGCGACGCCGCCCGGCTGGTCAGCGGGTCGACGGTGCCGGCCGATGGCGGCGGCGTGTTCTCGTTCTGCGGCCGCAACCTCGACCTCGCGGTGGAGGCAGCGCTGGCCGCCCTGCCCGCCGACGGCTCCGGCCCCGACCTCAGCGGTGCCGCCCCCAGCGTGGAGGCCGCCCGCACCACCCAGCCCTAGGCGAGCTGTGCCTGCTCAGCGGGCCGGTCAGCTCGCCGGCTTCAGCATCCGGTACATCGTGATCGGTATGCCCAGCCGGGCCGACAGGCGTTCCTCGGTGCCCGGCGGCGCCCAGGCAACCGCCACCTGGATCGTGCCGTCGGATGAATTGGGGCCCATGCCCAGGATGTGCACGTCGTCGAGGTGGCCGGCCTCCCACTCGGCGAAGACCCGCTGGCTCCACGCAGCGAGCGTCTTGGCGTCGACGGGCTCCCCTCCCGCCGTCGACTTCGAATCGGCCGCGGGTCGCTCCGAGTCCGGAACCTGACTGGCGGGGACGGGTATCTGGGTCAGGGTGAAGGTCTGAGCGTCGACGTCGAACGTCCCGACCAGCCGGTAGTCACCCCAGCTGACCCCTTGCTCGTGGTCAACCCCGACATTGCTCGGTTGCACCCAGTTGGCGATCGTGACCGGGAGACACCCCGGGGGCCGCACATCGCTTCCAGCCTGGAAGCAGGGCGGCTGCCTCGGGTCGATGTCGTTTCCACCCTGGTTGAACGCGCCGACGACGACGGAGACGTTTGCAGCGAGGATCGGCTGGTTCGTTCGCTTGGCGGCGGCGCGAGCTCGCTGCATCGACGGGGTCATCGTCGGCCGAGTCCGCCCAGTCACCGTTGGCCCGGATCCATCATCGTGGTCGCGGTCCAGAGCCACCAGTCCGATGGAAGCGCACACCACGGCGACGACCACCGCCCACGCTCCCACCGACCGCCTCGCCACCGCCGAACTCTGTCAGGTCGTCATCGGTTTCGCCCGTGTTGCAGCGACAAGCGACAACGTTGTCGCTCCAACACGGGCGACGACCCCGGCTCAGCCCTCTTGTTCGACGTGGGTGATGGGCAGGTCGCCCATGAGCCCGCGCAGGGTGTTCTTGAGCTTGGTCAGCTGGATGAAGATGTCGTGCTCGGGGTACACCCCGGCCTTCACCGGTTGCGGGCTCTTCCAGTAGAAGCTCAGCCACTCCTGGACACCGCTCATCTCGGCCCGCTTGGCCAGGTCGAGGAACAGGGCCAGATCGAGCACCAGCGGGGCGGCCAGGATCGAATCGCGGCACAAGAAGTCGACCTTGATCTGCATCTTGTAGCCGAGCCATCCGAAGATGTCGATGTTGTCCCAGCCCTCCTTGTTGTCACCACGCGGCGGGTAGTAGTTGATGCGCACGACGTGGTGGATGTCGCCGTAGAGGTCGGGGTTGCGCTCGGGCTCGAAGATGGTGTCGAGCACGCCGAGCTTGGACATCTCCTTGGCCTTGAACGACTCGGGATCGTCGAGGATCTCGCCGTCGCGGTTGCCCAGGATGTTGGTGGAGTACCAGCCCTCCACGCCCAGCATGCGGGCCTTGAACCCGGGGGCGAGGATGGTCTTCATCAGGGTCTGGCCGGTCTTGAAGTCCTTGCCGGTGACGGGGACGCCGTTGATGCGAGCCAGCTCCAGCAGCGCCGGCGTGTCCAGGTTCAGGTTCGGGGCGCCGTTGGCGTACGGGATGCCCCGCTTGAGGCAGGCGTAGGCGTAGATCTGGCTGGGGGCGATGTCGGGATCGGAGTCCTTGAGGCCCTGCTCGAACGCTTCGAGCGACTCGTGCACGGCGGTGGGCTCGCGGTACACCTCGGTGGAACCGCACCACACCGCCACGAGGCGGTCGCAGCCGTTGTCCTCGGAGAACTTGTCGATGTCGTCGTTGAGGGCCTGGGCCTGATCCCACTTGGACATGGCCGGCTTCACGTGATCGCCGTGGAGGTTCTTCACGTAGGACTGCTCGAACACGGCCTTCATGGGCTTGATGGCGCGGAGCTCCTCGCCGAGCTGCTCCAGGAGGTGGCCTTCGAGCACGCCGGCTCGGCTCGCCGCCACGTAGGCGTCGTCCTCGAACACGTCCCAACCGCCGAACACCAGGTCGTCGAGGGTGGCCAGCGGCACGTAGTCGCGGATCAGCGGCACGTTGTCGTCGATGCGGGCGCCGATGCGGATGGTGCCCATCTGGGTGAGCGAGCCGATGGGCTTGGCCAGGCCCTTGCGGATGGCCAGGCAGCCGGCGATGAACGTGGTGCCCACGGCACCCATGCCGGGCAGCAGCACACCCAGCTTGCCGGTGGCCGGGGGGATGACGACGTTGGACTCGGGTGGCACGAAGGTCTCCGTGGTGGGAAGCAGGAAGCGGTCGACCGCTGCAGCCGAACGGGGATCCGTCGGGCGCGAGACCGCCGGGGCAGGTTAGGCGGTGACCCCGTCGGACGCCGGGTCCACGACGGCCGCATCCCACCACGCGCCGTGGCGCTCCTGCCAGGCCTCGGCGGGGTCGGCGTAGAGCAAGGCGCCCAGGCGATGGGCTCTGACCTGCAGGTTCTGGCGCCGTTCGGTGGCGGCTGCCGCAACCCGGGCCCGGTCGTCGGCGTCGACGTGGGCGATGGGGTCGTCGGTCACGTCACCCGCTTGGGGCACCTCGACCCCGCCTTCGAGGAGGTCGACGAGCAGGGCCAGGTCGTGGTCGAAGCCGAGGAGGCCGGCAAGGTGGTCGGCGGCCTGGATCACCGGCCGCTGGGCCTCGGGCCAGAGCCGGCGCAGCAGCCGCTCCTGGTACCAGAGGTCCTTCACCCGCTTGCGCCACTCGTGGAGCCGCTCTGCGGTGGGGTGGTCCCCCAGGTGCCGGTACGCCCGTCGACCCCGTCGGTGCTGGCGGGCCATGCCCGGACCCAGGGCGGCCCAACCGTCGGCCCGCGACGGGACGCGGTCGAGCCAGCGGACGAGTCGTTCGAGGGTCATGGCTGCGCCCAGCAAGGTCGCCCGATCCGCCGCCGGGCCCGCCCGGACCACCTGGGCCCGCTCCACCAGGACAGCTCGCACGACGGCGAGCGAGGCCAGCAGCTCCGGTGACGGATCCGGTTCCGGCACCGGCTCGCGGGCGGGTGCGGCGTCGCCGGCCGGTTCGGAGGCAGACAGTCGGTCGACGGTCTCGACCAGGGCGTCGGCGTCGCGCTGGGTGGCCAGGGCAGCACCGACCGATCGCAGCTCGGCGTTGGCGTGACGGGCCACGCTGGCGCCGAGGTCGGCCTGGGCCAGACGGAGGAGCGACCGGGATCGCTTGATCCGGCGCCGGATCTGGTGGATCACCTCGGCCGAGGGGCCGCCCGGCGTCCGCAGATCGACCGCTGCTCGACCGAGCTGCTCACCGAGCACCCGCCGAACCTCGGCGCCCGCCGACGGTCCGGGGTCGATCCGATAGGCCACTCGTCAGACCAGGGTCACGGTGAGCTCGATGGTGGCCTCGATCTCGACATCCTCGGGGCCCAGGTCGACCAGGACCGACTCGCCACCGTCGGGGGCGGCGGACGCAACCATGGCCCGCATCTTGAACCCGCCCCCCTGGGCCGGGAAGTGCCCGTCGACCTCGGTGTCGGGCTCGCGCAACCGCAGCACCCGACCCAGCGTGAGCCCCACCCCGCGGGCGTAGGCCTCGGCCGACGAACGGGCCGCAGCAGCGGCGTCGGCTCGCACCTCGCTGTGGGCTGGGTTGGTGGGCTCCAGGGCCAGGGCCGGACCGTCCACCCGCAGCTCGGGCACCGCGGCCACCACCGATCGCAACGCATCGCCCGCCTCCGACACCGCCCGGAAGCGCACCGCCGTGACCCGGGTGGCGACGAAGCCCTCCCGGATCTCTCGGCCCGACTTCGGCTCGTAGCGGACCTGCTCGCGCACCGAGACCACGGCCGTGCTGCGCCGGACGATCACGGCATCGTGTGGTTCGAGCGCGGCGTCGAGCGCGGCCTGAGCGATGCCCGCATCGGTCACCGCCTCGCCCGTGGTGCGGGCCGTGCGGGTGACGGTGAAGGTCAGGTCGGCCACGTCGGCCGGCACCCACCGGCTGGCGGTGCCGCGGACCCGCACGGTCCCTGGTCGACCAGCAGAGGTTTCGTGATCAGGTGCCATGGGCCGAGTCTGCCGCCTACCAGCGGGACCGGGACTCCTCGGCGAACCCGTTGATGCGCTCGACGTCGACCCGTCGGCCCGGATCGTCGCCCCACCCATCGGTGGTGACATAGCCGGTCCAGGTGCCGAAGACCTGGTGGACCTCGGTGGCCAGCAGGCCGGCGTTGACCTTGGTGTGGCGGTCGTGCACGGGGTAAAGGGTGAGGTCGAGCGTGCCATCGGGAAGGTGGACCCTCCACGGCCGCAGGGGATGGTCCCAGTCGTAGGTCCAGCGGAGGTCGCCGCCGATCTTGGTGACCCGACCGTCGACGATGACGCCGTTCTCGGTGAAGCCGGTGCCCACGGTCCACTTCCCCCCGAGCTGCAGCCCCACGACGGTGGTGTCGTCGGTGGCCAGACCGGCGCCCCCGCCCCAGTTCCAACGGGTGGCGTACGGCCACCGACCGCGGCCGACGTCGAGCACGCCCCACGCCGCCGACGGGCCGTCGGGCGATCCGAAGGACCGTTCCGCGTCGCCGACGCGCAGGCTGCCGCGCGCTGGTCGGGCCTGGTGCTTGGACGTGAACTGGAACCGCTTCGACGACCAGGGGATGACCACGTTGACCGACTCGTGCCCGGCCGGGAGGTCCACCCGGGCGTGGAGGGTGGCTTCGGTGCCGTCAGCCTCCTGCCACCGCGCTGCGATGGTGGTGCCGTCGGCGTCATCCACCAGATCGACCTCGAGCGCCTTCGAGCGGAACCGGAGTGGCTCGGTGCCCGGACGGTCGGGCAGGGCGAGGCCCCGAGCGCCGGGGGTGGCCACCTCCCGTCCGCCGGAGGTGCCCAGGCGCAGGTCGGCCCACCACACCGAGACGGTGCCGAGGTAGTCGACGTCGCCGTAGGTGATCGCCACCACGAGGTCGTCGCTCAAGATGGCCCAGTAGTCCCAACGCTTGGTGCGGCCCCAGCCGCCCTGGAGGTTGGCGTTGTGCAGCGGCGTGCGGGACCAGCCCTGGGCCATGGGGTTGAGCCGACGGCCGTCTGCGGTGCAGAGATCCACCGGCTCGGTGATCTCGCGCTCGTGGGTGGCCATCAGGTCTCGGCCTCTTCGGCGAGGGCGAGCCACTCCTCTTCGGTGGCGCTGATCGCCGCCTCGGCGGCCGCAAGTTCGCGACCCACCGCGGCCAGCGCCATGTGGTCCGATTCGGGGTCGCCAGCCGCCGTCTCGAGGTCGGCGACGAGGCGGTCACGCTGCTTCTCCAGCTTTCGGAGGCGCTTCTCGGCGTCCTTGGTAAGGGTGCGCAGCGTGCTGGCACTGCGACGTTGCGTGGTTCCCGTCGACGATCCGCTCCCGGTTTGTCCTCCTTTGGGCGTGTCGGCGGCGAATCCACGTGGATTCGTCGCCGACGTCGCCGGGGAGGTCGCCCCTGCGCCGGACCCCGGACGGAAGCCGCCGGCGCGCCGCTTGGCGTCCCACGCCGCGTACCCACCGGCCAGGCGGACGGCGTCGTGGTCATCGTCGATCACGATCACGTCGGCGACCGTCCGCTCGAGGAATGCCCGGTCGTGGCTCACCACCACCAGCGCACCCGGCCAGTCGTCGAGGAAGTCCTCCAACGACCGCAGCGAATCCAGATCGAGGTCGTTGGTGGGCTCGTCGAGCAGCAACACGTTGGGGCGAGCGGCCAGGGTCAAGAGCAGCTGGAGCCGACGTCGTTCTCCGCCCGAGAGGGTGCCGATCGGCGCCCACTGCGCATCGCCGTCGAACCAGAACCGCTCCAGCAACGAGCTGTCGGACCAATCGGCCCGACGAGACGGACCGGCCACCGCGTCACGCACCCGGACCTCGGGATCCAGGTCGGCACCGAGCTGATCCCAGATGGCCAGCTGCACGGTCGACCCCACCACCCGTCGCCCGGCCAGCGGCTCGAGCCGCCCGGCAAGGATCTGCAGCAACGTGGTCTTGCCCGCACCGTTGGGCCCGACGATCCCCAGCCGCTCACGCGGATCGAGCAGGAGGTCGACGTTCTGGAACAACCAGGGATCGTCGCCCGAGCCGTAGCGATGGCCGACGCCGTGCAGCTCCACCACCTGGTCACCCAGCCGCGGCGTCTCCATGTGCAGCGGCATCTCGCCCTTGCGGGCGGCTGCCTGGGCCTTGCCGGTGACGATGGCCGTGGCCGACGCGATGTGCGCCTTCGGCTTCGACGTCCGGGCCGGAGCGCCCCGCCGCAGCCACGCCAGCTCCTTGGCCGCCAGGTTCTTGCGCACCTGCTCGGCCGTGGCCGCCTGCTCCTCGCGGATCTGGCGGTTCTCCAGGTAGTCGGCGTAGCCGCCGTCGTGCACGAACGCCTTGCCTCGGTCGAGCTCGAGGATGCGGGTGGTCAGCCGATCGAGCACATGGCGATCGTGGGTGACGAGGATCAGCCCGCCCCGATGCGACGCCAGCCGATCCTCGAGCCAGGCGATGGCATCGATGTCGAGGTGGTTGGTGGGCTCGTCGAGGATGAGCAGCACGCCGTCGTCATCGGGCCCGCCACCGGGATCCACCTCGACCAGCGCCCGAGCCAGCGACACCCGCTTGGCCTGCCCGCCAGACAGGCGGTCGGTGGCCACGTCGGCCAGGGCCGCGATCCCGAGGCGGTCGAGGATGGCGTCGACCTCCCACTCCCGCTCCGGGTGGCTGCCCGGCGCCACCGCCTGGTGGACCGTGCCGGCCGGCAGGTCGTCGGCCTGGTCCAACATCACCACGCGGGCATCCCGGCCGAGGCGCACCGAGCCGGACTCCGGATCGGCCTTGCCGGCCAGCACTCGGAGCAGGGTGGACTTCCCGGTGCCGTTGATGCCCACCAGCCCGAGTCGATCGCCGGTCGACAGCGTCACCGACACGTTCTCGAACAGCTGCCGACCGGGGCGGGACGCGGCCAGGTCGGTGGCGTCGAGGAGGATCACGAAGAGCCGCGGATGGCTTCGACCAGCCGCAGGCTGGCTGCGTGGTCGGCGAGGTCGCTCGCCGGGAACGGCGCCGTGAGCCGCTCATCGCTGACCGCCCGCAGGAACGCCAGGTCCTGCTCGAGCACACCCGGCTTGGCCACCTGGTCGGACCGGTCGGCGTGCAGGCGGATGCGGCGCTTGGCGAAGAACTGGACGAAGGCGTCCTCGGGCGCGGCCAGGCGGACCTCGGCCGACACCTCCTCGCCGTAGATGCGCAACATGGGCGGCGCAGCGCTGTTCCAGTGGGCGACGTAGGTGCCGATGGCCCCGCCTTCGAACGAGATCGACGCGCTCAGGTGGTCTCCCGCCGGCACCCGCACCGCGGTGACCTGCGAGGCCACGTCGGCCACATCTCCGCCCACCAGGCGAAGCAGGTCGATGAAGTGGATCGAGTTCCGGAGCAGCCAGTCGCGGGTGAGGCCGGGGTCGATGTTGCCCTGGCGCTGGAGCGTGTCGACGCCCTCGTGGCCCTCGACCAGCACCCCGCGAACCGGGCCGCGCTGCTTCACGATGGCGAGGGCCTGCTGGACCAGCGAGTAGTAGCGGCGGTTCACCGCGAAGAGCCCGAGCGTTCGTCGATCGGCCGCCAGCCGGGCAAGGTCGGAGGCCTCCGTCGACGTGAGGGCGGCCGGCTTCTCCACCAGCACGGGGATCCGGGCCTCGAGCAACGAGCGGGTGAGCTCCGCGGTGAGCTCGTGGGGCACGGCGACGATGGCGGCGTCGATGCCGGGCGCCGCGATGAGCGCCTCCGCGTCGGTGGTGGCGATGGCACGAGGCCGACCCACCACCAGCGCCTCGGACGACGCCGCGGTGCGGCTGCACACGCCGGCCACCTCCACCCCGGGGATCTGGTCGAGGGCGACGAGGTGGAACTTGGCCGCCTTGCCGGCGCCGAAGATGGCGACGCGCAGCGGGTCGTCGTCGCGGGCCACCGAACGGGTCGCCACCGCAGTGGTGGGGACGACCGGGCTCATGCGAAGCGGGTCGGGAGGGCGAGCTGCTCAGGCGTGAGCGGCAGGTTGACCACGCGGCCGCCATCCGCGTTGGAGTGCAGGGCGGCCAGCACGACCTCGAGCGCGGCCAGACCGTCTCGACCGCTGCTGGCCGGCACCGACTCGGTGAGCACCCCGCCCATGACCCGCGCCGACATGGGCGCCGGGCGGAACTGGTCGGCGAAGGGGAACACCCACTGGCGACCGCTGGCGGAACGCATGGTCCACGTCTCGTGGCTCTCCTCGACGACGATCATCCCCTCCTGGCCGCGGATGGTGACCACCGAGTTGTTGCGATCGAGGTCGTCGGTGAAGTCGATGAACGCACGAGCGCCCGACGCGAACGTGACGGTGAGGTGCCCAGTGGGGTCCTCGTACTGCGAGCCGCGTTGGTTCCCACCCTCCCGTTCGCGCAGCTGGGCCGACACCCCAACCGGCTCGGACCGCAGGACCATGCGGCAGAAGTCGATGTGGTGCGAGCCGAGCATGGCCAGCTCCCCCGCCCCGGTCTGGGCCGTGATGATCTTCACGTCGCCCAACTGACCGGCGTGGATCGCGGCGACGATGGACCGGTGGTCGGGCGTCCACCGCCGCGAGTGGTTCACCGCCAGCAGCGTGCCGTCGGCCTCGCACTCGGCCACGAACTTCGCCGCCTCGCCGTAGTCGTTGTCGATGGGCTTCTCGATCAGGATCCGGGATATCCCGGCGTCCTTGGCCTGCCGGGCCAGCGCGATGTGGTGGGGCGCCGTGGTGGCGATGGCCGCCAGGTCGATCAGGCCCGAGGCGAACATGGCGGCGGCGTCGGTGAAGCGCTTCTCCGGATCGAGCCCGACCCGGCCACCGATGTCGGCCAGCCGATCGGCATCCAGGTCGGCCAGCCCCACCAGCTCGGCACCGGTCACGGCCTTGGTGCCGGCGGCGAGACGCCAGCCCTGACGACCGGCACCCACCACCACCACCTTGCGAGGCTGGCCCAGGCCCACGGGGAGCACCGGCGCCGGCAGCACCGGAGCGCCCCAGCCGGCCTCGCCGCGCTCGAGGCGACGGCGCCTGTTCGCATCCCGGGCCTGACGAGCGGCCTTCTCGACGCGGGCACTCAGGCTGGACACGCCGAGACTCTAACGGAGGCTACGTTTCGGCCGTGCCCCTCCTCTACGACCATCGACTGACCGGCTGCGTGGTGTGCGCTGGCCGGCTGGTCCCGTTCGAGGAGAAGGAGATCAAGGGGTACGACGTCGCCTACGAGGTGTGCACCGGGTGCGGGCTGGTGCAGATGAACCCACGGCCGTCACCCGAGGCCCTCACCACCTACTACGAGGAGGAGTACCGGTCGCTCAAGGGCGACGAGGACGGCGATGTCACCGGCGACGCCCAGACCCGCCGGGCCCACCAGCAGGCTGGCTTCGTCGGCACGCCGAAGCGCCACCTCGACGTCGGCTGCTCCATGGGCACGCTCCTCACGTTCGTCGACGCCCCCGTCAAGGTCGGCGTCGAGCCCGGCGTCCAGCACCGGGAGATGGCCGAGGCCGCCGGCATCGAGATGTACGAGACCGTCGCGGCCCTCATCGCAACCGACCCCGAGCCGTTCGACCTCATCACCTGGAGCCACGTGGTGGAACACCTCCACGACCCCGTGGCCGGGCTGGCCGAGCTCACCCCGCTCCTCGCCCCGGGCGGGCGGCTCATGGTCGAGGTGCCCTACCTCTACCGCTCGATCGCCTACGAGATCGACCACCTGTCGGTGTTCGCCAAGCCCACGCTCGAGCTCACCCTGCGCGCCGCTGGATTCGAGCCGGTGGAGTGGCGCATCCACGTCCACCGCCAAGGTGGCCTGGGCAACGGACGGAACCTTGGCGTGATGTCCATCGGCGCCACCCCGGTCCCGCCGCCGTCGCGCACCGTGATCGTGCCGGTCATGCAGGCTCGTCGTCGCCTCGGCTTCGCGCCGCAGCTCTTCTACCGCTGGCGCCGCCGCCAGCAGCGCATGGTCGCCCGCAACATCCGCAAGGTCACCAAGCGCTAGCTCGGTTCTCCGATTCGACCGACGCCGGGTGCGTCCGTCGGTCAGTCGACCGGCGTGATATTGAGGCCGAGCTCGGCGAACTGCTGCAACGGCCGGTGGTAGCCCCGCTCGAGGTGGTGGATCCCGCTGATCACCGAGGAGCCGTCGGCGATGGCGGCGGCGATCACCGAGGAGAACCCGGCCCGCACGTCGGGGACGTCGACGTGGGCGCCCCGCAACTTGGACACGCCCTTGACGATGGCCGAGTGCTTGGCGTTGGTGTCGTGGAAGCGGCAGGACTCACCACCGAGGCAGGTGGAGAACAGCTCGATCTCGGCCCCCATCTGCTTGAGGGCCGGCACGTAGACCAGCCGGTCCTCGTACACCGTCTCGTGCAGCACCGACATGCCGTCGGCCTGGGTGAACAGCACCACCAGCGGCGTCTGCCAATCGGTCATGAACCCGGGATGGGTGTCGGTCTGCACCGCAGCGGGACGCAAGCCGTCAGGCGCGTAGGCCTGCACGTAGTCGTCGGTGATGACGAACTCCGCGCCCATGCGGTTGAGGGTGGTGATGGCGGTGACCAACCGGTCCTGGGTGCAGCCGTGCACCCGCACCTCGCCGCCGGTGACCAGACCTGCCACCAGGTAGCTGAACGCCTCGTTGCGGTCGCCGTCGAGCGAGGTCTCGGCGCCCCGCAGCGACTCCACGCCGTCGATGGTGATCTTGCGCCCGGGCGAGAGCTCGATCCGAGCGCCCATGCGCTGTAGGAACAGGGCCAGCTCGATGACCTCGGGCTCGGTGGCAGCGTTGCGCAGCACCGTGCGACCCTCGGCCAGCGTGGCGGTGAGCAGGACCGTCTCGGTGGCCCCCACGCTCGGGTACGGCAGGTCGATCCGCGCCCCGCGGAGCTGGCTGGCCTTGGCCACGATGCCGTCGTCGCGCTCCTCGATCTCCGCGCCCAGCGCCTTGAGGGCCTGGATGTGGAAGTCGACCGGACGGCGACCGATGGCATCGCCACCCACCAGCGGCACGAACGCCTCGCCGGTCCGGTGCAGCAGCGGGCCGAGCAGGAGGATCGGGATGCGGTTGAGCCCGCTGAACTCCAGGGGCACGTTGGTGGTGACTCCGTCGTGGGATTCCACCGTGATCGAACCGGCGGCCTCGTCGTGACCCACCGCCACACCGAGCGAGCGCAAGATGTCGGCCGTGATGGCGACGTCGCCCACCTCGGGGACGCTGCGGATGGTGCTCGGACCGTCGCCCAGGACCGCCGCCACCATGTGCTTGGTGATCGCGTTCTTGGACCCCCGGACGAACACGTCACCGCTGAGGGGACCAGAGGGGGTGACCGACCAGGCGCGAGGCGTCATGCCACAAGGGTACGCACCGGCCCGACCCGGCCTCCCTATCCTCGACCCGTGGCCGGCCCTCCTCCCCGACGAACTGCTCGCGGCATCGGCGAGCCCATCGACCTCGACGGCCCCAAGAACCCCAGGCAGCGCTACCCGACGGTCCCCGCCCGACCCGGCCTGGTGGTCAAGCAGCGCGGCACGCCCATCACCGGCGTGGTCATCGGTCTGGTCAACGGGGTGCTCCAGGTCCGCGACCGCCAGGGCTTCGAGCACCGGATGACCTTGCTTCCCGGTGGGTTCGAGGTCGACGGTGCGGTGGTCACCCTGGTGGTCCCCCGAGGCCCGGCGCCCGGTTCACCCGAGGCGGCGCCCGCTCGCACCGCATCGGGCTCGGTGGCCGTTCCCAAGGCCCCTGCCCAGGTGGCTCGGGCCAGCCGGATCCTCGTCGAGGGCATCCACGACGCCGAACTGGTGGAGAAGGTGTGGGGCGACGACCTGCGCGTGGAGGGTGTGGTGGTGGAGCGACTCGACGGCGCCGACCACCTCGACCAGGTCGTCCGCTCGTTCGGGCCCAAGCCCGGCCGACGACTCGGGATCCTGCTCGACCACCTGGTCGACGGTTCCAAGGAGTCCCGCATCGCCCGCACCGTCGACCACCCTGACGTCCTGGTGACCGGCCATCCCTACATCGACATCTGGCAGGCGGTGAAGCCGTCGGTCGTCGGCATCGCCGCCTGGCCCGACGTGCCCCGCGGCGAGGACTGGAAGACCGGCGTGCTGGCCCGGCTCCGGGTCGACGCCGAGTCCGGACGGTTCTGGAAGACCCTCCTGGGCAAGGTCACCAGCTGGACCGACCTCGAACCCCCGCTGATCGGTGCGGTCGAGGAGCTGATCGACTTCGTGACCGAGCCCCCCGGAGCCTGACCACATCAGGGGTTGCGGCCGACCCTCCCCGGTTCTGTCACCCCCCCTTCGTACCCTGGGATCCGTGCGCATCCTCCACACCTCCGACTGGCACCTGGGCCGTGCCTTCCACGGTGCCTCGCTGCTCGACGAGCAGGCCGAGAT
>Ga0209023_10005688_pt1 | contig 13480 bp, 12 predicted proteins | sample LakOneMetagenome_FD_187468 | JGI IMG/M metagenome (GOLD analysis project Ga0209023, IMG submission 187468) | Freshwater and sediment microbial communities from Lake Erie, Canada (SPAdes) (version 2) | ecosystem: Environmental > Aquatic > Freshwater > Lentic | place: Lake Erie, Canada...
GAACCGCCCGATGTTCGACAGCGGCAGCGCGGTCGTGAAGCCCTACATGCGCGAACTGCTGCGCGAGATCGGCAGCGTGCTGGTCGAGGTGCCGAACCGGCTGACCCTCGAAGGCCACACCGACGCACAACCGTTCGGCAGCGGCGAGCGCGGCTACAGCAACTGGGAGCTCTCGAGCGACCGTGCGAATGCATCGCGCCGCGAACTCGGCGCGGGCGGCTTGCCCGACGATCGCGTGCTGCTGGTGCAGGGCCTGGCGTCGAGCGTGTTGTTCGACCCGGCCGACCCGATCAATCCAGTCAACCGCCGCATCAGCATTCTGGTGATGAACCGCGACGCCGAGGACCGCTTGCTGCGCGTCACCGGCGATGAGGAAGAAGTCGCGGAGCCGCCGGAGGCCGCGGCCTCAACTCCGGCCCCTGCCACCCGATAAACAACTCGCACCGGACCCGCGCCGCTGCGACCGAATCCGAGCCGATCCCGAGGACCGCCATGAGCAACCCAGACCTGAAATTCCTGATCGTCGATGACTTCTCGACGATGCGGCGCATCGTGCGCGGCCTCCTGAAGGAGATCGGCTACAACAACGCCGAGGAGGCCGAGGACGGCGCCGTGGCGCTGAACATGTTGAAGGGCGCGAAGTACGACTTCGTCGTCAGCGACATCAACATGCCCAACATGAACGGCTTCGAGCTGCTTGCGGCGGTGAAGGCCGACGACACGCTCAAGCACCTGCCGGTGCTGATGGTCACGGCCGAAGCGCGCAAGGAGGACATCGTGCGCGCGGCCAAGGACGGCGCGGCTGGCTACATCGTCAAGCCCTTCACCAAGGCGACCTTGGAGGAGAAGGTGCAGAAGATCATGCAAAAGCTCGGCGCTCCGGCCTGAAGCACGGAGATCCAGATGAAGATGGACAGCATGAACACGCTCGCGCCGGCCGGTGCGTCGCCCGAGGTCTTTCAGCAACTCGGCCAGATCACGCGTCAACTGCACGACACGCTGTCGCAGCTCGGCGTGATGCCGCGCCTGCAGGAGGCCGCCAACGGCCTGCCGGACGCGCGCAGCCGCCTGACCTACATCGCGCAGAAGACCGGCGATGCCGCGAACCGCGTGCTCAACTCGGTCGACAAGGCCAAGGCCGAGCACCACAGCATCAGCGACCAGACGCGCGCGATGGGCGCGGCGATCGTGGCCGATCCGGTCAAGGCGGTCGCCAGCGGCGCGGTGATGAACTTCGTCACCGAGGTCGAGGCGTGCACCGGGCGCATCGATGCCCACCTGACCGACATCATGATGGCGCAGGACTTCCACGACCTCACCGGCCAGGTGGTCGCCAAGGTCGTCTCGCTGGCGTCGGATCTGGAAGACAGCCTGGTCAAGCTGCTGGTCCAGGCCGCGCCGGCGGACCAGGCCTCGAAGCTGATGGCGCATGTCGCCCCGCCCGACGAGACGCCGCAACTGAACGGTCCGGTCGTCAACCCCGAAGGCCGTACCGACGTGGTCGCGAACCAGGGCGAGGTCGACGACCTGCTGGCCAGCCTCGGGTTCTGATCCGGCCCGAAACAACAGGGGGTTCTGCCCTCTTATCCGGCTCAAGCGGGCCGGCCTCCCCGGAACAATGACGGAGCGCCCCTCACCGGCGCTCCGCCATGGCCGACCAGAATTCATCCCAGGACCGCAATCTTCCCGCCTCACAGCGCCGGCTCAGCAAAGCGCGTGAGGAAGGTCAGGTCGCGCGCTCGCGCGACTTCGGGCACTTCATCGCGATCGGCACCTGCGGCGCGTTGCTCGCGGCATTCGCACCGGTGCTCACCGACTGGCTGCAGCAGACGCTGGCCAGCGGTCTGCGCTTCGATCTCGCGACGGTGCAGAGCCCGGCGGCGATGGGCGAGCGGCTCGCTGAGCTGACGCTGCGGCTGATGTGGTTGCTGGTGCCGTTCGGCGCCGCGATGGTCTTCGCGGCGCTGGCCGGCGGTGTGGCGATCGGCGGCTGGAACTGGACGCTGAACCCGCTGATGCCGAACTTCGGCAAGCTCAATCCGATCACCGGGCTGCCCGGCATCGTCTCGAAGGACAAGCTGATCGATGCGCTGAAAGGCAGCGCGCTCGCGCTCATCCTCGGCGCGATCGGCGCGATGTTCCTGCGCGCGCACATCGAGGAGTTCGCCGGCGTGATGGCGCTGCCGTTGCCGGGCGCGATCAGGAGCCTCGCGGGCTCGCTGCTCGGCGGCCTGACGCTGCTGATGATCGCGCTGGCCGCGTTCGCCGCGATCGACGTGCCGCTGCAGCGCTTCCAGCACGCGCAGCGCCTGAAGATGAGCCACCAGGAGCTGAAGCAGGAGCACAAGGAGCTCGAAGGCAATCAGGAGATCAAGGCCAAGCTGCGCGCCCGCATGCGCGAGATGACCAAGCGGCGCATGCTCGCCGCGGTGCCCAAGGCCGACCTGGTCGTGATGAACCCGACCCACTATGCGGTCGCGTTGCGCTACGACGAAACCAAGATGGGCGCACCGCGCGTCGTCGCCAAGGGTGCGGATCTGCTCGCGATGACGATCCGCGATCTGGCCAAGGATTCGAAGGTGCCGGTGCTGCAGGCGCCGGTGCTGGCGCGTGCGTTGTACGCCCACGCCGAACTCGACCGCGAGATCCCCGCCGCACTGTTCGGCGCGGTCGCGCAGGTGCTCGCGTACGTCTACCAGCTGCGCGCCGCGCTGCGCGGTCAGGCGCCCACGCCGGGCGAGCTGCCCGAACTGAACGTGCCCGCCGAGCTCGATCCGCACCACCAGCCGGTCGCCGACAACCTGGACGCTGACGATTTATGAACCCGATGCTCGCTCAACTCCAGGCCTGGTTCGGCCCGAACGCGAAGGCGATCCGCTCGATGGCGGCGCCGCTCGTCGTCGTGATGATCCTGGCGATGATGGTGCTGCCGCTGCCGGCGTTCGCGCTGGACTTGCTGTTCACCTTCAACATCGCCATGGCGCTGATGGTGATGATGGTCGCGGCCTACATGATCAAGCCGCTGGACTTCGCCGCGTTTCCGTCGGTGATCCTGCTGACGACGCTGCTGCGTCTGTCGCTGAACGTCGCCTCGACGCGCGTCGTGCTGCTGCAGGGTCATACCGGCGCCGGTGCCGCGGGCGCGGTGATCGAGTCGTTCGGCCACTTCCTGATCGGCGGCAACTTCGCGGTCGGCCTGATCGTGTTCGCGATCCTGGTCGTCATCAACTTCATCGTCGTGACGAAGGGCGCCGAGCGCATCGCCGAGGTCGGTGCGCGCTTCACGCTGGACGCGATGCCCGGCAAGCAGATGGCGATCGATGCCGACCTGAACGCCGGCCTGATCGACGACAAGGAAGCCAAGCGCCGCCGCGCCGAGGTCGGCGACGAAGCCGAGTTCTTCGGTTCGATGGACGGCGCGAGCAAGTACGTGCGCGGCGACGCGATGGCGGGCCTGCTGATCCTGTTCATCAACATCGTCGGCGGGTTCGTGATCGGCGTCGCGCAGCACGATCTGTCGGCCGCGCAGGCCGCCAACAGCTACATCCTGCTCGCGGTCGGCGATGCGCTGGTTGCGCAGATCCCGGCGCTCCTGATCTCGGTCGCTGCGGCGATGGTGGTGTCGCGCGTCGGCAAGAGCGAGGATGTCGGCTCGCAGATCACCAAGCAGGTCTTCAATTCGCCGAAGACGCTGGGCATCACCGCCGGCGTGATCACGGTGCTCGGGGTGATCCCGGGCATGCCGAACGTCGTGTTCCTGCTGCTCGCGTCGGGCCTGGGCTATGCGTCGTGGTGGATGCATCAGCGCGACAAGAAGGCCGCCGCGACGCCGCCGCCGCGCCCGGCCGAGGTCGCGCAGGCCAATCCCGAGGCGACTTGGGACGACCTGATGCCGGTCGACACGCTCGGTCTGGAAGTCGGCTACCGGCTCATTTCGCTCGTCGACAAGGCGCGCCAGGGCGACCTGCTCGGCCGCATCAAGGGCGTGCGCAAGAAGTTCGCGCAGGACGTCGGCTTCCTGCCGCCGCCGGTGCACATCCGCGACAACCTCGAGTTGAAGCCCAGCGCCTACCGCCTGACGCTGCGCGGCGCGGTGGTGGGCGAGGGCGAGGCCTATCCCGGGATGCTGCTCGCGATCAACCCGGGCGGCGCGACGACCCAGTTGATCGGCACCAAGACCACCGACCCGGCCTTCGGCCTGCCGGCGGTGTGGGTCGAGGAGCGCCAGCGCGAAGCGGCCCAAATGGCCGGATTTACGGTTGTTGATTGCTCGACCGTCGTGGCGACCCATCTTTCACACTTGATGCAATTGCACGCAGCCAAGTTGCTGGGCCGCGTCGAGACCCAGCAGCTCGTCGAACACGTGACCAAGCTGGCCCCGAAACTGATCGAAGACGTCGTCCCCAAGATGGTAGGCATCGCCGCACTGCAAAAGGTTCTGCAGCTTCTGCTCGAAGAAGGCGTGCACATCCGCGACATGCGCTCGATCGTCGAAAGCCTGGCCGAGACCGCCGCGACCGTCACCGACCCGGCCGAACTCGCGCGCCGCATCCGCATCCACCTCGCGCCGAGCATCGTGCAGCAGATCTACGGCCCGGTGAAGGAGCTCGAAGTCATCGCGCTCGAACCCGAACTCGAGCGCCTCGTCACGCAGGCGCTGAATTCGCCGCACGGCGCCGCGCTCGACCCGGGCGTGGCCGACACGCTGGCGCGCAGCGCCGCCGATTCCGCCAAGCGCCAGGAAGACATGGGCCACCCGGCCTGCTTGCTGGTGCCGGACCTGATCCGCGCGCCGATGGCGCGCCTGCTCAAGCGCGCCGCGCCGCGCTTGCGCGTGCTGGCGCACAGCGAAATCCCAGAAACGCACTCGATCCGCATCGGCTCGATCATTGGAGCGAACGCATGAACGTCCGTCGTTTTACCGCGCGCACATCGCGCGATGCCCTCGTCCTCGTGAGGCAGGTGCTGGGCGAGGACGCGGTCGTGCTGTCGACCAAGCCGAGCGTGGACGGTGTCGAAGTGCTCGCGATGGCGCCCGAAGGGATGCAGCAGATCGAGCGCATGGCCGCCGCGCCCGCGCCGGTCGCGGCGCCGGCCCCGGTCGCCGCGTCGCCGAGCAAGCGCGTCGAGGAGGACGTGGCCGATCTGTCGATGAGCACGCTGTCGTTCCAGGACTATGTGCGCGAGCGCATGCTGCGCCGTCGCCAGGCCGCGCTCAATCCGCCCGCCGCCGAAGCGCCGCGCGCGGCCGCCGCGGCCGAGCGCCCGAGCGTGCTCGAGCAGCGCATGACCACGACGCCTGCGACCGAGCGCGCCCCGTCGCCGCCGATCGTTCGTGAGTCGCACGACCTGCACGCACCGGTGCTGGCCGATGTCGCGCCGGCCGCGATGATGGCGCCGCAAGCGCCGGTCGCTCCACGCCGCGATCAAGACGACATGATGGGCGAGCTGCGCGCGATGAAGGGCCTGATCGAGGAGCGCTTCGGCGCGCTCGCCTTCATCGAAAAGCTCCAGCGCCAGCCGGCGCAAGCGCGGCTGACGCAGCGCCTGCTGGACGCCGGCTTCTCGCCCGCACTGATCCGCAAGCTCGGCGACAGCCTGGCCGCCACCACCGTCGACGAGATCGCCTGGGCGGCCGGCGTGCTCGAGCGCAACCTGCACACCAGCGAAGCCGAGCCCGCCCTCGAAGACCAGGGTGGGGTGTACGCGCTGATCGGCGCGACCGGCGTCGGCAAGACGACGAGCACCGCGAAGATCGCCGCCGCGTTCGCTGCCAAGTACGGCGCGAACAACCTCGGCCTGATCACGCTCGACGCCTACCGGATCGGCGCCCACGAACAACTGCGCGCCTACGGCCGCATCCTCGGCGTGCCGGTCCACACCGCACACGACCGGGCATCGCTCGAGGATCTGCTGGAGCTGCTCGCCGGCAAGAAGATGGTGCTGATCGATACCGCCGGCATGGCACAGCGCGACACGCGCACCCGCGAGCTGATGGAGATGATCAGCCACCGCGTGATCAAGAAGCTGCTGGTCGTCAACGCGGCCTCGCAGGGCGAGACGATCGAGGACGTGATGACCGCCTACAACGCCGCGGGCTGCGCCGGCGTCGTGCTGTCGAAGATGGACGAAGCCGTCAAGCTCGGCCCGGCGCTCGATGCGGTGATCCGCCACAAGGTCAAGGTCATCGGCGTGGCCAACGGTCAGCGCGTGCCCGAAGACTGGCACCGCCTGTCGGCCAACGCGCTCGTGCACCGCGCGCTGCGCGCCGCGCCCGCGAGTGCGTGGAAGCTCGACGCGAGCGACGTGAGCCTGATCTTCACCGCACCGATCGGCGCCCGCGCGGCGCTGCACGCCTGACCCTCTCGTCGACCCGTCACACCGCCTTGCCTTCGATGCGCGACCCCATGCCTTCCTCACTTCCGCATGACCAGGCCGACGGCCTGCGCCGCCTGTTCGCTCACGCCCGGACCTGCATCGTGCCGGTGGTCTCGAATCCGAACGTCGCGTTCGGCGGCGTGATGCTGGAGCGGCTGTGCACCGCGTTCGCGGAGCACGGCCGGCGCACGCTGGTCGTCGATGCGGCCGAGCGTGCGAACGAGCCGGCCGAGATGGCGCTGCTCGACCTGGCGGAGTGCATCGAGCCGTTGTCGGCCCAGGTCTCCTACCTGGCCGCGCGCGGATTGCCGTTGCGCTTCGTCGATGCCGCCGGTTCGACCAACGGCGTGCTGCACGCCGTGATGGCCGCGGCGCCGCACTGCGATGTGGTGCTGCTGCATGCGAGTGCATCGGAGCTGTGCCGCATCTTCGCGCGCAGCGCCGAGATCGAACGCGTGCGGCCGTTGCTGCTCGCCGACGACCGGCCCGCGAGCGTGACCCATGCCTACGGTGCGATGAAGCTGCTGACGCAGCGCGCCGGCCTCGTCGTGCACGACCTGCTGCTCGGTGCTGCGCCGCAGTCGCCGCGCTCGGAGCGCATCGCGATGCAGATCGCCACCTGTGCCGATGACTTCCTCGGCGCCGTGCTGCGCGACTGGGTCCGCATCGACCCGGCGTGCGACCCCAACGAGCCGCCGACGCCGGAGCTGCGTCGCCTGGTGCGCGAGCAGCTCAGGAGTGCCGCCGGCGAGTCCGCGGGCGCGGCCTCGGCCCTGCACGTGACACCTTCAACGAGAACCGCCGCGTGGGCCCACAACTGATTCGCTCGGAGCATTCCATGTACACCGCCAAAGGCCAGCTGGACCTGAACTCGACGCTGAAGCAGTACAGCGGGCTCGTGCGCCGCCTCGCGCATCAGATGATCGCCAAGCTGCCTGCCAACGTCGAGATCGACGACCTGATCCAGGTCGGCATGATCGGCCTGGCCGACGCCCTGAGCCGTTTCGACGCGGCCCAGGGGGTGCAGTTCGAGACCTTCGCGACCCAGCGCATCCGTGGCGCGATGCTCGACGAGTTGCGCGGCAACGACTATCTGTCGCGCGGCACGCGCAAGCAGCAGCGCTCGATCGAGTCGGCGGTGCACAAGCTCGAGCAGAAGCTCGGCCGCGCGCCGGTGGAAAGCGAGATCGCGCGCGAGATGGGCACCACGCTGGCCGAATACCAGGAGTTGCTCGGCAAGGTGCGCGGCACCCAGCTCGTCTACCTCGAGGACATGGCCGGCGACGACGGCGACAACGACTTCCTCGACCGCCACGTCGGCCACGAGGAGAGCAACCCGCTCGCGCAATTGCAGGACCACCGCATGCGCGAGGCGCTCGTCGAGGCGATCAAGGTGCTGCCCGAGCGCGAGCAGTACGTGATGAGCATGTACTACGAGCACGACATGAACCTGAAGGAAATCGCCGCGGTGCTGAAGGTGACCGAATCGCGCGTGTGCCAGTTGCACAGCCAGTCGATCGCACGGCTGCGCGTCAAGCTGCGTGCCTACTGAGTGAAGAGGAGACTGCGCACGATGTTTTCGCTCAAGATCGTGCCCAAGGTGGCACGTGAATCCTGGTTCGACAGCCTCGGCGAGGCGGCCCCGGCCGACGAACCGGGCGCGTTGCAGGGTGCGGTGCGCTCGATCGCGCAGCAGGCCAGCAAGATCGGTCGCGAGGCCGCCGAAGTGCGCGGCATGATCGACGACACGACCAAGGCCTCCGAGCGCAGTGCGCAGGCGGTGGCCTCGCTGGCCCCCCAGGTGCGCGAGATCAACGGCGCGCAGGGCAGCATCGGTGCCGCCTCCAGCGCCGGGCTCGGCGCGGTGCAGCGCGTGCGCACCGCGGTCGACGACGTCGGCCGCGAAGTCGGCGAGGTCGTCACCACGCTGCAGGACGTCGCCAAGGCCGCCGCGAGCATCACGCAGATCGCGTTGCAGACCCGTCTCGTCGCGTTCAACGCATCGGTCGAGGCCAAGCGCGCCGGCGAGGCCGGGCGCGGCTTCGGCGTCGTCGCCGATGCGGTGAAGGATCTCGCCGGCAAGGTCGAGCAGTCGTCCAAGGACATCATGCACACGATCGACCGGCTCGATCAGCGCATCGCCAGGCTCTCGCGCGAGATCCGAATCGATCCGCAAGCCAGTACGCCGGGGGCCTTCCAGCTCGCGCTGGGGGACGTGCAGGACGCCGTGGCCAGCATCATCGGCGCGGCCGAGCAGAGCCGCGCGATCTGCGCCGGGCTGGACGCGCAGATGGCCGGCATCGGCGCCGAGATGAATCAGACCGGTCGCTCGCTCGGTGGCGCGATGAAGCGCAGCGAGGCCTTCCTCGATGTCTCCGAGCACCTGATCGAACTGGTCGCCGAGTGCGGCGTCGAGACCGAGGACACACCGTTCATCGAGTCCGCGATCACCGCCGCGAACGAGATCGCCGCAATGCTGCAGGACGCGCTCGCCAGCCGCTCGATCTCGCGCGAGCAGCTTTTCGATGAAGGCTACCGACCGATCGCCGGGACGAATCCGGCGCAACACACGACCGCGTTCGTGGCGCTGGCCGATCAGATGTTTCCGAGCGTGCAGGAGCGCATGCTCGAGCTGAGTCCGAAGGTGGTGTTCTGCATCGCGGTCGATCGCAACGGCTATGTCGCGACCCACAACCGCAAGTACAACCATCCGCAGCGCGGCGACCTGACCTGGGACAGCGCGAACAGCCGCTACCGCCGCATCTTCAACGACCGAACCGGCCTGGCATCGGCGCGCAACCGGCGGCCGTTCCTGCTGCAGACCTATCGCCGCGACATGGGCGGCGGCAACTTCGTCGTGATGAAGGAAGTGGCCGCACCGATCACGGTGGACGGCGCGCATTGGGGCGGCCTGCGTCTCGCGTTCAAGTTCTGATGTTCACCTGGCCTTTGCCGGCCCTGCTGGCATGGGTGGCGGGCTGGGCCTTGTTCATCGCGCTGCGCGGCCTCGGCGCCGCGCCGATGCTGGCGATCGGCGCGGGTGTGGCGTGCGGCGCGGCCTGCAGCGTGCTCGGCAAGACGCCATGGCGGCGCGTGTTCATCGCGCTCGGATTTCCGCTCTCGCTCGCCGTGTCGGGCGCGGCCGGCGGGCTGCCCGCCTGGGGCTGGCTGTTGCCCCTGGCGTTGCTGGCACTCGTGTATCCACTCAATGCGTGGCGTGACGCGCCGTTGTTCCCGACGCCTGCCGAGGCGTTGACCGGGTTGGCGCGGGTCGCGCCACTGCCGGCGGGCGCGCGCTTGCTCGATGCCGGCTGCGGCGTCGGCGACGGCTTGCGCGAATTGCGCCGCGAGTACCCGCAGGCCGATGCGCACGGACTCGAATGGAGCTGGCCGCTGGCACTCGCGTGCCGTTGGCGCTGCCGCGACGCGCGCGTGCGACGCGGCGACATCTGGGCCGCGGACTGGTCGGGCTATGACCTGGTCTACCTGTTCCAGCGTCCCGAGAGCATGGCGCGTGCGAGCGAGAAGGCCGCGCGCGAGCTGCGCCCGGGGGCCTGGCTCGTCAGCCTCGAGTTCGACGTGCCGGGCCTCGCGGCGACGAAGGTGCTGGAATGCGCCGACGGGCGCCGCGTATGGTTGTACCAGGTGCCGTTCCGCCCGCGTCGCTGAGGTGACACGCGCGTTCGGGGCAGGCGTCAGAATCGTGGCCAGCCCCCACTGCGGAGACCGCGCCATGATCATCGTCACCGGAACGCTGCACGCCCGTGCGGACACGCTCGCCGAAGTGCTCGCGCTGAGCCGCGAGCACGTGCTGCGCTCGCGCGCCGAGCCCGGCTGCCTGGAGCACGGCGTCGCGATCGATGCCGACGATCCGCTGCGCCTGGTGTTCTTCGAACGCTGGGCCGATCAGGCCGCGATCGGCGCGCACCTGAAGGTGCCGGCGTCGCGTGAATTCGGCAAGCAGGTGGCCGCGCTGGTCGACCAGCCGCCGACGCTGAACCTGTACGACGCGAGCGAACTGAAGCGCTGAAGGTGCCGGACTGCGCGCGCTCGCAGAGAGCAAGCGCCTAGCGAACCGCGGCGGTCGGGACTGCGCCGATGAACGCGAGCACGTCGTCGTGCACCGGCGCGATCCAGCGCAGGGGCGCGCTCATCGCGCCGATCAGCGTCGCGTGGCTCGGGCGCTGATAGAGCTTCAGCGTGATCGGTGCGCCCGCCGCCCGCAGCCGCGTCGCGAGACCCTGGGTGCTGCGCAACGGGTTCACGACCTCGTCCTTGACCGGCGCGCCGAGGAGCGCGCGCAACCGCCGAGCGTCGGTCGTGTGCTCGATCGGCTGTGCGGCGCTCGGGTAGTTCGGATGGAAGAACACCGGCTGCACATCCGGGTTGGTCGACGGCAGGAAGTCGTACGGCCCGGCCAGGCCGATCCATCCCGCCAGTTCGCCCGGGGCATGGCCGGTCGGCGCGAGCCAGCGCGGATCGAGTGCGAGCATCGCGGCGTTGTAGGCACCCGCGCTGTGGCCCATCACGAAGATGCGGTGCGGGTCGGCGCGCAGGTCCGCGGCCTCCTTCAATCCGTACGCCAGCGCTTGCGCGCTGTCGGCGAGGAAGTCCGGATAGCGCACCTCCGGGTACAGCCGGTAGTCGGCCACCAGCGTGAGCACGCCGTGCGAGGCCAGCGCCGCGCCGACGAACGCGTAGTCGGCGCGTGCACCCTTGTTCCATGAGCCGCCGTAGAAGAACACGACCATGGGCCAGCCGCCCTCGGGGGCGGGCGTGCGCGGGGTGTAGATGTCGAGCTGCTGGCGCGGCAATGCGCCGTAGGCGATGTCGGTGCGAACCTCGTAGCCGCCCGCCAGCGCGGCCACCATGTTGAGGGCGCGCGCCGGCGCGAGCGCCGCTGCCCCGACGATGACCACGACAACGACGAGCGCGGCCGCGGACATCGCGAGCAGCAGCGTGCGGACCCTCACGCGTCCAGCCGGGCGCGGTGCGCGGCGATCTGCGCACGCACCTGCACCGGCGCGGTACCGCCGACGACGTCGCGTGCATTGAGCGAGCCGCGCAGGCTCAGCACGTCGAACACGTCCGGCGTGATCGAGGCGTGAAAGCCCTGCAGCGTCGCGAGCGGCAACTGCGCCAGATCGACGCCCTGGCCGATCGCCAGCTTGACCGCGTGCGCGACGACCTCGTGTGCGTCGCGGAACGGCAGGCCCTTCTTAACGAGGTAGTCGGCCAGATCGGTCGCGGTGGCGTAGCCGCGAAGTGCGGCGCGCTCCATCGCCTCGGTCTTCACGACGATGCCTTCGACCATCTCGGCCATGATGCGCAAGGTGTCGCGCAGCGTGTCGACGGTGTCGAACAGGGGCTCCTTGTCTTCCTGGTTGTCCTTGTTGTAGGTCAGCGGCTGGCCCTTCATCAGCGTCAAGAGCGCGGTGAGGTGGCCATAGACGCGACCGGTCTTGCCGCGCGCGAGTTCGGCGACGTCGGGGTTGCGCTTCTGCGGCATGATCGACGAGCCGGTGCAGTAGCGATCGGCGAGGTCGATGAAGCCGAAGTTCTGGCTCATCCACAGCACGATCTCCTCGGCCAGGCGCGAGACGTGCATCATCGCGATCGACGCGAACGAGGTGAACTCGAGCGCGAAGTCGCGGTCGCTGACCGCGTCCAGGCTGTTCTCGCAGACGCCGTCGAAGCCCAGCGTCTTCGCGACACGCGCCCGGTCGAGCGGGTAGCTCGTGCCGGCCAGCGCGGCCGCGCCGAGCGGCAGGCGGTTGGTGCGCTTGCGCACGTCGGCCAGTCGCTCGGCATCGCGCTTGAACATCTCGACGTAGGCCACGAGGTGATGTGCGAAGCTCACTGGCTGAGCCACCTGCATGTGCGTGTAGCCGGGCAGGATGGTCTCGACATGGCGCTCGGCCACGACCAGCAGCGAGCGCTGCATCTGCGCCAGCAGCGGTGCAAGGCCGTCGATCTCGTCACGCAGCCACAGCCGCACGTCGGTCGCCACCTGGTCATTGCGCGAGCGCCCGGTGTGCAGTCGCTTGCCCGCGTCGCCGATCAATTGCGTCAGGCGCGCCTCGATGTTCAGGTGCACGTCCTCGAGGTCGAGCTTCCAGTCGAAGCGGCCGGACTCGATCTCTTCGCGGATCTGCGCCATGCCGCGCTCGATCGCGGCGCGATCGTCGGCGCCGATGATCCCTTGGTGGCTCAGCATCTCGGCATGCGCGAGGCTGCCGGCGATGTCGGCCTTCCACATCCGCCGGTCGAAGCCGACGCTCGCGGTGTAGCGCTTCACCAACTCGCTCATCGGCTCGGAGAACAGCGCCGACCACGCCTGGGATTTTTTGTCGAATTGGTTGCTGGACATGAGCGACAGGCGTTGGACAATGCAGGCCACGCATTCTATCGACGCAGCCCTTGCCCACGCGCTCACCCACGCGCCCGCCCGTTCGCGCACCCGCCCTGCCGGCGCTGCCGTCCAGCCGCCCCGGCGAGTTGCGCACGACCGGCTTCGGCACGACGGCGTTCGACGGGCTGGCCGCGCCGGCCGCGCCCGCGCGCGGCGGGCCGACCTCGGCGTTCGACGTCTGCCATGTCGGCGTGGTGCTGCGCGCATTGCTGTTCGTGCACGGGCTGCTGCTCGTCGGCGTGCTGTTCATCGCATCATCGTGGGCCGACTGCGTGACGCTGTTTGCGCTCGGCGCCGGCAGCGCGTTGCCGGCGGTGCTGCTGTGGCTGCTCGTGCTGTGCGGCGGCAAGGCCCTCTTGGTGCGCTGGCCGTTGACGCTGCAGTGGCCGGCCGTGATCGGTCTGGGTGCGCTCTGCGGTGCGGCCAGCTCGGTACTGGCGTGGTTGCCGCTCGAAGGGCGCAGCGCGATCCCCGGCTGGATCGGCCCGGCCGTCGCCGGCGGCGCGATCGCGGCGATGCTGTTTCAATGGCTGCGCCTGCGCGCGCTCGCGACCTTGCCGGCCGAGACGACTGCGCGGCTCGCGGAACTGCAGTCGCGCATCCGCCCGCACTTCCTGTTCAACACGCTGAACAGCGCACTGACGCTGGTGCGGCTCGATCCGGCGCGTGCCGAGGGGGTGCTCGAGGATC
>Ga0209023_10005689_pt1 | contig 13479 bp, 11 predicted proteins | sample LakOneMetagenome_FD_187468 | JGI IMG/M metagenome (GOLD analysis project Ga0209023, IMG submission 187468) | Freshwater and sediment microbial communities from Lake Erie, Canada (SPAdes) (version 2) | ecosystem: Environmental > Aquatic > Freshwater > Lentic | place: Lake Erie, Canada...
CCTCGAGGCGGGCGATGATTGGGTTGCCGGCCCAAAACGAGAGGTACTCCTCGAGCTCGGCGGCGTACGGCGCGTCCTCGCGCCAGATGATGCCGAGGCCGAAGAACGACGCCACCGTCGCGAGGCGCAGATCAGGCCGCTCGGCGACGAAGTCCTCGACTGCGGTGAGCACGCCGTTCTTTGGGCCGCCCTCGTGTTTGGCGGACGCCCACATCGTCAGGCTGCCGGGCACGATCCCGTCGCTGCTGGGATGCAGGCCGGCGTTGCGGACGTAGGGCTGCAGCTCCCCTTCAGGGATGTTGTCGGGGTTCTCGTAGGTGTCGCGGCGGCCGTGCGGCCAGCCCGTGTCGTGCAGCAGGACCGCCGGGAAGTCGCCGTCGCCGATCCGGTCGGCGATGACCTCGAGCTCGCCGAGCACGCTGTAGTAGTTGTGGTCGCCGTCGAGCACGACCAGCTCGGTGATCTCGTCGACCTGCTTGAGGCCTTCGTGGCTCATCTCGCTGATCAGGGTGAGCCGCGGCTCCTTTTCGACCAGCGCCGGCAGGGCGTCATGCGGAAACGGATCGATCGCGGTGACGGTGCCGCCGAACGGCTCGGTCCAGCGCAGCAGCAGCTGGGACAGCGTGCCGGCCCAGGCGCCGACCTCGATGATCGAACGTGGCTCGACGATGCCGATGATGTCGCGCAGCAGCTCGGCGCTGTTGGCCATCGATGACGCCCAGCCGCCCGGGTCGAAGGCGTAGAAGTCATAGTCGAAGTCAAGAGGTTTGATTTGCACATCGGCGAGCGTAGTGGCCGTTAACGCGGCGTGTACGCTCGCCCGGTGCCCGCAGCGTCCGCGCAGCGACTTCGCATCGAGCTCGACTGTCCGCTGCCTGCAGCGCTCGATGGCGCGCGCGCCAACGCGGTCGCGGTCGTCGGTTGGCACGACACCGGCGGGGTCGAGGTCCGGCAGCTCGCGCTGCTGGTCAATGGCGTTCGGCACGACGTCGCAGCACGCGCGATGCCCCGGCCCGACCTGACGGACACGATCGGCTTCCGCAGCGGCTTCTGGGCGGTTGTCCCCACGCCTGCCGGGGACGCCGACGTGGTGATTGAGGCCGAGGCCACGCTCTCCGACGGCACGACCGAGCGGGCAGCCGTCGGCGTGATTCGGCGTGAGCCTCTCGATGCTGCACTGCCGCTGCCCGGCGGCGTTTCCGTCTCCGGCGCACCTGTCGCGGTCTGCATGGCGACGTACGAACCGAACCCGAAGCTGCTGCGCGCCCAGATCGACTCGATCCGCAGTCAGGATCACACCGACTGGATCTGCGTCATCTCTGACGATCACTCCTCGGAGGAGCGCTTCGCCGAGCTTGCCGCGATGGTGGAAGGCGACGCGCGGTTCCTGCTCTCGCGCTCGCCGGTCCGGCTCGGCTTCTACCGCAATTTTGAACGGGCGCTCGCGCTTGCCCCGGTCGAAGCACCGTTCTTGGCTCTGGCCGATCAGGATGACCGCTGGCACCCCGACAAACTCAATTCACTGCTGGCGGCGATCGGTGACGCACAGCTGATCTACTCGGACGCGCGCATCGTGACCGAGCAGGGCGAAGTGCTGTCCGAGACGTTCTGGCAGACCCGCCGCAACGAGCACGACGACATGCTGTCGCTGCTCGTGGCGAACTGCGTCACGGGTGCCGCGTCGCTGATGCGCCGTCCGATGGTCGAGGCCGCCCTGCCGTTTCCGGCGGCGCAGTTCACGCACTTCCACGACCACTGGCTGGGGCTGGTGGCGCTGGCCCGCGGTCAGATCCGCTTTCACGAGCGTCCGGTCTACGACTACGTACAGCACCACGCCGCGACGCTCGGGCACGCCGGCGCGAACCGGATGCCGACGATGCGTTCGCGCGTCCGCAAGCTGCGTCACGGGCTGCGCAGCCGGGTCGGGCGCTGGCGCTTCCACTACTTCTCGAACGCGCTACGGCTGCAGCAGGTCGCGACCCTGCTGTTGGCACGGTTCGGTGACGAGCTGCCGCGCACCAAGCGGCGCAAGCTCGAGCGCTATCTGCGGCTCGAAGCCTCGCTGCCGGCACTCGCCGGATTCTCGCTGCTCGGCGCCAGGGAGCTTGCGTCACGCCGACCTGCAACGCTCGGTGCCGAGTGGTCGCTGTCCTACGCCTACCTCTGGCGGCGCGTCGCAGCGCTGACGGCCGGCAGAGGCCCGACATCCCGGCTGCGGGTCGGCGCCACACCACCGATCTCGTTCAAGGAACCGCCGAGCCGCATCGTGCCTGACGTCCCCACCGTTGAAGACATGGTCAGCAAGACCGCCCCGGTCGACTGGATCGTCGATGACCGTGAGCCGCCGCGCGTCAACCTGCTGATCCCCGAGATCGATCTCAAGCATTTCTTTGGCGGCTACATCGGCAAGTTCAACCTCGCTGCCCGGCTCGCCCACCGCGGCGTGCGGGTGCGGATCGTCACCACCGACCGCAACGCCGGGCTGCCGCGTGACTGGCAGGCACAGGTGCAGCGCTACGACGGGCTCGCCGACCTGTTCGACCACGTCGAGGTGGCGTTCGCGCGCGAGGAGGGCGGCGTCACGATCTCTCCGCACGACCGCTTCATCGCCACCACCTGGCGCACCGCCCATGTTGCGCGTCATGCCACACGCCAGACCGACAACCCCCGGTTTCTCTATCTCGTTCAGGAGTACGAGCCGCTGACGGTCGCGATGGGCAGCTGGGAGGCGCTCGCCGCCGAGACCTACGCGTTCGATCACGCCGCGCTGTTCTCGACCGAGCTGCTGCGCGAGTACTTCCGTGAGCGCCGCATCGGCGTCTACGCCGCGGGGGTGGAAGCGGGTGACGCGCTGTCCTGCTCGTTCCAGAACGCGATCACCGACGTGCACCCGCCCGCCGCGAGCGTGATCACCGGACGGACCGAGCGCAGCCTGCTGTTCTACTCGCGGCCGGAGCCGCACGCCGCGCGCAACCTGTTCGAGATCGGCGTCATGGCGCTGCGCCGCGCACTCGATCTCGGCCATCTGAACGGCTGGCAGATCCACGGCATCGGCACGGTCGAGCAGGCGCAGGTGATCGACCTCGGCGGCGGCGCGACGATCGACCTGCTGCCGCGCGCACCGCAGGGCGAGTACGGCGCCCTGCTCTCCGGCCACGACGTCGGTCTGTCACTGATGTACACGCCGCACCCCAGCCTCGTGCCACTCGAGATGGCCGCGGCCGGCCTCCTTACGGTCACCAACACCTACGAGAACAAGACCGCTGAGCGGCTGTCTACCATCTCCGCGAACCTGATCGCCGCCGAGCCGACCCCGGCAGCGATTGCCGCTGCGATCGGCACCGTGGTGGCGCTTGCCGGCGACGGTGAGCGGCGCGTGGCCGGCAGCACCGTGAACTGGAGCCGGAGCTGGAACAGCTCGCTGCATGACGAGCTGCTCGGCCGTGTCATCGAGCTCCTCGGGCCTTCGTGACCGCGGCGGTGCACCCGCAGCGCCCACGGTTCGTCCATTTCGACGCGCTGCGCGGGCTCGCCGTGCTCGCCGTGCTCGCGTTCCACATCTCGGCGCTGACCGACAACATTGGGCGCGGCGCGAGCGGCCGGCTCGCGGCGCCGCTCGGCGCGATCGGCGTCAGCGTCTTCTTCGTCCTGTCCGGCTTCCTGCTCTACCGGCCGCACATCGCAGCACGCCACGGCGGGCCGCCGCCCCGGCCCGTCGGCGACTATCTGCGGCGGCGCGCGCTGCGGATCCTGCCGCCGTACTGGGTTGCGCTGACCCTGCTGGCAGTGTTTCCCGGCATCGCCGGCGTGTTCAGCGGTGACTTCTGGCGCTACTACGGCCTGCTCCAGATCTACTGGACCGACACGCTCGGCGGCGGCATCTCGGTCGCCTGGACGCTGTGCGTCGAGGCGACGTTCTACCTCGCGCTGCCGGTCTGGGCGATGATCACGGCGCGACGCTCCGAGCGCACGGACGCGGCGGCGCTGCTCGCCGTGATCGCCCTGAGCGGCCTGCTGCAGATCGCCGCGATGCACCAGTCGGTCGGCCATGTCGTGGCGATCGCGCTCCCGGCCCAGGCGATCTGGTTCGCGCTCGGCATGCTGCTGGCCCACGCGAGCGTCCGCGATCTTGCACCGCTGCGGCGCACCGCCGAGTCTTCCGGGCTCGCGCTCTGGGCGGCGTCGGCCGGCTGCTGGGTCGGCCTTGCCCTGATGAGCACCGGCTCCGGCTTCGGCCAGTGGCTGCAGCAGACGCACCGCGTCGTGCCGGTAGCCGAGGCTGCGGCCCGCGTCGCGCTGATGCTGGTGCTGGCGCTGACGTTCATCCTGCCCGCGGTCTTCGGCGAAACGGTACGCGACGTGCCGCGCAGGCTGCTGACATGGCGGCCGGTACGATTTCTGGGCGCGATCTCCTACGGCCTGTTTCTCTACCACCTGACCGTCGCCCAGTGGCTCTGGAACAGCGAGGACCCGAGCCACTTCTCCGCCGACGGCCTGGGCTTGAGCGAGAAGGTCGGCAATGGCGGGGCCGCCGTGCTGCTCGTGCTGACGCTCGCGGTCAGCGTGCCGCTGGCGTGGCTGAGTTACCGATTCGTCGAGCGGCGCTTCATCGCCCGCTAGAAGTCCGATCCGCCGCTATGGTCGTTCCATGCCCATGGTCCCCACGGTGGTGCAAACGACGGCGCGCGGCGAGCGGGAGTACGACCTCTTCTCGCGCCTGCTGAACGATCGCATCATTTTCCTCGGCCAGCAGGTCGACGACACGATCGCGAATCTCGTCGTCGCCCAGCTGCTGCACCTGGAGTCCGAGGATCCCGACAAGGACATCTCGATCTACATCAACTCGCCGGGCGGATCGATCTCCGCCGGCCTGTCGATCTACGACACGATGAACTTCATCAAGCCGGACGTGTCGACGATCTGCTGCGGCATCGCGATGTCGATGGGCTCGCTCCTGCTGACGGGTGGCGCGAAGGGCAAGCGCTACGCGCTGCCGAACAGCCGCATCCTGATCCACCAGCCGTCAGCCGGCTTCGACGGCCAGTCCACGGACATCGAGATCCAGGCGCGTGAGATTCTCAAGACGCGCGCCCGTGTCGACGAGATCTATGCGCTGCACACCGGCAAGCCGGTCGAGGAGGTCCACAAGGACATGGAGCGCGACCGCTTCTTCAAAGCTGACGAGGCCGTCGAGTACGGCCTGATCGACACGGTCCTCGCCCCGCACTAGCCCGCCGAACATGCAGAAGTGCGGGCTCAGGCGCGCACTTCTGCATGTTCGGCGCTTAGGCGACGGCGTGCGTGATCGCGCCGAGTGACTCGATCTCGATCCGGATGACGTCACCGGATTGCAGGAACTGCGGTGGCTCCATCGACATGCCGACGCCGGACGGGGTGCCGGTGAGGATGACGTCACCGGGATGCAGCGTGCAGGTCTCCGACAGGAAGTCGACGATCTGCTGCGGCGTGAAGATCATGTCGGCGGTCGAGCTGTCCTGGCGTAGCTCACCGTTGACCCAGGTCTGCAACTGCAGCGCGCACGGGTCCGGGACCTCGTCGGCGGTCGTGATCCAGGGGCCGAAGGGGCAGGCACCGTCGAAGCCCTTGGCCCGCGTCCACTGCCGCTCGCGCTTCTGCAGGTCACGCGCGCTCACGTCGTCGGCGACGGCGTAGCCGGCGATCGTGCCGCCGGCGCCGATGATGATCGCCAGCTCGCCCTCGTAGTCGAGCCGCTTGACGACGGCCGGACAGACGACGTCCGCCCCGGGCGCCGCGCCGCTGCCCGGCTGCATCGTGAAGATGATCGGTTGCGCCGGCGGCTCCTGGCCCTGCTCGGCGGCGTGTGCGGCGTAGTTCAGACCGACGCCGTAGAAGACCCGGGCCTCGCGAATCGGTGCAAGCAATGTTGCATCGGCGAGCGGCAACGCTTCACCGGCCGACGGCGGGATCGCCCCACCGGCAGCGAGCAGTTCCAGCACTCCCGTCCCCGCCGGGTAGGCGTGGAACATGTCGCCGCGCACCTCAGCGGCGACCGGCGCTGACCCGCCAGGCGTCAGGACGGTTGCGAGCCTCACGAGCGCGGCAGGACGCTACGCGGGGCGAGCGGCTTTGCGCTCGCGACGCCGTACGGCTGCTGCCGCGCGCCGTGCTTCGGCCGGGCTCAGCGAGCGCTCACGCTCGGTCCGCCGCTTGGCCCATTTCTTGGCCTCCGCGTCGGTCATCTTGCGAATCACGAGGTCACCGTTGTCAACCTGATCTTTGATGCGCTCGAGCTTCGCTTCGCGGGCATCCTTGTCACGTTCACGCTGAGTCTTGGCGGCCATGGGAACAGGATAGCCCGTTTGCCGGAGAACTCCAACCATACACGTGAAATAAGTGTATTGTGTGGTCATGCGGAACGGAAGGTTGTCCATCGAGCTTGAGCGCGCTCAAGTCTTGGGCGAAGGAACCGACCTTCGCGAAGGTATGACGCTCTTCCGGCGCCACACTCGCGATGCGCGAGTGACCATCCACGTACCAGGCGTCACGTCCATGCCCGGACTGATCGTGGCGTCAGTCGAGGGAGCGTCGGAGATCGCCCTGCCGAAGAAGCACACCGTCGAGGCGCGCTTCCTGCACCGCCAGCCGGCGCTGCTCACGCACCCCGACGGCGAGCAGATCAGCGGCACCCTGCTGGCGTACGAAGCCGAGGACGGCGGGCTGCGCGAAGACCGCATGCAACTGCTGCACAACGTGTTCGGCGCCCCACCGCGGCCGATCCGCGACTCGGTCGAGGATCAGATCATCGAGCGCGCGGCCGTCCCGCTGTCGCTGCTGGACGAGGAGCGAGCCGAGGAGCTGGCCGAAGAGCCGGCCCACCTGCACTACGTGCGCGACCACCTTCCCGGCAGCAAGCGCCGCGGCGTCCGCGTGCAGCTGATCCGGCCGGTCGCGATCGTGCCCGAGACCTTCAAGATGGGCTGGCTCAACGGTGCCACCCGCAACGTCAGCGTCGGCGGGATTCTCGTCTCCGGCGCCGAGCAGCTGCAGGCCGGTGACGGACTCCGACTGCGCTTCGAGCTCGACCACGAAGACGACGTGATCGACATCAAGGGCCGCGTCGTCCGCGACAACGATCCGTGGGGTTTGCGCGGCGTCCGGATCGAGAGCGCCGGTGAGCGCGAGCGTGAGCGCCTGATTCGCTACATCTACGAAGCGCAGCGCCGGGCGATCGCACGGCAGACGCTGATGGCGAACCACGCTGTGCCGCGGTAGCGGCGTCTAGGCTGCGCCGATGCTTCGCCTACTGATCGTCGCCTCGGCGCTCCTGCTTGGCTGTGCTGGCTCAGCCGAGGCCAAGACCACCGTCGTTGCCTCCGGGATCGACAATCCGCGTGGCCTTGCGCTCGGGTCCGACGGCACGCTGTATGTGGCTTCTGCGGGTCACGGCGGACCGACTTGCCGGGAGAAGGCTGGATGCTTTGGCGCAACCGGCCAGGTGCTTGCGTTCCGAAACGGCCGACGGACCGTGGTCGCCTCTGGCCTGCCCTCGTACACCTTGGACCGCGAGGGAACGTTCGCCGATGGACCGTCTGCGCTCACGTTCGGAGCAAACGGCGACCTGCTCACGATCAACACCGACGACGAACCTGAGCACGTGGCCAAATGGCCACGCGCCGCGCGCAGCCTTGCCGGGACACTGATGCGGGTCGCCCCCGGACCGCCCACGGTGCTCACCAACGTCGGCGATCAAGTCCGTGCGTTCCTGCTGAACGCTGACGGTCCCGATCTGTTTCGAGACATCCTGATCTCGGACTGGAACGCCAGCTCGATGGTGCCGTATGGCGACGGATTTGCCGTCGCAGGCAGTTCGTGGCCAGCGGCGAAACTCGACGCGAACGGCGTCGTGACTGGCGTGTTCTCTGAGCCAGAGGACTCGTCGCTCACGTTCCCGGCCGCCGTGGCGGCGGACCCCCGCGGCGACCTGCTGATCTCCGCACTCGATATCACGGCGCCCCACGTGCTTCGCTATCCGGCGATCGGCGGCGAACCGGAGCTCGCCTACAGCCGCGTCGCCAGCGTGTTCAGCATGGCCTTCGGACCTGACGGCAGCCTGTACCTCGCGCGGATCAAGATCGGGCTGCCGTTCGATGATCGACCATCGGGCTCGATCCTGCGGATCGCTCCGGACGGGAAGCGCACAGTGGTCGCCCGCGGCCTCCAGCGCCCGGGTGGCATAGTGGTCGATGGGACGACCATCTACGTGACGGACTACGCAGCGGACGTTGCCCGACCGCTAGCCGGACAGACGAAGGCGATCACGCGGGAGATCGCGATGCTGCCGAAACGTCACCGGAAAGCCGCGCGGGCCCGGTACGAGGCCCACCGCCTCGGCGGGCGCATCCTCAAGATCACGCCCTAGTCGTCGCTACCCCTTCATCGTCTTCTTCGCTGCCTTCTCCGCCGCCTTGCGCTGAGCCGGTACGAGCCCGATCCGCGTGCGGCGGTCGAGGAGGTCACCGATGTCGAGCGCCAGCTCGTGGCTGACCGCGAAACGCAGCTCATCCTTCGTGTAGGGCAGGCCGTCGACGATCGGCTCCGCCCCATGCGGATCACCGCTCACAACGTCCACGGCCTCGACGCCATAGCGCCGCACCAGCCGCTGCGGGGCATCGACCGCCGCCAACGCGTCCCGCGGTGCGGCGCCGATCAGCGGCAGCGTGCGCGTGATGCACTCCCCCGCGACCAGGCCGGCCTCGTCGACCGCGGCATCCACGGCGTCCTCGGCCATCTTGCGGTAGGTCGTGAGCTTGCCGCCGACGATCGTGATGACCGGACCGGCCGAGCGGTGCACAAGGTGGGCACGCGAGAGGTCGGCGGTGCGCTCGGCGCCCGTGTCGAGCAGCGGCCGCAGGCCGGCGAAGGCGCCGCGCACGTCGGCGCGGCTCGGCGGGTCGGTGTAGAGCACGCTGAGCACGTCGAGCAGTTCTGAGATTTCACTCTCGCTCGGCTCCGGCACGTCCGGAATCGGACCGGGCGCGTCGACGTCCGTCAGACCGACGTAGACGCGGCCATCCGGCTGCGGCAGCATCAACATGTAGCGGTTGGACTCGCCCGGGATCGGCAGCGTCAGCGCCGTGGTCGGGTGACCGAACTGCTCACCGTCGAACACCAGGTGCGTGCCGCGCGCCGGACGCACGGCGATGTCCGGAACGAGATCGGCCGACCAGACACCGGCTGCGTTGATCACGACCTTGGCGCGGATCGTTGCGACCGCGCCGCTCAGTTCGTCACGCAGCGACACCTCGCCGTCCTCACCGAGCTCGAGCGCACGGACCCGCGTCAGCATCGACGCGCCGTGGCCGGCAGCGGTACGAGCAATCGCCGTGACCAGCCGAGCGTCGTCCTCCAGCTGGCCGTCCCAGCCGAGCACGCCGCCGCGCATGCCCTCGACGCGGATTCCCGGAGCCATCGAGCGGGCCTCGGTGGCGCTGAGGCCGCGTGGCCGCGGCAGCAGCGAGCGGGGTGTGCGGGCCGACAGCCGCAGTCCGTCACCGGCGCGCATCCCGGCCGAGACGAGGGCGAGGGTTGCCGGCTGCACGCTCGGCAGCGCGGGCAGCAGCATCGGCAGCGGGCGCGTCAGGTGCGGCGCAGTGGTCTGCAGCAGGATGCCGCGCTCGACGGCGCTCTCGTACGCCACGCCGAACTGGGCCTTGGCCAGGTAGCGCAGGCCGCCGTGGACGAGCTTGGAGCTCCAGCGTGAGGTGCCGAACGCGAAGTCGTGCGCGTCGATCGCCGCGACCTCGAGGCCCCGGCTAGCAGCATCCAGGGCCACACCGGCGCCGGTGACGCCAAGGCCGATCACCAGCACGTCGACGGTGCCGCGGTCGACGAGCTGCTCCAGCTCGGTTGCGCGGCGAGGAGCGTTGAGCGCGCTGTTGCCCAACTCGGTCATGGCGTGAGGTATCCCGTCACGAGCTCGGCGAGCTGCAGGTCAAGGTCCGCTACCCGCGTGCCGCGCCGCACCATCGTCTGCGCCGAGAGCACGAAGCCGTGCGCGGCCAGCAACAGGGCGCGGGCCGCGTGATCAGGGTCGACCCCGCGCAGCGTGCCGGCGTGCACGCCGGCACCGATCGCCAGCGTCAGCCGGTCCAGCGTCATCTGCTGCGAGCGGCCCGGGCGCTCCAGCAGGTAGGGCAACAGCAGCTCTGGGTCGATCTCGACAATGCGCTGGAACAACGGGTCCTCGCGCAGCGCACGGACGGTGTGTACGACGAGCTCGGCGAGCGCGGCGGGCAGTTGCGGATCGGCCGGGTCGGGATCGCCCGCGTCGGCCGTGACGGCCGCGTCGAGTGCGCGCCATTCCCGCGTCAGGAGGTCTGCGAGCAGCCCTTGGGTGTCCGGCCAGAGGCGGTAGATCGTCATCCGCGAGACGCCGGCGCGGCGGGCGATCTCGGTCAGCGTGGTGCGCTTCCAGCCGACCGCGAGGATGCAGTCACGCGCGGCGTCCAGCACCTCGCGCTCGGTCGAGGTCACAGCGAGCATCAGACGCCCGCGATGTGACACGTTGACAACATCTGTCACACTGTAACACCATGACCGCCGTTCCTCACTTCTCCCGCTGGGGCGACCCCGCCAAGGCCGGGCCACTGCCAGAAGCCACGCTGAACCTGGTGCGGGCCGCGTTCCAGGAGCCTGAGCCGCTGGCGTCGCTACCACTCGAGGCCCTCGTTCCGGCGCCATCAGCGCTGACCGACGTGCAGCTGACGGCACTGGCCGACGTCGTCGGCGCCGACAGCGTGGACGTCAGCGACGAGACACGCGCGCGCCACGCCGGCGGCTGCTCGACCGTCGACCTGCTGCACCGCCGCAGCGGCGAGCTGAGCGATGCGCCCGACGGTGTCGTCTGCCCCGCGAGCCACGACGAGGTGCAGCAGCTGCTCGCATGGGCGGCGGAGCAGCGGGTCGCCGTTGTGCCTTTCGGCGGCGGCACGTCGGTCGTCGGCGGGCTGAGTCCCCTGCGTGAGGGTTTCAACGCCGTCGTCGCGCTGGACTTGTGGCGGATGAACCGCGTGCTGGACGTCGATCCGGTCTCAATGACCGCGACATTGGAGCCCGGCCTGCGCGGCCCCGGGGCCGAAGCAGCGCTCGCCCAGCACGGCATGACGCTTGGCCATCTCCCCCAGTCCTTCGAGTACGCCACGATCGGTGGCTTCGCCGCGGCGCGCTCCAGTGGCCAGTCCTCCGCCGGCTACGGCCGTTTCGACGCCCTCGTCACCGCCCTGCGTGTCGCCACACCGATCGGTGATTGGCAGCTTGGCCGCGGCCCGGCAAACGCGGCGGGCCCGGACCTGCGGCAGCTGGTGCTCGGTTCCGAAGGCGCCTTCGGCGTGATCACCGCCGTGACCGTGAGGACCAGGCCCCTCCCCACCGAGCGCTGGTACGCGGCATTCCGGATGCCGACGTTCACCGCCGGCGCCGCAGCGCTGCGCGAGATCAGCCGCACGAAGGTCCCCGTCACCGTCGTGCGGCTGTCCGACGAGGCTGAAACCGCGATCAACCTTGCCAATCCCGACGCGATCGGCAGTGACAGCAACACGGGCGCGCTGCTGATCGCCGGCATCGAGGGCGACGCCGCCTACGTACAGGCCGGGCGCGAGGGCCTGACGGCGATCTTCGCCAAGCACGGCTCGCAGTCCGTCGACGAGACCGCGGGCGAGCACTGGTTCAGCGGCCGCTACAACGGCCCCTACCTGCGCGACGGTCTGCTCGACGAAGGCGTGCTGGTCGACACCTTGGAGACGGTCACCACCTGGGGCAACCTCGACGCGACCTACGCCGCCGTCTCGGCCGCCGTCCACGCCGCGTGCGGCGAGACGCCGCACATCCTGCTCTGCCACATCTCCCACCTGTACGAGACCGGCGCCTCGCTCTACTTCACGGTCGCCGTGCGTGCGACCGACGATCCGATCGCGCAATGGCACGTCATCAAGACGGCGGCGAGCGACGCGATGACCGGTGCGGGTGCGTCGATCACCCACCACCACGCGATCGGGCGTGACCATCAACCGTGGCTGGAGCGCGAGATCGGGCCGGTCGGGATCGCGGTCCTGCGTGCGGTGAAGGCGGAGCTCGATCCGCACGGCATCCTCAACCCCGGCATCCTTGTCCCGTAACGTGCCGAACAACCGCCGCTTCCGCATCCTCGTCAACCCCGTCGCCGGCCACGGTCGCGCGCCGGCGCGTGCGCTGCCGGTCGCCAAGCAGCTGCGCGCGGCAGGCTTCGAGGCCGAGATCGTCAGCACCACCAGCCCACGCGACGCGGTGGAACGGGCGATCGCCTGCGCCAAGGAGGACGTGGTCGCGGTGGCTGCCGGTGGCGACGGCATGGTCGCCCTCGTCGCCGGCGCCGTCGTCCAGTCGGGTGGCCTGTTCGGGATCATTCCCGGCGGCCGCGGCAACGACTTCGCCCGGCAGCTCGGCATCGACCTGACCGGTGATGCCGCAGTGATCGCCGAGACGCTGCAGAGCGCCGCGGTGCGCAACGTCGACGTGATCGAGGCCGCGGGCCGGATCGTGATCGGCTCGGTCTACTCGGGCGTCGATTCGCGCGCGTCGGTGATTCTCGACAAGACCCGCTTCGTCCCTGGGCCGCTCCAGTACCGCTATGCGGCACTGCGGGCGCTTGCCACGTACAAGCCCGTCAACTTCGTCGTCGAGATCGACGGCGTGCGGCACGAGCAGCGCGGCGCCAACATCGTCGTTGCCAACTCCGGCTACTACGGCTCGGGCATGCACATCGCCCCGCGTGCCGAGGTCGATGACGGCATGCTCGATGTGGTGATCATCGATGCCGCGTCGCGCCTCGCGCTCGTCAAGTCGATGCCGAAGGTCTACGACGGCAGCCACGCCGAGCTGCCGGAGGTCCACATGCTGCGCGGCAAGGAGATCACGGTCTCTGCCGACACGGCCGTCGACGCGTACGCCGACGGCGATCTTCTGAGCCTGCTGCCGGTGACCGCCACGGTCCGTGCGGGCGCGCTGAAGACGATCGCCTGAGCCTCGCTCAGAGCATGTCGGGCAGGACGGCGACCGGATCACCGAGCAGCCGGAAGCCGCCCTCGACGCGTTCGATCAGACCGGCGTCGGTCAGGACGCCGACGGCCGTGGTCACCGACGGGCGACGGGCGCCGACCAGCTTGGCCAGCGTGTCGTGCGTGAGCACGATCGGCAGCTGCACGCCCTCCGGCGTCACAGTGCCCCAGCGGTCAGCAAGGCGCCAGAGCAGCACCAGCAGCCGCGCGTCGACGCGCGGAATCTGCGCGAGCGCGCGCTGCACGGCAAGCGTGCGCGCACGGGCGTCAGCGCGCGCCGTCAGCGTCTCCAGAATCGAGGGGAACCGGCCGGCGACGGCAGCGAAGCGGCGGTCCAGCGCGGCGACCTGCACCGGCTGCAGGACGCTCCAGCGCACCGCCCCGGGCAGCGGGTCGAGCGGCTCCT
>Ga0209023_10005690_pt1 | contig 13478 bp, 14 predicted proteins | sample LakOneMetagenome_FD_187468 | JGI IMG/M metagenome (GOLD analysis project Ga0209023, IMG submission 187468) | Freshwater and sediment microbial communities from Lake Erie, Canada (SPAdes) (version 2) | ecosystem: Environmental > Aquatic > Freshwater > Lentic | place: Lake Erie, Canada...
GGCTCATGGATGAAATCCAGCGGCGCGATGGTGGCGCCCAGTGTTTCGCTGACGCTGCGCGCATAATCCGGATCGAGCGCCATCGTGCGCTCCACCCATGCCGCGTTGGCGATGGAGAGTTCACTGCCGCCAGTTTGTGCGCGGAGCGCGATGGCTTTGGTGCGCGCGGCCTCCGTCGCCGTCGCTTGCGTGCTATCGAAGCCGAACACCGCCGCCATTTCGGTGGCGGTGTCGCCGCGGGCGCCGGGATAGAGGAGCGAGAACGCGGCGGAGACGCTATAGGGCGACACGAATTGGTTGCCCGGTTGCGACGCTATCTGGCGATAAAGCGCAACGTCGAAATCATCCGACGTGTTGGTCAAGCGCGGCGCCGGTCGAACCGGCTCCTGGCCATTGGACGGCGCACTCGTGCAGCCCCACAGCGCCATCGACGCCACCGAAAGCAATAAGGTTCGCCGCAGCATGTCAGCCTCCCCGCGCGGGCCTCGCAGACCGAGCGAAGGCGGATGTTGGCGCGCGCTTGTGTCGGTATAAAGGAAAAGCGCGGGGTGGATGATGGCGGTTTTTCCGGCGAGCACGAACAGCGAATATACGGGCACGATCCCGTCGGCCTGGTTTTTGGCGCTCTTGGGACTGGGGAGTATCATCCCCGGCTGCATCCACTATTTCCTGCCGGACGGCGGCGCGGGCGTCATCGCGCATTTGGACATGGGCGATCGCGCGCCGGTGATTATCGGCACGTTTGCCTGGATGGGCGCGACGCAAATCCCTTACGGCTTGGCGCAACTCGCCGTCGCGACGCGCTATCGCGCGCTTGTGCCGCTATTTCTGTTTCTGGCGTTGAGCGAACGCATGCTTGGTGCGGTGGCGGCGTGGGTGACCAAGGGCTCTGCGAGCGGCCACCACCCGCCGGAAAACTACGTCGTGCTCGCGCTCTCGCCGCTGATCCTGATCTTTTTCTTGCTGTCGCTTAGGCGCCGGAAGTCAGCGCGTTGAACTGCGTCATGCCTTCGGGCGCGACGCATTCGATGTTGAGTTGGCCTTTGAGGCCGGCGCTGCGGTGTACCGCGATGGCGCGCCATTCTTCGGAGAGCGACATGCGCACCATACTGGCGCGATCCGGGTACGAGGCGATAGCGATCTCGTCCCACAGCTCTTCGACTTTGCCGAGCGAGAGGAATGTTACGTCCGCCGCGAACAGCCCCTTGCCGCCGAACTTGGGTAGCAACTCAGCCACGGCGCGGCCGTAGATCATGTAGGCTTCGCGGCCGCTGAGATTGGTTTCGCGGCCATCGTCGTATGCGGCGCGATCTTTGAACTTGAGCAGATTGACCATGAAGATCGGTCCTTTCGGCCCCGGCTCCATGAGCGCCTGGAATTGCGCGGGATCGGTTGGGAAAACTTCGTTGGTGACTTGCATGCTGCCCCTCGCCCTAGTTAGCGGGCCTATTGACCCACCGTCTCACACCCCGATGCCCCGCGCACGTTCCATGCCGACGCGCCAGGTACGAATACCATCCATCTCGGCAGATCGCGGTGACGGGAGGATTTGTTATAGTTGTCTCGGTCATGCGGTCCGGAACGGCTGTATCATGCAATTCTTCTAGGTGCGTCCGCGGACCAGGAAATGCCATCGGATCAGCTCCCGGTGCTACGTGCCGCAACCACGAAGGCGTGTCGGCTTCCTCGTCATAGGGCATCGGGACGTAGGTCTTGAGCGGCGGGCTCGCGCACGCGGTTAGCAACAAGGCGGCGAGAACCGCACGCATCATTCAATCACTCCGGGGCCTAACTCTTCCTTCGCCATGTGGAGCCGTTCGGATTGTCCATCACCTCAACGCCCCGCGCCGCCAGTTCGTCACGAATCCGATCGGACGTCGCGAAGTCTTTATGCTGGCGCGCGGTCACGCGTTCGGCGACGAGGGCGTCGATTTCTGTCGCTTGATCGCCAAAAGAGGCGCGGAACCAGTGCGCTGGATCTTGCTGCAGCACGCCCAACAATGATGCGGCGGCGCGCAGTTCGGCTTTTGCTTTGGCTTGAACATCGGTGCGCGTCGCCGTGTTGGCGGCTGTCGCCAACGCTGAGAGTTCGGCGATGGCGGCGGGCGTGTTGAGATCATCGGCTAGTGCCGCATCGAACGCGGCGAGCGCGCCGGTGCGTTCGCGGACTTCGATGTCCTGCACGTGCGACAAGCGCAGCAGTGCGCCGTACAGGCGATCGAGGCTGGCTTGCGATTGCTTCAGCAGATCTTCGGAGAAATCGAGCGGCGCTTTATAGTGCGCCGAGAGCAGCGCCCAGCGCAGCACTTCGCCTTGCCAGCCCTGCTCCAGCAATTCGCGCGGCGTGACGACGTTGCCGAGAGATTTGCTCATCTTCTCGGTGTTCATGGTGAGGAAGCCGTTGTGCATCCAGACGCGCGCCAGCGCGTGGCCGTGTGCGGTTTCCGATTGCGCGATTTCGTTCTCGTGGTGCGGGAAGATGAGATCGAGGCCGCCGCCGTGAATGTCGATGGGCGAGCCTAGCTCCTGCTCGATCATCGCCGAGCACTCGATGTGCCAGCCTGGCCGGCCACGCCCGAACGGCGCGTCCCACGCCGGTTCACCGGGCTTCGGCGATTTCCAGAGCGCGAAATCGGAGGGATGGCGCTTATCGTCCTCACCTTCGACGCGCGCGCCGGCTTGCATGTCCTCCTGGTTGCGCTTGGAGAGCTTGCCGTAATCCTCGTCCTTGGCGACGGCGAAATAGACGCCGGTCGGGACAACGTAAGCGGCGCCCTTATCGATCAAATTCTGGATCAGCGTGATCATGCCATCGACGTGCTGCGTCGCCCGCGGCGACAGCGTCGTCGGCAGCACGCCGAGCGACGCGGTGTCTTCGTCGTAGATGGCTTTGAACTTATCGGTGATCGTCTCGATCGGCACGTTGCCTTCGATGGCTTGCTTGATGATGCGATCGTCGATGTCGGTATAGTTGCGCGCGTAGATGACGTGCTCGGCGCCGTACACGTGGCGCAGCAGCCGGAAGAGCGTGTCGAACACCACGGGCGGACGCATGTTGCCGATGTGCGCGTAGTTATAAACCGTGGGTCCGCACACATACATCGTCACCCGCTTGGGGTTTGACGGCTCAAAGGCTTCCTTACGCCGCGTGAGGGTATTGGTGAGCGAAATCTGCATTGAACTTATGAACCACGGGAACTTGTGCTGCGTACTAGCATCTGTCGTGGTAGATACCATCTTGAACGAGGGCCAACAGAGGCCCGTCGCCTGAGGGTTAAACCGCGGGCGGGCGTTAAGTCCGGGTGCTGACGTTGTTGGACCCTCCCGGCTCGACCTCCGCCCCTCAGTCTGGGAATTCCGATGAGTGAAATTCTGAAATGGCGTTCGCCCGCCGAGGCGAACGAGAAGCGCCCCACGCGCGAAGCGGCCATGGAAGCCGTGAAGACGCTGATCGCCTGGGCCGGAGACGACCCGGAACGCGAAGGCCTGAAGGACACGCCGAAGCGCGTCGTCGATGCCTACCGGGAATGGTTTCGCGGCTACGACGAATGCCCGGCCGACGAACTCTCGCGCGTGTTCGAAGAAGTCAGCGGCTATGACGACATGGTCATGCTGAAGAAGATCGACGTGGAGAGCCATTGTGAGCACCACATCGCGCCGTTCTTGGGCAAGGCGTACGTCGCCTATCTGCCGACCGAGAGCGTGGTCGGCATTTCCAAGATCGCGCGCGTCGTCGAGATTTTCGCCAAGCGCCTGCAGACGCAGGAAACGATGACCGCACAAGTGGCTCAGGCGATCGAAGAGACGCTGAAGCCGCGCGGCGTGGCTGTGCTGATCGATGCCGAGCACCAGTGCATGTCGACACGCGGCGTCCACCACAAGGACGTGACCACGGTGACCACGCAATTCACCGGCGCGTTCAAAGATGACGCGGAATTGCGCAATCGGTTCTTGAAGCTGGCTGGCTACGGCTGAGCTAGCGTCGATAACGCGCGGCCATCACCGCTGCTTTGGGCCGAGGCCTTGAGGCCACCCGAGGGATTTTTTCCTTATCGAGAATGCGGGCCAGCGCCCTGCGTCGCTCAGGTAGATCGCGCTGTTGCTCGCTAACGCGCGCGAGCCAAGTCTTGATCACGCGGCATTTTATGTACGCGCCGACATAGGCGAAGTAGCGGCTCTTGCGGTCATCGCCATTATCCTGCGGATCGAAGTCCTCAACAAAGAGGTTGAACATCTCACGCAGGTCTTCGGTGTAGTTCTCCCTGAGACCACCGCGCCAATGAACGCGAAAACTCCATTCGCTCAAGGTGTCGTAAAACCAGATCACCCAACTGCCGAAGACGACGTCTTCGATAATGTGGCCGCGGCGAAAACGCGTCGCCATCTCGAACAGGTTGAGCGTCTGTTCGTAGTATTTGCGCGTGATGCGCCATTCTTTCTCGAAGCGCTGAAACTCCGCTTTCAGCGACGGCTCGATGGTGCGTGTGCCGTCCTCGATCAACGCGTACTCTTCCTCGACGAAGGCCTTCATCGAGCCGTAATGCGCCTGGAGGCCGCTGAAATTCTTATCCAAGGCCAGATCCGTACTCGCGAACTTTTCTTCGTCGAGTTCTTCGTCGCGGTACTTCTCGAGCACGTCGGCGTGCTGCGCCTCGAACGCGAACACGGTCAGCGAATTGGTTTCGAGGCGTTGATAGAGTTCGGTGCGCTCAACGCGAATAGTGCGGAAGTGCTGAATCCAAAAACTCGCCACCGCGCCGATAATGCTGAGAATGGTGAGCTGTGCAGCCACATCGATGGCCGTAATGCCGCGCCAAGCCGCTTGCGCTTCGCCCACAAGCCAAGGCCATATTTGATAGAGCCAGCCCATCTTTGCCCCCACCCTGCGGTAGTACAGCACAACCAAGAAGCGCCAGTCACGTGAAAACCGCGCGGCTTGAACTCGGAGCACGCGGATGCACTATCACCGCATGCGCCTGTTGCTGCTCCTAACCCTCACTCTCTTTTGCCTCGCCGTCCCCCGCCCAGCGGAGGCACAGAATTTCGTGCTGCCGCTCGATTGCGCGGTGGGCGATGTGTGTTTGGTGCAGAACTACGCGGACTGGAACGCCGCCACTGGCGCCGCCACCGACCCGAATTGCGGACCACTGACATATGACGGTCATGATGGGCTCGATTTTCGAGCGCCGGCGGATCGCGTACGGGCGGGCGTTTCGGTGTTAGCGCCAGCGGCGGGCGTTGTGCGGGGCGTGCGCGATGGCGAGGCGGACGGCGCATTCCTCCGAGGCGGCGTCGCGGCGCTCAATGGACGCGATTGCGGAAATGGGGTTCGCATCGATCATGGCAATGGCTGGGTAAGTCAGCTCTGTCACATGCGCTCGGGCAGCGTGCGCGTGCATGACGGTGATCGGGTCACCGCGGGGCAAGCGCTAGGGCTGATTGGACTCTCCGGTCACACCGAGTTTCCGCACGTGCATCTCTCGCTTTGGCGCAACGATACAAAGATCGATCCGTTAACCGGCGGCGAGATCGGCGCCGGTGCATGCGGCGCAGGCGCGGCGCGGCCCGGCGCGCATTGGAGCGCCGCTGCACGCAGCGCACTGGCCTATCGCGACACGCGATGGTTCGAATTGGGGTTCACCGGCGCAGCGCCGACACAAGGCGGCAACGCCGAAGATTTGCCTGCAAACGCCGCGCGCCAAAGCGCAGCCCTCGTGTTCTGGGCGATCGCTGTCGGACCACGCCAAGGCGACGTCTTGCGCGTGCGATTGTATGGACCCGACGGCGCGCTTGTCGGCGAAGGCACGCGCACGCAGCCGCGCGATCAAGCACAGGCTTGGCTGTTCACCGGACGCCGGACGCCCGCCGGCGGTTGGCCAGCGGGCGCGTATCGCGGTGAAGCTGCGGTGTTGCGCGGCGGCCAAGTGGTGCAGACGCGCGCGGCGACGGTGACTCTGCGCTAGCTCGCCTCGCGCGGCAGGATCACCATCCGGTACGGAACGAAAAGCCGCAAATCGAGATCGCCGGCGCGCCGCCACGCGATCGGGCTTTCCAACCCTTCAAGCCGCGCCCCGTAGCCGGGCCCGAGCGTCGCCGAGATTTGCGACGCGTCAGCGGCGATGTCGGCAATCAATCCTGCGCGATATTGCTGCGGGTTGGCGAGTGTCAGCTCCATGCCGCCAAGCTGGGTCTCGACGCGCCCCGGATGCGGAATGGCGCGCACGAAGGCGTTGAAGCGCGCATCGACAGCGTCGAGGTCGTCGCCAGCGCCGACAGCGGTGCGCACAACGATCGTGACCTGAGATGTATCCGGCCGGCCGGTTGGCCGAAGCGATTCAAGCGCTTTTTCGACGGTGAAGGTCACCACCCGTGCCTGCCCGCTCTCATCTTCGTCTTCGGCAATGAGCGCCACGCTGACGCGCGCGGACCGATCGGAAAAGCGGGTCAAGCTTTGCAGTGCCTGCTGCAACTCTTGGCGGCGCTGCGTGGCGTCGCGTGTGTCCGAGCTAATGGTAAGATTGCGAACGGCGAAGTCCGCGCGTCGAAGCCGCGAGACGTGCGGCAATGAGAAGTTTTGGTAGGCGTTGTTGTAGCGAGCCGCGGTGACGACGATTTCCTCTGAAGCCTCGTCCTGCGCAAGCGCGGGACCTGCCGCACACAGCAAAGCCACGCTGATAAGCAAAGATTTGAACATCGAAACCTCCCCAAGTTCGGAAAGGCTGATCCTCTTCAGTTTGCGCGGCAATCACGCGAAACGATGTCTCACTCCGACTTGATGGCGGTGGCGCGGGTCTCCCGAATTTGTGAACGCCCAGGCGCTTCCGCCTTCTCCGGTCTATGCACGATGGTCACAAGCACGAAGCTCAGCAGCATGAGCAGATACCACGCGCCCATCTTTTCGATCGGCACCCACTCCCAGCCGTCGCGCTGGCTCGGGTAACGCCACGCCGCGGCGAACGTGCCCAGATTCTCTGCAAACCAAATGAAGAGCGAGACGAGCACTAAACCGAGCAGCATTGGCATGTAGCGTGGCTTCCGATCGGGCGTGAACACAAACCAAGTGCGCCAGAAGATGAGGACGCTGAAGGCGAAGAGGCCGAGGCGAATATCGACCGTGTAGTGATGGCTGAAGAAGTTCACGTATGCCGCGATTGCCAGCACCCACGTCGTCCAAAGCGGCGGATATGCGACGAACTTGATCTCAAACAAGCGGATCGCGCGCGCGATGTAAGAGCCGATGCAGGCGTACATAAAGCCGGAGAACAGCGGCACACCGCCAATGCGTAGAATATTCGCCTCGGGGTAGATCCAAGAGCCGTGCGCGGTTTTGAAAATCTCCATGATCGTGCCGACGATGTGGAAAATGAAAATCACCAACGCTTCGTCCCAGCGCTCCAGCCGCGTCGCCAACATGAAACCTTGAATGGCCACCGCACCCAGCACGAGGAAGTCGTAGCGCGCCAGCGCGGCGTGGTGTGGGTAAAGGAAGGCCGTGCCGACAATGAGCGCCAGCATCGCGCCGCCGAACAAACTTGCCCACGCCTGCTTCAGGCCGAACAATAAGAACTCATAGGCCCATGCGTTCCACTTCGAGCGCGCCGCCCACGGCCGGACCCAGGCGTCAAACGCCGCAACCTGCCCTTTGATTTTGTCCTTCAGACTCATCCCGTCCGCACCCTAGCTCAAACGCCCCGGCTCGGAGTAGATCGGCTGACATGAAGGTTGCCGTCGTCGGCCTGGGCATTGCGGGACTGTCGATCTGCGCGCGCTTGGCGCTCGCAGGCCATGACGTCACGGGCTTCGAGCAATTCGATCCCATGAACACACTGGGCTCGTCCCACGGCGACACCCGCATCATGCGCACTACGCCTGGCGAAGGTGAAGTGTACGCAGCGCTGGCGCGACGCGCGGCCCCACTGTGGCGAACGTGGGAAGGCTTGGCCGGACGGCCGTTTATCGAATGGACGGGCGGTTTGATGGCAGGCCCCCAGGGCTCGCCGTTCGTCTCGTCGTGTCAAAGCATGAGCAGCGAACCGGCAGCGCTGTTGCGCGGCGACACCGTGCATGCGCTGACGCGCGGCTACATCGCTATGCCCCGCGAGTGGGACGTGTTTCGCCAAACCGATTGCGGCGTAATCGCCGGCGACGCGACGCGCGCATTCCTGATGCGGCAAGCGCCGCGCTGGGGCGCAAAGCTCGCGCACAACGCGAAGATCGAGGCGCCGATCGAGGGATTGTCGCTGAGGATCAACGGCGAGATGCGCACGTTTGATGCGGTGATTGTTGCTGCAGGGAGTTGGGCAGGTCGGTTGCTGCCGGAATTCGCTGGTAGGCTCGCCGTGCGTCGGCGCATCGTCGGCTATTTCGAAACAGCCGAGCCGAAGCTGTTGCCGGCAATTTGTATCGATGACGAATTGGGCGTCTACGGCATGTCGGCGCCCCGCGGGCTCTATAAGATAGGCCTGCACGCCGTCGGCGGCGCGACTGAACCGGATGCTGTGCGCGAACCGGACGACTCGGATGCGAAACTGTTGTCGGCGCAAGTCGAGTTGCTTTTGCCGAAACACAATCCGCGGCCGGTTAAGATGGCGCGCTGCCTGTATACCGTGACACCAGATGAAAACTTCCTCATCCGCGCCAGCGCCGTCCACGACCGAGTTCTCTTGTTTTCCGCGTGTTCGGGGCATGGCTTCAAATATGCGCCCGTATTTGGCGAACTTGCGGAAGAATGGCTCAACGGAAAACCGTCTCGCGAATTGCAAAACTTTGGCGACGCGCGCCAAAGCGCAAACAAGCTCGGCGGTGAAAAGACGTGAATCCGTATTTAGGCTGAGCCTTATTTGTGACTCACGGGAGTCACGAAGCCGTCTCCGAATCTCGTGAACCTCCCTCGCTATGAACGCTGAGCAATTCCTCTCCCTTGCCGACGCGCTTCGTTCTTATGCGATGCGCTCGGGCCGCGACGTTAACGCGTCAAACCTGTTTGCGCATGAGATGTTGATGCGAGTCATCAATGTCGAAGGCGAGCCATGCGACGAGGCCGCTATGCTCGACTTCGTCGATCGCACCTACGACGCCTAGCGATCAGTCTCGACTCATCGCCGAACCGATTAGCACCAGGATGTAGATCGGGATCCAAAGCCCGAAGGTGATGAAACACAGAAAGATATGCAACGCGTGATTCACACGCGGACGATCACGGATCACCACTGTCGTTGATGAAGAGGACGCAGCAGCCGCGCCGCCGGCCGCGGTGGGGCGCGCCACTTCTTGCTGTTTGCGCATCACCGCATCGAGAATCTCGCCGCAGTGCCGGCATTTCTTGGCGGCCGGTTGGATCTGTTCAGCGCAGAAGGGACAAGAAATTGTCCCAGCGGCGAGCGCGCCGCCGTCTGGACGGATTGCAGGAACGCTTTCGTCAGTCATGGCCTACCCCCGGCTTTTGCCGACCATAACCCTGGGTTGTATTTATGTCCAGGCGGGAAGGAGCGGCGGCAGGCGGGTCGTTACGTGGGGACTGGCGTGATTGGGCCGACGCCCGGCGCGTCATCGGCGTCTACCGTGAAGGCGGCCGCGCGAGCGGTTTGGTAGTCTTTCGACAAAATGTTCGACACCGTGAAGAACTCGGCGGTCGCTTTCTCGCGCGTGAGTGAAAGCAGCAAGAAGCCGTGTTCTGAGGGATCAGTCCATTTGACCTGCGGATTGCGCGCGCGAATTCCTGCGGCGAAATCGATGCCTGCGGCTGAGAAATAGCCGGCTTCGCTCGGCGATGTCACTGACGTACCGCCGAATTCAACGGCGACGCGCCCCTGCTCATCGTTCAGCTCGTTCGCCCACGCCATGTGCGAGTCGCCGGTGACGACGATGGTATTGCCACCTGCCGCGCGGATCGCCTGAAGCGCACGCGCACGCGCCGCGGGATAGCCGTCCCACGCATCGACATCTAATGGGAACGGAAAGCGCGTGAGCTTCAACAGCTGCGTCACGCCCGGACGTAACGCCTCAAGCGCCGCCGCAAGCTGCGGCGGCGTCGCGGAAAGATCGGGCACACTCACCGGCGCCATGATCACCTGATTGCCGATGATCTGCCACGGCGTGCCAGCGCGTTTCGAGCGCATGAGTTCACTCGCGAACCATTGCTCTTGCGCTGGCCCCATGAGCTGGCGATCCGGCGCGTTGAGTTCAGCGCTTAGCCGCTCGACATCCGGCGCGAGGAAAAAACCCGCCGGCAAATTCGGCGCGGCGCTGATCAGCCCTTGCGCGCGCCGCCAGTCATAGACCGGATGCAGTTGCCCGCCGATGGTTTCGAAAATTGCCGGCAGACGGCGCATTTGCGCGCTGTCCGCCTCCTCCGGCCGCAGCGCGACGGGAGCGTTGGGATTAGTGAAGTTCCAACGCTGCGTAAGGATCGGCAGGTCGTGCGCATAGTCGAGTTGCTTGGTGCGCGCGAGCAAACGCGTCTCAAGCATCACCAGCGTGAACAGATCGCCGAAGTCGAACGAGCGGTTGATGGCTTCAAACGCCTTACCGCTCTCCGGCTCACGGATCGGCATCCATTCGTAATAGGCTTGCAGCGCCGCGCGCTTGCGATTGGCCCACTCACCTTCATTGGGCTGATGGTTTTCCGCACCGGCAGTCCAGCTGTCGTTGGCGACTTCGTGGTCATCCCAAACGACAACCCATGGCGCCATGGCGTGCGCGGCTTGCACTTCGCTCTGGCCTTTGCACTGCGCGTGACGCGCACGGTAGTCCTCAAGACGGATGCACTCCACTTCCGGCGCCGGCGTCCGGCCAAGACGCATGCCGACATCACCGCCATAACCAGAGATGCCGTATTCGTAGATGTAGTCGCCCAGGTGCACGACGAGATCGATATCGGTGCGGCGCGCCATGGCTTCGTAGGCGTTGAAGAAACCATGCGGGTACGAGGCGCAACTGACGACCGCGATTTTCGCGTGCGCCACTTCGCCTTGCGGTAGCGCGCGGGTTTTGCCAACAGCGCTTTGCGCCTGGCCGGCGCGGAAGCCATAGAAATACGGCGCACCCGCGCGCAGGCCGCTCACATCGATCTTCACCGTGTAGTCGCGTGACTCGACGGCGTTGATGATCCCGGTTTTCACGACATCAGTGAGTTCGCGATTGCGGGCGAGAATCCAGCGGACGGGCACCGGGCCGGCGTTCTCCGGCGTAACGCGCGTCCAGATCACGACGCGATCGGTTTTGGGATCGCCAGAAGCGACGCCGTGATTGAAGGCGACGGCGCCATCATAGGGCGGCGTGTCGAGGTTTTGCGTACAAGCCGCCACAGCGCCTGCTGCGAAAAGCGTGCTCCGTCGTGTCCAACCCCGCTCCGCCATAACGTCCTCCTGACCACGCCGGATTTACGCTGTCTGCACCCCCGAGGCGATAGCAAGCCTTGCCGCAGCCCACACGCTTCGTGCAACCAAGGGACGATGAGCGAGGACGATGTTACCGAGGGAGATATCCGCGAGGCGATTGCCCCAGCGGACGCGGGCGATCGCGTCGACGTCTGGTTGACCAAGCTGTGGCCGGATTTGTCGCGCTCGCGCATCCAGGGCCTGATCGGCGCCGGGAAACTCACAGCCGACGGAGCACCCGTCGGCGCGGCGAAGGAGAAGCCGCGCACGGGCGCACGCTACGAGCTGACGTTGCCGCCGCCAGAACCTGCGCGGCCTCTCCCGGAGAACATCCCGCTTACAATCGTGTTTGAGGACGACGATCTGATCGTCATCGACAAGAAGGCGGGCATGGCGATGCATCCCGCGCCGGGCTCGATGCGTGGCACGGTCGTGAACGCACTCCTCGCGCATTGCGGAGCGAGCCTTTCCGGCATCGGCGGCGTTGCGCGCCCCGGCATCGTGCATCGCATCGACAAAGACACGACCGGGCTCGTAGTCGTCGCAAAGCACGACGTAGCGCACAATGGTCTGGCCAAGCTCTTCGCCAAGCACGACATCGAGCGCGTTTATTACGCCGTCACACGTGGCGCACCGAAGGAACGCGCAGCTCGGATCGAAAACGTGTTGGTGCGCTCTGGTGAGGATCGCCGCAAATACGTCGTCGCGCGCAATCCAGACAACAGCGCTGGAAAGCACGCGATCACACAATATTGGACGATCGAAAGCTTCGGCCAAGCCGTCGGCGCTTCAGCCGGACACCCGGCTGCGGCTTTATTGGAGTGCCGCCTGGAAACGGGCCGCACCCACCAAATTCGCGCGCATATGGCGCATCTGGGCGCGCCGATCATTGGCGATCAGCTTTATGGCAAGCAGCGCGCGTTCAAAGCAGAAGGCCCGCACGCGGAGGAAGCCGCGGCGGCGGTGGCCGCCTTTCCGCGCCAAGCGCTGCATGCGGCGGTGCTTGGCTTCAAGCATCCGGTAACCGGCGTCGAGATGCGCTTCGAGAGCCCGATACCGGCCGACATGAGCGCGCTTCTGGACGCACTTCGAAAGCTCTAGTCAGTTCCCTGCGGGAACTTCAGTTGGATGCTCGCCCGCCATCTCGAACACCGCTAAGAGCACAGCGCTGTTTCAATGGGCGGACCACCAATGACGTCGATGTTTCCAAACGCCGATCGCGTGCTCGCATCAGTGCTGGGGCTTTTGCTCTTTACGCTGAACGATGTGCGCATGTTCAACATGCTGCCACGGGAGCCGCACGGCGCGGCAGGTCAGACCCATGCTCTCGTATTGCGGCTGATGGGGGCGTCAGAGCCGGTCTACGTAAGCGCCTTCGACCTCGCCGTGCGGTGGGGTTTGGTTGGGCTGACGGTGGCGCTCTGCGCCTGGGCTTTGGCTGAAACCTTCAAGCGCGCCTCCCGCCCGGCCGAATAACGCAGCGAATCAATACGTAGAGGCTCTTGCCAAAACGTTCCGAATCGAAACCCAGGGATTGATTTCGTTTCGCTTGCGCATTTCGATAGTTCCTGATATGTTCTTGCCTGCCAACGCCCCGGTCTCGCCGTTCGGCGGCCACGGCGCCGGCTTGAATGGCTCCCTATATAGGGAAAGCCGAACGCAACCGGCGCGCCCCTTCAAGCGTATGAAGGAGAGCCCGGCGCCTGCAAGTCGGCAGAGGGGTTTAAGACAACATGGCATCAACCGCGCTCACGCTCGCGCTCTCTCCTGAGCAGGGACTTCAACGCTATCTCTCGGAGATCCGGAAGTTTCCGATGCTCACCAAAGACGACGAGTTCATGCTGGCCAAGCGCTGGCAGGAACACGGCGACTCTCAATCTGCACATAAGCTGGTGACGTCTCACCTGCGTCTCGTGGCGAAGATCGCCATGGGTTATCGCGGCTATGGCCTGCCGATCGGTGAAGTGATCTCCGAAGGCAATGTTGGCCTCATGCAGGCGGTGAAGAAATTCGACCCGGATAAGGGCTTCCGCCTCGCGACTTACGCGATGTGGTGGATCCGCGCCTCGATCCAAGAATACATTCTGCGCTCGTGGTCGC
>Ga0209023_10005691_pt1 | contig 13478 bp, 12 predicted proteins | sample LakOneMetagenome_FD_187468 | JGI IMG/M metagenome (GOLD analysis project Ga0209023, IMG submission 187468) | Freshwater and sediment microbial communities from Lake Erie, Canada (SPAdes) (version 2) | ecosystem: Environmental > Aquatic > Freshwater > Lentic | place: Lake Erie, Canada...
TGGCACTGGCTTGGTCCTGTTCGCGAGTCTGCGCCTGCGGGGCTTGTGCTTGTTCGGCCTTGGCCTGGGCTTTCCTGGCCAGCAATTCCGAGGCGGATTCGCGGTCGATCAAGGTGTCGTACTTGCCACCCACCGGGCTGCCTGCGCGCACTTGCGCACGTTCGGCATCGGTAATTGCACCCATCCGGCAGCGCGGGGGGGCGATCAAGGTTTTCTCGACCGGCATTGGCACACCCTTGTCCATCAACATCGAAGTGAGGGCCTCGCCCACACCCAGTTGGCCAATGGTGTTGGCAACATCCAGATCGGGGTTGCTGACAAAGGTTTCAGCGGCGGTTTTCACGGCCTTCTGATCACGCGGGGTAAACGCACGCAAGGCGTGTTGAACGCGGTTGCCCAGCTGACCCAGGACATTGGCGGGGATGTCATCCGGAAATTGCGAGCAGAAATACACGCCCACGCCTTTGGAGCGAATCAACCGGACCACTTGTTCGATGCGCTGCTGCAGTGCGGGTGGGGCATCGTTGAACAGCAAATGCGCCTCATCGAACACAAACACCAGCTTGGGCTTATCCAGGTCACCCACTTCCGGCAGGGTTTCAAACAGTTCCGACAGCAGCCACAGCAGGAAGCTGGAATACAGCTTGGGCTTCAGGATCAATTGATCGGCAGCCAGAATATTGACCACGCCGCGACCGTCGTAATTGACCCGCATGATGTCGGCCAGTTCCAGCGCCGGCTCGCCAAAGAACATTTGCGCGCCTTCTTGTTCCAGGCGCAGCAGCGCACGCTGAATGGCGCCGATGGATTGCGTGCTGACCAGGCCATACGAGGTGCTGATGTCCTGGCGTTCTTCGGCAATCAAATTCAGCAGGGCGCGGAAATCAGCCAGATCCAGCAGCAGCAAGCCACGGTCATCGGCCAGTTTGAACAAGATATCCAGCACCCCGCTTTGGGTGTCATTGAGTTCCAGGATGCGGCCCAGCAACGTGGGGCCCATTTCGCTCACGGTGGTGCGCACCGGGTGCCCGGCCTTGCCCCACAAGTCCCAGAACACCACGGGTGCGGCTTCGTTCTTGTAGTCGGTGATGCCGAGTTGTGCAATGCGCGATTGCAATTTTTCGCTGCTGCTTCCGGGCATCGCCAAGCCTGCGACGTCGCCCTTCACATCGGCCAGAAACACCGGCACGCCCAAGCGCGAAAAGCCTTCCGCCAACGTCATCAAGGTGACAGTCTTGCCGGTACCGGTGGCGCCGGCCACAAGGCCATGGCGGTTGCCGTACTGCGGCAACAACACGACATTGCCGCTGTTTGGGGTGGTGACAGCCTTGCCAACGAAGATAGGGTTCATGGTGATCCGCAGGGTGGGGGCAAGCTTGGATTCTATAGCGATGCTGAGCGAACGATGACTGCGAAGGTTGCGGCACCTATCTGCGGCGGCTAACCTGCTGCCCCGTGTTGCATGTTGCTGGTCTGATGAATCCTCGCTTGAAGCACCTCGTTGTTGCGCTGTCGTTGTCACTGTTGGCGGCAGTGTTCACCCCGGCACACTCGGCCGATACCAAAAAAGCGGATGCGGCCGCTGTGGTGCAATTGCAGCAGCGCATGGATGCGGCAGAAAAGCATTATCGCGATGCCATGTTGGCCGAGGACGAGGACGCCGCGGCCACCGCAACCACCAGCGCGCTGGCGGAAATGAAAGCGGTAGTGGATGCCTGCACCAAGCAGCGCGGCTGCGCCGTGGACACCATGCTGACCACCTACGAGCGCCTGCTCAAAGCGACCCCGCAGTTTGACGATGGCATGCCCGCTGCCGATGAAGACCCGTTGGATGAGCGCGATTTCACTGCTGCCAACGTGCCCGATACCGCCAATGCCGCGTCCTTGCTCAGCGAGGATGGCCAGCGCTTCGTCAAGATGGTGCAGTTCAACCCCGCGGTACAGGCAGGTATTCGACGCTGGTTGACCGACATGCGGCCATCATTGATGGACAGCTACGAAAACTATCGCTACATGCAGGCGCAGATGGCCCCGGCGTTCAAGCAACATGGCCTGCCGGAGGCGCTGTTGTTCGGGATCATGGCCAAGGAATCCAATGGCAAGGTGCATGTGGGCTCGCGCGCGGGCGCGGTGGGGCCGCTGCAGTTCATGCCGGCTACCGGGCGGCGCTTTGGGCTGGGCAATGATGGCAGTGGGTTCGATACCCGCTACGACCCCAAAGCCTCCGCCGACGCGGCGGCGCAGTATCTCAGCGAACGCATGGCCCAGCTCAATAACAGCATCGAACTCTCACTGGCTGGCTACAACGGTGGCGAAGGCCGCGCCCTGCGGGTGTTTCGTGATACCGGCGGGCGCAGCTTCTGGGATCCCGATGTGTACAACCAGTTCCCGGCTGAAACCAAGGACTACGTGCCGATGGTGATTGCCGCAGCATGGTTGTTCTTGCATCCGAAGGAATACGGCATCCGCTGGCCCAGCGTCAGTAGCCGCCCGTCCACGATTACCTTGGCGCAGCCGGCATCGCTGTATGAGTTGACGATTTGCCTGGGCAATTGGGGCTCGCGCGATGGCTACCTGCGTGCACTGCGCAATCTCAACCCGCGCTGGGCCGCAGACGACATGCTGCCGGCCGGAACAAGCTTGAACGCGACGTTCCGCATCAGCTGGCTGTACCGTTTCAACTGCGCACACGGCCAGCGCATGGCCTTGGCCAAGCAGCTGATGGCCAGCAATGTGCAATCTGCATTAGTGCGGGTGGGCGAGCCCACACCTGCGGGTAGCCCGCAAGTGGCAGTGGCCACGCCTGCACCTTCCGCAGCGGCGGCGGTGCCGGAACGCAAACCCGCCAAGCCCGTCAAAGCCAGGCACTACAAGGTCAAGCGCGGCGACACCATGAGTGAAATTGTGCGCAAGTTTGATTGCGATCTGGGTGATTTGGCGCAGGCCAACAAATTGAGGAAACCCAGGTACGCGCTGAAGCCGGGGCAGAGTTTGAAGCTGGAGGGCTGCAAGGGCTGAGCCTGCTGGGTCCGGTGATGGGGTTGATTGAGGAAACTTGAAACTGGGATGCTATGACGCCATGGCCACCGACACCGATTTCATCGCCTATGTGCACGAGCAGGCAGGCTTGGGCGCACGCATGACCCACCGCCGCATGTTTGGCGAATACGCGCTGTACGTGGATGCCAAAGTGGTGGCCTTTGCCTGCGACAACAGCCTGTTCATCAAGCCTTCCGATGCCGTCACGCACTTGGCCGCCAGCCTGCCAACAGCGTCGCCATACCCCGGTGCCAAAGACTACCCGGTGGCCGACGAACTGCTGGACGATGGTGACCGCTTGCGTGAATTGCTGCTGGAAACAGCCGCGTTGATGCCTGAGCCAAAGATGAAGCAAGCAAAGGATGCCAAACCCGCCAAGCCGGGTAAGCGCAGATGATGGCGATGTCAGCTCAGACCCGCGGTCTCATCAATATGGTGATGGCGTGTGCGCACTCCTTGGGCGTGATGGCGTAGATGGAGGCAACATGAGCACGTCAATCCTGTTGGCAGGTGTGCTGTTTGGCGCGGTTGGCGTTGGTTACGTGCTGTACGGGCGCAAACAGCGGGCACCGCTGCCGCTGGTGAGCGGCGTGGCGCTGATGGTCATTCCTTATTTTCTGAGCAATGCGGTGCTGCTGTTTGTGCTGGGTATTGCGTTGGCGGTGCTGCCTTGGGTGGTGCGTCTCTAAGCGGTGCCGTATCAGGCAGCCTTAGCCACGCAGCCCCAACCGCTGCCCCAATTGCACCGGGCTTTCTGCACCCAGCAAGGGTTCCAGAGCGGCCACGCCCTTGGGCAGCAGCACGATGACGGTGCTGCCGTAGTTGAAGCGGGCCATCTCGGCGAAGCGTTCCAGGGTGATGCCGCGGCCGCGGTAGTCCTTGCGGGTGATGGCGTCGCCGTAGGCGGGGATTTCCACGCCGCCCCACACGGTTTCCACGCCGGAGACCAGCAGCGCGCCCACCATCACCTGCACCATGGGGCCGAAGTCGGTGTCGAAGTGGCAGACCAGGCGCTCGTTGCGGGCGAACAGGCGCGGCACGCCGGCCACGGCGGCGGTACCCACCGAGAACAGCCGTCCCGGCACGTGCACGGTTTCACGCAGGGTGCCGCGCCACGGCATATGCACGCGGTGGTAGTCGCGTGGGGACAGATAGACAGTGGCAAACAGGCCATCGCGGAAGGGGGCGGCATCGGCTTCGCTGCCCAGTAATTCGGCAGCGGTAAAACTTTGCCCTTTGGCTTGAAAGATGCGGCCCTCCACGATCGGGCCGCACTGGCTGATATGGCCGTCGGCCGGCATCAGCAGGGCGCGCGGGTCGGCGTCGGGCGTGCGCGCACCGGGCTTCAGCGCGCGGGTGAAGAAGGCGTTGAAGCTGGGGTACGCGGTGGCGTCGGGCTCCGCGGCTTCGCTCAGGTCCACACCGAACTTGCGGGTGACCGTGTCGATGAGCCATTGCTTGATCGAATGATTCGTCGAATACGCCAATTTGCGTGCCAGTGACGACAGCAGGCGATGTGGCAGGACGTAGGTCAGGGCGGTCAGTGGAGTCATTTTACGGTCTTGGTCAGCGTGGCAAGGTCGGCAGCAATGCCCTTCACATCCAGCGGCGGTTGCACCACGCCAGCCATCCGCACCTGCGGATCCAGCAGTACCAAGGCGGCGCTATGGTCGATGCTGTAATCGTCGGCGGCACCGCTGGCACCGGGTACTTTCATGAACACCAATGACAGCGAGCGAGCAAACGCTTGCAACTGCGGCAGCGGCGCGGTGGCGGCGAGGGTGTCCGGGTGGAAGGCGTGGGCGTATTGCGCTACCAGCTGCGGAGTGTCGCGTTCGGGGTCGGCGGAGACAAACAGCAGGCGCGGACGCGTGGTTGCGGGCAGAGTGGCCCATTGCTTCTGCGCGCCGGCCAATTGCGCCAACGTGGTGGGGCACACGTCCGGGCAATGGGTGAAGCCAAGGAATACCAGCGTCCAGTGGCCTTGCAGTTGGGTGGCTGCGAGCGGCTTGCCGTCGGCCTGTTGCAGCGTAAACGCCGGCACTTCGCGGGGAGTCGGGAATAGCGTAATGGCCTGCGTTGCGGGCAATGCAGGCATTGGTTGTGCTGGGGTGGCCGGGAAATACCGTTGTGCGGCCCACACGCCAACGGCAGCCGCCAGTGCGGCCAGACTCAATAGCAGGGCAGGGCGTTTGGCCATGGGGATTTCGGAAACGGTCGGGCCCCCATGATACCTGCGCACCCCCGCTATAATTAACGGTCTTGTCCGCGCGTGGCCGCCATGTCCCTTGAATTGCAAACCATCATCGACCTGATCCGCTATGGCGCCAGCCGCTTCAACGCGGCCGGGTTGACCTTCGGTCACAGCTACGACAACGCACTGGATGAAGCCACTCAGCTCACCTTGCACGCGTTGCACCTGCCGCACGATCTGCCACCGGCGTATGGCAATGCACGGGTAACGGAAGCCGAGAAAGAGGATGTGCTGGGGCTGTTCCTGCGCCGCATTGAAGAGCGCATTCCCGCCTGCTACCTGACCGGTGAGGCTTGGTTTGCTGGCCTCAGCTTCAAATCTGACCCGCGCGCGCTGGTGCCGCGTTCGCCGATTGCCGAACTGATCGAAGCTGGTTTTCAGCCGTGGCTGGGCGACCGCGAAGTGCGCCGCGCACTGGATCTGTGCACCGGCTCTGGCTGTATTGCCATCGCGATGGCGCACTACAACCCGGACTGGCATGTGGACGGCGTGGACATCAGCGACGATGCGCTGGCGCTGTCACGCGAAAACGAGCAGCGCCTGCAGGTTGAAAATGTGCGCTTTGTGAAGTCTGATTTGTTTGCCGGGCTGGGTGGGCAACGCTACGACTTGATCGTCACCAATCCACCTTATGTCACCAATGACGAAACCGACGCCCTGCCGCGCGAATACGCACACGAGCCCGAACTGGGCCTGCGCGCCGGCGACGACGGCCTGGACCTTGCCTTGAAGATTCTGCGCGACGCCCCACTGCACCTGACCGAAGACGGGCTGCTGATCTGCGAAGTGGGTGAATCCGAGCGTGCGTTGGTCAAGCTGCTGCCCGAATTGCCGCTGGCGTGGGTGGAATTCAAGGTTGGCCAGATGGGTATTTTTGTCGCCGAATGCGCTGACTTGATCGCACACAACGCAGCCATCACCCGCTTGGCCAATGCGCGTGAGCATGCGGGGACACGCACCGCCTGAGGCAGATTGCCCGCGGCCGTGCACACCGCCTGCGGCGTTATCGCGCCAGTTGCGATGCCGCCTGCGCCAACTGCCCAATCCGCGCCCAATCGCGCGCTTGGATGGCATCGTTTGGCAGCATCCATGAGCCGCCCACGCAGGCCACATTGGGCAGCGCCAAATACGACGGTGCCTTGTGCATATCAATCCCGCCGGTGGGGCAAAAGCGCGCCATCGGCAGTGGGCCGGCAAACCCCTTGAGTGCGGCCACGCCGCCGCTGGCTTCGGCGGGGAAGAATTTGAAACGCTGCCAGCCGTGTTCCAGTCCGCGCATCAATTCACCGGCGGTGGCAATCCCGGGAATCAGTGGCGTGGCGCAGTCTTTGGCAGCGTTGTAAAGCGTATCGGTGACCCCGGGGGAGATGGCAAACGCAGCCCCGGCCTTGCTGACGGCATCCAGATCACGCGCATTCAATACGGTGCCAGCCCCGACGCAGGCCTGTGGCAATTCGCGCACCAGCAGGGCAATCGCGTCCAGTGCGCAGGCGGTGCGCAGGGTCACTTCCAGCACCGGCAGGCCGTTATCGGCCAACGCCCGACACAGCGGCAGGGCATCGCCCAAGTGTTCAATCGTAATCACCGGTACCACCGGTGCGCGGGCAAACACAGTATCGACCAATTGGTTGTGACGGATGGTATCGAACATGCTTCAGGACTCCGTGGCGCGTAGCGCACAAGCAGCACCCAACAGGCCGGGGTGGGGATGGGTGATGACGTGGATGGGCACCGATTCCAACAGGGCGGCCATGCGGCCCTTGGCAAGGAAGCGTTCGCGGAAGGCGCTACTGCGCAGGAAGGGAATGAAGCGCGGCATGATGCCGCCGGCAATCACCACGCTGCGTGCGCCGTGGATCAAGGCGCAGTCGCCGGCAACACTGCCCAATACCGCACAGAATCGCGCCAATGCTTGTCGTGCGGGGATGTCGTGGCCTTCCAGCGCGGTTTGCACCACGTCGGCGGGGTCACGCAGTGGTGGCATTTCCAGGCTGGTTTCAGCGCCTGCACTGCGCAGCACGGCATCAATTTCAGACAAGCCTTTGCCGCATAACAGGCGCTCGGTGGAGGTGCGTCCGTGCTGTGCGGTGAGCCATGCCGAAATGGCACGCTCTTCATCACCAATCGGGGCAAACCCGACATGCCCGCCTTCGGTTTCCACCACCTGCCAGCCGCATTGCGGTGAGCCCACCAGCAGCGCCACGCCCAGCCCGGTGCCGGGACCCAGCACGCTGATGGGCCCTTGCAATGGGGTTTCGAAGGTGCCGTGCAGGGTCACCAGGTCATCGGCTTGCAGGGCGGGGATGGCCCACGCCACCGCGCCGAAGTCGTTGAGCATGCGCAATTCGGAAAGCCCCAGCGTGGCTTGCAACTCGCGCTGTGAGAACGACCATGCACGATTGGTCAGGCGGATCTCATCGCTGCCCACCGGGCAGGCCACTGCCAGTGCGGCGCGGCGCGGCTGCGCGGATACGCCCGCTAGGTAATGTTCGATGGCGTGTTGCAGGCTGGCGAAATCGGCATTGGCCAATGACTTGGATTCGCGCAGTTCAATGCCGGGTGCGGACAAGTCGACCAAGGCAAAGCGTGCATTGGTGCCGCCAATATCGCCCACCAGTGCCAGTGCGGACGTACTCATTCAACTGCACCCAACAGCGCGCTGGCGCCATGTTCAGCCGAACCGGCATGGCCGCGCATCAGGCCGAATAATTCACGGCCCATGCCATGTTGGTTGCCGCTTGAATCCAACGGCGCGGCGCTGCGTGCGGCCCATTCGACGGCATCCACCAACGCATCCATCGTGCCGGCTTCGGCATCAATGCGCACAAGATCGCCTTCGCGCAACTTGGCCAATGCACCGCCGGCCACCGCTTCCGGCGTCACATGGATGGCTGCCAATACCTTGCCCGATGCGCCGGACATGCGGCCATCAGTGAGCAGGGCCACGCGCTGGCCACGGTCTTGCAATGCGGCCAGTGTGGGCGTGAGTTTGTGCAGCTCGGGCATGCCATTGGCACGCGGCCCTTGACCGCGCACGACAGCAATGAAGTCGCCGTGGAAGTGCTCGCTCTTGTCCAATTGCCCGGCTTTGAATGCGGCAATCAGCGCATCCTGTGAGTCAAAGATACGCACCGGCGCTTCGTGCTTGCGATATGGCAGCGCCACCGCAGAAACTTTCACTATTGCGCGCCCCAAATTGCCTTGCAGGCAACGCAAGCCGCCTTCGCTATCAAACGGGTTGGCCATTCCACGCACGATCTCGCTGTCTTGCGATTGCGCGGGGGCATCGCGCCAGCACAGTTGCAGATCATCCAAATAAGGTTGCTGCGTTTGCTGGCGCAAGTTGCCGCCGTGCACGCAGAGCACATCTGCGTGCAGCAGGCCGGCATCCAGCAGTTCGCGGATCACAAAGCCAATGCCACCAGCGGCTTCGAAGTGGTTCACATCAGCTGACCCATTGGGGTACACGCGTGCCAGCAGCGGTGTGGCTTTCGACAGCTCGTCCAGGTCACCCCAATCCATCACGATGCCGGCCGCACGCGCCACGGCGACCAGGTGCAGCGCGTGGTTGGTGGAGCCGCCGGTTGCCGCCAAGCCCACCATCGCGTTGACGATGGCTTTTTCACTCACGACGTGCGCCAACGGACGATACGCATCCCCCAGCGCGGTGCTGCGTAGGGCTTGTTCGGCCGCAGCCACGGTCAGCGCGCTGCGCAGCGGCGTATTCGGCGGGACGAAAGCGGTGCCGGGCAGATGCAGACCCATTACTTCCATCAACATTTGATTGGAATTGGCGGTGCCGTAAAAGGTGCAGGTACCGGGTGCGTGGTACGACGCCGCTTCGGCGTCCATCAATTCGTCTTGCGATGCCTGCCCCAGCGCATAGCGTTGGCGCACCTCGGCTTTTTGCTTGTTGGGGATGCCCGATGGCATCGGCCCTGCGGGTACGAAGATCACTGGAAGATGGCCGAAACTGAGCGCGCCGATCAACAGCCCCGGCACGATCTTGTCGCACACGCCCAGCATCAAGGCGGCATCAAACGTGTCATGCGACAGTGCGACCGCGGTGGCCATTGCAATCACATCCCGCGAGAACAGCGACAACTCCATTCCGGCGCGGCCCTGGGTGACACCGTCGCACATCGCCGGCACGCCGCCGGCCACCTGCGCGCTGCCGCCCATGTTGCGCGCCGCCATGCGGATCAACGCGGGGTAGTGCTCCATCGGCTGATGCGCGCTCAGCATGTCGTTGTAGGCCGTCACAATGCCCAAATTGCCGCCCTGGCCGTAGCGCAGCGCCGGCTTGTCATCGCCACTGGCGGCAAATCCATGCGCTTGATTGCCGCAGGACAGTTTGTAGCGATACGGGCCGGCCTGGCGTGCCGCATCCATGCGTGCCAGATAGTCGTTGCGCAATACCCGGCTGCGTTCGGTGATGCGGGCGGTGACACGTTCAACGACAGGATGCAGCGCAACGGTCGGCATTCAAGGGCTCCAGTGGATGTGGATGGGGGTGGCGGCATTGCCGTGCAGCAGCGCCGCGATGGGATAGGGGCTGTGCGATTGTTGTTGCGCTTCACGCAACACGCGGCGCTTGTCTGCGCCGGTGACAACTAAATGGATGGCAGCAGCGCGCAGCAGGCGCGGCAAGGTCAGGCTGATGCGCGCAAACGGCGCTTCGGGGGGCAGTGGATTCGGGGTGGTGGCGATGGCGTCCATGCCGCTGTCCAGTGCCAAGCCATCGGTCACATTCGCTGCGCCCGGGAACAACGAGGCGAAGTGGCCATCACCGCCCATCCCCAACAAGACCGCATCGAAGTCTTGCGGATGTGCAGCCAGCCATGTGCGTGCCAGTCCGAGTGAGGCATCCACATCGCCATCGGTGGTGGTGAGTGGCTGCACTTGGAGTGACGCATCGGTGGCGAACGCCTCGCGCAGATTGCGCAGATTGCAGGCTGCGTGCGTGTGTGGCACGCAGCGTTCATCGCCGGGAATGGCGGTGAGTGTGCCGCGCAGCCTGGCATGCGCCAGATGCGCATAGATCGGTAGCGGTGTGCGACCGCCGGCCAAGCACAGCAACGCAGACCCGTGCGCAGCGATTGCGCTGCGGCAGGTGGCTTCAAACACGGCTGACACACCGGCCACCAGGGCCTGCGGATCAGGGTACTCATGCTCAATCCACGCCATCGTGCTGCCCTTATTCGCGCCAGCCGTGACCAAGCCGGTCCACCAGTGACACCGTGGCACTGGGCCCCCATGTGCCGGCCGGGTAGGGCTTGGGTACCATGCCGGCCTCGCGCCAACCGCTGGCAATGGCATCCACCCACTGCCACGCGGCTTCGGTTTCGTCGCGTCGCACAAACAAGGTGCCGTTGCCTTCGATGGCATCCAGATACAGGCGTTCGTAAGCGATGCGCTTGCGGGCGTTGGAGAATTCTTCGTGCATATCCAGATCCAGTGCGACTTGCGACAGGCGCAAGCCGTTGCGATCCAGTCCCGGGGTCTTGCTCATCAAATCCAGCTCAATACGCTCTTCCGGTTGCAGCTTGATCAGCAAGCCATTGGGCTGCATATCGGCACCAGCCGGGCCGCCAAAAATCGAATACGGCACCTTGCGAAACTGGATGTAGATTTCGGTGCTGCGCGAGGGCAGGCGCTTGCCGGTGCGCAGATAAAACGGCACGCCCGACCAGCGCCAATTGTCCACGTGCGCACGCAGGGCAACGAAGGTTTCGGTGCGGCTGGCGCGGCCCAATTCTTCGGCATAGCCGGGCACCACTTTGCCTTCACTGGCGCCGCCGGTGTACTGGCCGATCACCGATTCGGTGGCCACGTTGCGGCCATCAATCGTGCGCAATGAGCGCAGCACCTTGATCTTTTCGTTGCGCACCGCCGTGGGGTCAAAGCGTGCAGGGGGCTCCATCGCCACCAGGCAGAGTAGTTGCAGCAGATGGTTTTGCAGCATGTCGCGCACGGCGCCCGATTCGTCGTAGTAGTCGCCGCGGCCTTCCACGCCCACGGTTTCACCCACCGTGATCTGCACTTGTTCGATATGCCGCGCGCTCCACAGCGGTTCGAACAGGGAATTGCCGAAGCGCAGCGCAATGAGGTTCTGCACACCTTCCTTGCCAAGGTAATGGTCGGTGCGAAAGATGCGTTCCTCATCAAACGCCTTGGCCACGGCATCGTTGATGGCGATGGCGCTGGCCAAATCCTTGCCGATCGGTTTTTCCAGCATCACGCGGGTGCCTGCGCCTGCGGCTCCGTGCGCGGCCAGTGCCTGGCAGGCCGGACCATAGAATTTCGGTGCGGTGCTCATGTGATAGAGCACATCGCCGTTGCGCAGGGTGTTTACTCGGGTTGCCAACGCCGCCATCGAGGCATCGTCATCGGCACTGGCCGCGCAGTAATCCAGACGCTCCAGCAGGCCGCGCAGGGCAGCCTCATTGTGTTCAGTCGCGGGGATGCGATCCCGGATGCTGTCGGCCACTAATTGGGTAAAGCCTTCACGATCCAGATCACTGCGCGCGGTGCCCAAAATGCGCATGTCATCGGGCAGCAAGCGTTCGGCTTGCAAGCTATACAGCGAAGGCAGCAACATGCGGCGGGAGAGATCGCCGGTGGCACCAAAAATGGTCAACAGTGAGGCGGGCGTGGCTTGCGTCACGGAAGCGTTCCGAAAAAGGAAAGTGGTTCGAGCTTAATACGGTTTCAGGCCGAATGTTGCAGTGCACACGTATTCAATGGTTTCCATTTGATATCCGTTTTTGTTTTACCCGGACAAACCGTAAACACTTCGTTATTTGGATGGCAGCCGAGCAATACCTCTAGGTATGGTCTGGGGGCTGCGTTTACACTCTCCTATTTCCTGCTGGGCCAGTCCATGACCCGTGCTTCATCATTTACCCGCGAGCAGTTGCTCGCCAGCGCTCGCGGTGAGTTGTTCCCCAACAGCACCGCACGTTTGCCGTCCGACCCGATGCTGATGTTTGACCGTATTGTCGAGATCAATGACAACGGCGGCAGCCACGGCAAGGGCTTTGTGCGGGCTGAACTCGACATCCACCCGGATCTTTGGTTCTTCCAGTGTCATTTCCTCGGCGACCCGGTGATGCCCGGCTGCTTGGGGTTGGATGCCATGTGGCAATTGGTGGGCTTCTATCTCACCTGGCTGGGTGCCCCCGGGCGTGGCCGTGCGTTGGGCTGTGGTGAAGTGAAGTTCAGTGGGCAAGTGCTGCCCACGGCCAAAGTGGTCACCTACGAAATCGACGTCACCCGCGTGATCAACCGCAAATTGGTGATGGCGCAGGCCGATGCACGTACCTTGGTCGATGGCCAGGAAATTTACGTGGCCAAGGATTTGCGCGTAGGGCTGTTCAACACGACGGAGGGCACCTGACATGCGGCGTATTGCGATTACCGGTATGGGCATCACCTCCTGCCTCGGCAATGATCTGGATACCGTCTCGCGTTCACTGCGCGAGGGCCGTTCCGGCATCCGCACATTGCAGGATTCGGTGGAACGCGGCCTGCGCAGCCAGATTGGCGGTGCGGTCGATCTTGATCTGGATGCCGTCATCGACCGCAAACTCAAACGCTTCATGAGCGATGCGGCGGCGTACAGCTATGTGGCCATGCGTGATGCCATCGCCCAAGCCGACCTGAGTGAAGACCTGGTCAGTCACCCGCGCACCGGCCTGATTGCCGGCTCCGGCGGTGGTTCCAGCCGCTGGCAAGTGGAAACTGCCGATATCCTGCGCGAGCGTGGCGTGCGCAAGGTCGGCCCGTACATGGTGCCGCGCACGATGTGCTCCACGGTGTCGGCCAACCTTGCCACGGCATTCAAGATCAAAGGCCTGAGTTATTCGATCAGTGCCGCCTGTGCAACCTCCGCACATTGCATTGGCGCTGCGGCTGACCTGATCCGCCACGGCGCGCAAGACATCATGTTTGCCGGTGGCGGCGAAGATTTGGACTGGACGATGACGGTGATGTTCGATGCGATGGGCGCGCTGTCGTCCGGCCGCAACGACGGACCGCAGCAGGCCTCGCGCCCGTATGACGTGGCCCGCGATGGCTTCGTCATCGGCAGCGGCGGCGGCATGCTGGTATTGGAAGCGTGGGATCACGCGGTCGCGCGCGGTGCCAGCATCCTGGCCGAATTGGTCGGCTACGGCGTCACCTC